>Ga0099824_1006145_pt1 | contig 16636 bp, 7 predicted proteins | sample SiratrowhiteBW_FD_76837 | JGI IMG/M metagenome (GOLD analysis project Ga0099824, IMG submission 76837) | Root nodule microbial communities of legume samples collected from California, USA - Siratro white BW | ecosystem: Host-associated > Plants > Roots > Nodule | place: USA: California...
ATATATATATATATATATATATATATATATATATATATATATATATATATATATATATATATATATATATATATATATATATAGCTTTTAAAAAGTAAGTAGAGCTATTAAATTTTTAATAAGAATTAAATTATTTAAAAAAATTAAAACTATAATTATATAATAATATTTTTTTAAAATTACTTATATATTAAGATTTATATATTTATATATTTTATATCATTTATATTTATCAATCACTAAATGTTTAAAATTGATGAATCAACTGGTTAATTATAAATTGAAAGTTTATTAGTTGCCAGATGTACCAACTACTTTTGTAGATGTAACAATTAGAGATGTTTATATTTTATATTTGTTATTACTGAGAATTCTGTCAAAGAAATGATATAAACTTTTTAAGGAGAATCAATTCGGTTTTAAATTATTATAATGATTGCATTATACCGTTGAAAGCAATTTTTTAAATGAATTGGTGAAATTTTAGAAAAAAAAAATTATTGAAATGGTTAACTTTTGAAAATTTTATTTATAGGAATAAGTCAACTCATTGTGAAGTCCTATATTCATGATATAAATTTGGATTTATGAAAATGAAACAGTATTGGATTCACATGATTCTAGTGTAAGAAAAGATATTATATTTGACTTATACGACTTTAATTAATGTTAATAGATGTTTTTTATAATTTTAAACGAAATTATATTATAATGACATAACTTCAATTGTTTATATTAAATCTAAGTTGTGTTTAATCTATAACAAATTTGATTAATATTAATCAAGGTTTATTTTATTTTTTATTTTGAATGAATTTATGTCGGCATAACATGAAATCAGACTACACCAAAACCATGTAATATGATTTAAACTAATGTAATATGATTTAAACTAAAGTTGTGTAAAAGATCCATGAGTTCAGTGTAATATGATTTGAAATTTAAGCTAAATTTATTATTCCTATGTTGTTCTTAACCAAGTGTTGTAGTTGAAGAAAATGTTAATTTATCTTGAAGTCTAGAGAAAAAATACAAATTGACAATTAAATTACAATAACTATTTCTCGTAACATTGTCTTTGGAAAAAGCAAGCACTTTAATATTATATTGTTTTTCTTAAAGAAGGTACAAAAAGATGAAGTTGTTATTTTTGCTTATTGCAAAATACTGGAAATTATATTACAGATATGTTTACCAAACTATTTCCAACCAACAAGTTTGAGTTCTTAAGACAAAATATTAAGGTTTGCAGTTAAATTTGTCTTTAGACTACATGTGACATCTTTATTTGTTTGTTTTCTGTTTCAGCTTTTTAATCAGTCTTTCTAGTTAGAGTTATTATTTCTTTAACTTTATGAGAAAATATTTTAATCAGTTTTTCTTACTACAACTTTTATAAATGTATTACAAAATTTTAGAATAATAATATATTTTATTTCAATTTATATATTTTTCTTGTTTCAGTATTTTATTCTTTCTATTTTGCTATCTATAAAGCAATAACTTGACTTCATATGCTTTTATCACATGTAATTCAGGTTAAAATATCCTTAACTCATTATTATAATTTAAGGATTTTTAATATAACCTCACATCTTAAGATTTTTAGTTTAACCTCATGTTTTGAATAATTTTTATTAATATGAAAATATATTTGACTTCAAATCAAGAATAATTAATTTAATTGTACTTGTTAAAGATTTTTAGTTAAATTTCCAACTTTGTACATCTCTAACTTAACTTTATTAAAAAGTTTTTTAGTAATAAAAAGAAAGTATGTTTAGTTTTACTTCACACCTTAATTATATCTATTTTATCCTTACAATTAAGGACTTTTAACTTAATCCAATGCATCCAAACATATTTTCAAAAGTATGAAAATATTTCTTCATTATAAAAACATAACTTAATGTTTTTTTTTATGGTTGGATGCATTCAAAATCAGACTCCTCCGTTATAAAAACATGAATTTAATAATTTTGATAGTTTATAAGAAAAGTTGTATGTCAAATTACAAACGAGCATTCTAAGTACTAAGTACTAACTATTGTGTTTCAATCTTCATATACGATCACTAACCACTATACTAATTAATTTGTTGTTGTTAATGCGAATTATTCTTAGCATTGATGTGTACTGGTGTTTCTTGTATATTTTATTGATATTAGATGTATTTAATTTTGCTGTTTTGTTATAATTTTAAATTCTGATATTTATAAATAATATTAGTATACTAAGAACTAAGTCATAAGAATTTAATTATTCTTTAGTTGCTTATTTGTTCGAGCATCAAACGTTTCCTGTAAATAAAGTTTTAAGTTTGATATACAAGTTTTATCTTTCTAATAATTTATTCAAAGAAGCTCTATCTTTAAATAAATAAATTAAAAAAAAACACATACCAATTACCACTTCATTCAAAGCCAACCAAAGTGAAAACTTTACTTACTTTTATACTTTATTTATGGGTTCAGATTATTTCTCAGTTTTGCAAAATTATTATAATTATTAAATAACATCAGCAACAGGGGTCCAGAAGGATATGCTTCTCTTTTCCATGTTTTCTTCATGCCAGCTGTGAAACTCTAATGAAACTGCGGTCACTTTGGTCTTTATTCCCTGTATGAGAAGTGATTGAGCAAAGTGTGAAATGACAGTAACGGGAGAAAGCAATGGATGGAAAATAATGTATAAATCTTCTTGGGATGGACTTATCAGCCTTTTAAGATTCATTCAAGTGGGATGCTCATAAATAGTAATTTGTAGACTGATTCTTCCTCAGCTACCTCAAGAAGAGATCAAAATTGTCTCTCATTATTATTGTTGTATAGACCAACATTCTATTAATCTTAACTTTAAAAATGAATAAGAATAATCTAAAAATTGTCTATTCTAAAAAAGAAGGTGTCAATTAAAATATTTCCAAAATAGGTAAATATAGAAGCTATTTCAAATTTGAAATTGACTTTTAGATTTGTCTATTTCTGAAATATTTTTTATTCCAAAATTGAAGATGTCAAAAAATTATTATATAATTAATTGTCTCATTATATCATTGTTTATTTCGAAAGTGAAGATATCAAAATAATTATATCATTACATCTTCTAAAATTATATCAAAATAATTATATCATTGTCTATTATGAAATTATATCAAAATAATTATATGATTTCCTATTCTAAAATTATATCAAAAAAATTATATAATTACCTATTCTGAAATTATATCAAAATAATTATATCATTATCTATTTTAAAATTATATCATTGTCTATTTTGAAATTATATCATTATCTCGTTATATTATTGCCTATTTTGGAATTCTCAAATAGACAATGATATAATTATTTTGATATATTTACTTTTAGAATAGAAAATTTTAAAATAGATAATGATATAATAAAATAACTAATTATCAGTTTCAAAATAGATAATTTTGAAAGTTATTTCTAATCTGGAATTAACTTCTAGAATTGACTTCTAAAATTACTTATTTCAAAATTCATATTTTTTAGAAAAATACTTTCGAAATAAGTAAATCTGAAAACCAATTTTAAATCTAGAAATACCTTTCAGATTTATCTATTAAGAAAGAACTTTTAGTGACACCTATTTTTTAGAATACGAGTTATTTTGAATCCAGAATTAACTTTCGAATTTACCCATTTCCAAAGTATTTTTATTTGTTTTTAAATAATAAGGAACACAATGGCCTTTTTAAATGGGATAGTTTGAAAAAAATTAAAAAACTTGGAGGTGCCCCAAGTGCCAGTGTCTAACTAACCTACTTCAGCTTATAGCCGATTTTTATTCACTAAAATCATGAATAACGCATTAAAAATTTGTTATCAATTTCAAATCTCAGACCTATGTGTAATACAACAAAAGTATCTAAATTTAAAATTCTCATCTTACATCAGAAGCAATATTTTTATCAGAGAGAACATTTCTTATACTTTTATTGTCAGTTTGTGAAGTTCCAATCAGTGTTTCTGCTTCAAAACCAAAGCAAATACCGTTAATTTGTTACGCTCGTATCTTACCCCAATGGTAATGGATTCGTTAATCAGCAGGCAAGAAAATCATAATTGAAGCTTTGAACAATGCCACAATCCAATATTTATGTTGAAGATATCCATCATAAAAATAGGAGAATTTAAAAAAAAAAAAAAAAACAAAAAAAAAAAAAGAAAAAATAAAAAAAAAAAAAAAACTCATAATAATCAATAAATAACTCAAGTTACCAAAACGAGAATGAAAGACCTACGAGTAAATGAATTGGGGCGTGTAAGATAAGAAAATTATAATTTATAATCACATTGGACTTCTACATGCTCATCAAAAAAGGTTGATGGAGGTGATACAGCTTGATTCTAGAGGGATGCACTTCTCTACTCAAACAAAAAACCTCAAATTCACTTGATGCACCACACTTTTACCCTCTAGTATACATTCCATCTCCCATACCCGACCTAATTTTCTATAGCACAGATAAATGAACTCTCTAACCGTATTTGACTCTCCTTAGAGACAAGCTCAAAACAAAATCACTATCTAAAAATTTTCCCCTTTCATAGGATCCCAAAAGGGCATGCCTGTCTGTTCATTCACATGAATAATCATCAAACACGTTTAAATTTCAAGCATCATAATCACGTGAATAGTTCGCGTTCGTTCCATAATTGCACCTGAGAAGGGTTAACCTTAGGGGCTGATTCAACGACAAATTGAGAACAAGTTTAATGAAACATGAATTCCCATTTCCAGTTACTCATAATGCCTCCCTGAGATGGAAGGTTCTAGCCATGGTCCTAGCATGATCATATTCATTGAGGTCAACGAGTATTTTCTTTAATCGACGAGCTAGAGAACTTGTGTCACTCTCTGGTACATTTCTTCTCTCCAGAATCCTTCCAAGTGACAGCACATACGTCAGCAGAGGCTGCAATTTGTGCCTGCAATGTGAGGAAGACGGGGAAAGTATTAGACTGCTGACCAATCTCATTTTACATATAATGATGAGATACAATAAATGACATCAAATCAGAGATAAATGACATCACAGTGGCTGTCAAATCTTAAACCTACATCCTCTATTGAAACTCCCACTAATTACATTAGCCCCCCCCCCCCCCCCCCCCCCCCCCACCCCCACACAACCACCCCCCCCCACACTACCAAAACAAAAAAAAAAGACAAAAAAAGGGCTGTCAAAATTTAAACCCCCATCCCCTCTTTAAACCCCCCCTAATTACATTAACCCCCCCCCCCCCCCCCACCGTACGTACACACTTAAGTACCCTAATTGCCTGTACAATACCAAATTTGCCCCTAGAGACAGTAACCAGACTGACGTAATGTGAAATGAGTCTAAAGAATGTGCAAAATGTCTTTCCCAAAGAAACAAATGTAATCAACCATTTAACAAAGTATCATAAACATACTTTCTGTCACCGGTGACACTTGGGCCAGCCCAGACCCCAGAGAGGGAAGCAATAACCCGTTCTGTTCTCGTTATCGCGTCTTGAACATTTTCTGATATGATTCTTAAGTGAGGTAGAACTTTACCAAACAAAAGCTCATCTAGAGCAAGCTTTTCTAACACTGACATTGAAAATACGTCCTTCCACGAGCAAATGTTTCTCAACAATCGAACAGATACACCAAACCTATACGCTGCAACTCGTGCAGCATCTGGAACAGCAACTAGTACCAGTGGGCTCCATGTGGGGACCTACAAAGTAAACAAGATGATACATTTATCCAAAAATGCTTAAGAATTCCAACTACCTACAATAAATCCAAATATAGCCAGCAATGCAGATCAACATAAAATGCACAGAGCAGATACCTATATGTACAGAGGTTTCTAACTTTCTAAAGATAAAATAAAATGCATGAACATGTACTTCTAACTAGTAATTTGGTAAGTGTAAATGCTGATTTTGGGAGCATACCGTAAGATTAGCTACAGCATCAGTCAGGCGTGTTCGAATGGAAACTAGCAAATCAGTAAGAGCTTCACTTTCATGAGATACATGTTGCACAATCAATTTTGTTGCAGCAATAGCATTCATTGTTTCCCGTTGACTAAGCATGTCCCAACAATGGGAAATTTCATAGTGCAGAATAGGAAGTGCAACCTTTTCCACCAAGTTTGGAACAAGTTCAAAGTCAGCATCTCCATCATCATGAACAAAATCTTTTCCATCTTCAGGCAAACCATAAGTGCACAATAATTCATACCTGAATATTGAAAAGGAGAAAGGATTCAATACATATTATAAATTGATGAAACATGAAAAGGTAAAAGATACTCCTGTAACATGCATATATATTATATATCAAGGTTATCGAAAATTGAGATCCGAATGATCAGTTGTTAAGTTATTTTTTGAATCGTTGTATCAAAGCATAAGATTTAGGTTCCACGAAAAGTTACTTCAAATATATCATATAGCTGATATATAGTGCTCGATGTAAACAATATAAACTACAAATAGATAAAACAAGACAAAACAATTAGTTATATAAGTTTGTGAGGTCTATTTTTCAAAAGAATAGAAACAAGATTATTAAATAGCTTAATAGAGTACATGTATTGAATGAGTGAGTGACAAAAAAGGTGGAATAATCAAATAGGAAGTTCACAAATGTTCTTTCAAATTCCTTTTCATTTTAAAATTTAAGCTCACGTGGATTTTTATTGTTTTCATAAGAATTGATGAAAAAAGTGACAAACATGAATCATTGAATCATATCGGTGATTAAAAAGTAGATACGAATTAGTATATAGCCAAAATGTATCAAATCATGAATCATAAGATTTTGATAACTATTATCTATACTAATCAAGCTACGGAATGCAATTAATTGGTTTATAAAAACAAGCCCGTGACCCCCAATAATGCCTCTCAAAAGTTTCAAGAAAGAATAGTAACATGGGGGGAATAGCTCAATACCATTTCATCTCTTGAAAATCTATACCCTTGTGAAGTGGGTCCCACCTCAGAAGTTCCAATCTCACATATGGAGAGAAGACCAGTGGAAGACTCAATGACATATAAGCATCTTTATAGCTTGATGAATACTCTCTTTTCCATTCTTCCATTCTTTTTTTGACCAAAGATAATTGACCATATTCCTCAGAAGCATCACCAAAAATCTCATCAGCAGCCTGCAGCACCAAATCACGTTGTGACTCATATGCTTGGCTCTCACTATCACTCTCATCAGTACTTGATTCACCCTCTATTTTATGATCATCCAATTCCATGGATGTCAGCTTATTAGAATCAAATACTTGTGACCTCTTCCGTTGACGAGCCGCAGCCCTCACTTTCATTTGCATCCGTTTCTCAAGATTTAAATCTCTACCAAATTCATCTAATTTAACTGGCAGATCCTTTTGTTTTCTTACAGCAGTATATGCTTCCTGAGCAGCAGATTTGGCAGCTTCCATATTGTTACCTTTCTTGTTTAATACTGACATTGCAGCTTTTACAGCTGCTTCTACCTCGACAATTTCATCATCATTGTTAGTGGTTCTTCTTTCAAAAATGGCTGATGCACGATCTTCATGAATTTTCTTTATCTGCTCTTCAAGTTCCTCAATGTAAAAAGCTTTGTGCTGAAGTAAAATTCATAGTATAACTTTAGTTACAGCCTCTACGAATGATACCGTACATAAAAGCATTCACAAATGATACAAAGATAATTAAGTGTCAACTTTTAAATCCAGCAGTAAGAAAACATATACACTCATTTTCAACATTATTAGATGTATCACTCATGTTTTCCAAGTGGTTTAGAGCATAGTAGAGAACTTAAAGAAATATTATAGTGGAACCCAGTCCATTTCATAGTTAATTATGAAGGATCCAGAAAAACAAAAGAACTACAAGAAATACAATTACCTGTAAAAAGTCACATATATTTGTGACATAATTTCGGAGCTTTTGCATAAATCTGTACTTCTCATCAGCTACTACTAAAGAATTTTCAAGTGAAGTAATGTTCAAAAGGGAGGCAGACAAATTTTCGTCAGTTTTACTCAATGATGACAAAGTTCTCCCATGAGATTCCTGTCATGAAAAAAATGAGAAATTAAGAAAACATATCAATCCACTAAAACATAAATTTGTGTACAAGCTACAGTAATATTCAAGGCAACTGTGACCCATACTGGTATTGTTCTAGACATTTAACAAACGAAACAATTTACTGGTTTCAAAAGGATTAAAACAATTTCTTTTACAAATTATAGACTTGAATATAACAATTCGAATTGCTGACCTTCATACATATTAAACCAAGGGAAATTACACATGAAAGCAATGAGATTCCCATACACATTGGAAGACTTATGTACAACTCAGGGTGTACAAATGCACTATTACAATGTAAATATCTCGAGTTTTGTATTATGCCATCTATTATTTTACATCTGAACCTCTGAACCCACTACTCTCTGATTTCTATCTTACCTTCAAGCATTTATTAAGAAAGTAAAATTAAATCTTTTCTCCAATAACAGTGGCTACTGTCTAGCTTTATTGCTCCCACTAACTCAGGGTCCTGTCCTAGACCCACCATTGCCCGTACACATATCTAGGAAAAAAAATCATAGAGAAAAACTACCTATACAGAAGTCAATATACTCTTTGGCCAAGTCAATTTCCCGTGTGCTCATTTATGCTTGCAGTCTATTGGTGATTTGATACACCAAAATCTCCTAAAGTGAGGTCAAACTTACTAGTACATATTCATACCAAACAATAGCATGAGATCATAGGAGTGAGAACTCATTCAAATTTCAAATAGTCTATATATGTACAGTAAGTATATTTTTCTAGATGTTAACATAAATGTTTAAAATGTAGATCAGTGCGGAAATGGTATTCAACTATTCCCCCCATGTTAGCTATAGAAGACGAATTTTATGCTTTAATTGCTAACAAGACTAGGTCTCCAGGAAGAACAGCTATTGGTTGTAAGTGGGTGTTTTGAATAAAAGAAAATTATGATGATGCTATCAACATGTATAATGCGAGTCTTCTTGCTAAGAGTTTCCACCAAACTCCAGACTGTCACTTTTTTGAAACTTTTTCTCCAGTTGTAAACCTGTCGCAATTTGTATCATTTTGGGGCTGTTTCAAATCACTGGCCTATACATCAGGTAGATGTTAATAATGCCTTCATTCAATGCTACTAAGTTTAGGATGTTTATATGCAACAACCGTATGGTAATAAAGCAATTTATGGTCTCAAACAACCCCTGTGCATTTTATGAAAGGCTCACCAAAACTCTTGTTTTGGTTTCAATCAAGTTAAGTGTGATTCATCCTTACGACACTCAACAACTGTTGTTTTTGTCTCTATGTTCTGATCTATGAGAATGGCATTCTTATTACTGGCCCCTCTTGTACATTGGTTCAGTCCCTTATATTAATTATATTCAAGCTACTGTCGGTTTTTGCTCTCAAGCAATTCGATGCCTTGGATTACTTTTTGGGAATTGAGATCAAAACTCTACCTAATCAATCATTCCTTTTATCAAAACAAAAACGTATAAAGTATTTACTTCATGGAGTTGGCGTGATAAAAAATCTCCCTGTAGGATTAAACTTTCCAACTTGGTTCAGATTATATGAACGACTCTACATTTAATAGATCAGTAGCTGGTGCTTGCAGTATATTACAGTTTTTCTCAGTCCTGGCTTGAGTTCAAGAAAAAAACACATGGAATTGGACATGCTCTTTGTTAATAAAAGGTGCTCAACAAGTCCCTTCTCAGGATCAGCTACAGACATTCTCACTAACCCTATTCCAGGGACAGATTCACTGCTCTAAGGACCAAACTCAGAGTTCTTAGCAAGTTTGTGTCACACTGAGAACACTGAGTTTGGGGGAGGGGGTACATGAAGAGTGTTATAGTTGTCAATGACAGCTGTATAGTCAGCTATACAGTTGTAATCTGTTAGTAGTTACTCAGCTCATTGTAATCTCTATAAATATAGAACTCTGTAATCACATTCATAATTACATTTTAATAATATTTCTTATATTTTCTCTCTTCATATTTCTCAAAACTGTCATACATTTTAAAAGGCCCAGTAACTTCTAATCTGGCACGCTTAATCTGAGAATTTTATAAAATTATGGACATCTCATTATAATGCTTGTGTAACTTCTACTTACTATTTCCCCTTTCAAACAAGTTTCTGCTGATTTTACTTTTAGTAATTATCTATTTGATTTTACTCTTTTAGCTAAATTCATGATACAAAACAAAACATAGTTACACAGTAATTGACTCTCACAAATGCTGAATGTGTCAGAATGTAGAATTATCTTGGTATTCAATGTGCAATGGAAGTTTGCTTTAGTTTGAGTACTTTGTTTCTAGCATTATGTATTCAATATTTATCATCTCAATTAGGACTCTACATTCCGAAACTTCATTCAACACTTTCAGGTAGCATATTTGAAGCTTCTCCCAGTACCTTTTTTCACAAGTAAATACATATGACTTTTTGTTTTGAAGAGCAGCACCAATTATCTTTATCTGGTTTTCATTCAACTTTGCAATTTTATGTTTGTGTTTACTTTGTAAGCCTACATATTGAATTTGATATGCTTGTATATGTTGTGTTTTATGATGTAATTCACATTGTTGTCTTATTTTCTAATGATTTTAATTGCTTATAAGATTTATTTAAATTTTGATTGCCTCACCGATACTAAAGTGAATACAATTCAAATCAGATTTCATGAGCAATTCATTCATTTAAACAATGTTTCATCATAACAAAGCATACAACTGCCACCAAATAGAATCATTTTCATGTAAAATTTTAAATAAAACAAGGAAATTTTCAAGATAACTCTTCTCTATGGACGCAATTTTACATACATTCCATTCCGTGGAAGTTTATATTCTCTCTGAGGAGATTCAAACAGAAGTGCATATCATTAGGCAGTTCATCACCTAACTCTACCTAAAATACACTCACAGCCGCGCAGTGATATTAGTGAAGTCTAGTCGGGATAACTCTACCTCCCAGCACCAGTCCTAATACTTAAAGTTTGATTAACAAGATCAGTGATCCAATAACAAATCTAGATTCGAATTCCAATACCATCTTAGAATTTGGGTTTAAGGCCTAAATATAAGCAAGCTCGCAAATTCTAAAAGCAACAACACAGCCTGACACACAGTCAAGTTTGGGACATACCTTAAGCCTCCTCACATTCTCGACCAAGGCTTTCCTCGCACTCTCGGCTTGCTGCGATATGGACAAGACATCCAAAGCTGGCATCGATTCAATTGTTCCTCCAATGCCAGGACTCACCAATGCAGCGGCATTTGGAACAGCACCATACACATTTGCTGCAGAGGGAACACCATACTTGTGCTGTTGAGCACCTTGCACAACAGGAACATCAACTCTAGCAGACCCTTCATCCATTCTCTTCCCCAACCCTTTCCTGAACTGTTCTTCTTCCCACATCTTCTCCTCCTCATCATCATCCTCCTCTTCCTCCTTAAACCTCACATCCACTATCCTCTCCTCCGCCTCCTCAAAAACCCCCTTCTTCCCACCTTCAACCTTCTCACCAAACATCGCAATCCGGCCCCTAAACTCCGGCTCCTCATCACTCAGCCCCTCAGCAGCACCGTGATTGCTGCCACCATCCAAAGAGATGTAATCCGGTGCAGCAGGGCGCGCCTGCCGGAGGCGCTCCCGCTTCGCCCTAATAGCCTTGATGGTTTCTTCATCGGGGAAGAACGAGTCCTTCCCATTCTGAAGGCCTAAGCCACCCAATTTCCCTTCCACCTCTTTCTGATCCCCTTCGGAGTCCGATTCCCGACCCTGGGGCTCCGAAGCTACGGGCTTGACGAGGCCCTTGAGGACGATGACAGGTTCCGCGGCGGGTTTGGGCTCCGGACGCGAGGAGCTGCTGCTGGTGACCAAGGTTCGGGTGTTCTTCTGAAGCTCGCGAAGAGTTTCTTTTGTGTAGGTTCCGGCTTGGGGTTGGACATTGGAGGGGACAGAAGGGGAAGAGGACGCGATTCGGTCCTTGAGAGTGGTGATTTTGTGAGCGGAAGAGGGTTTCGTGGAACGTTGAGGTTTTGAGGATCGTGGACGAGGGTTTTCGTTCTCTTCGTCGTCGGCGAAGCTGAGGAGTTTGGGGGCTTGGGGCTTCTTGGGCTTGGCGGAGGAAGGGGGCTTGGACGAGAGGGTGGAGGTATCGCCGTCTTCGTCGTTGGCTTCGGTGTCGCCGCCGCCTCGGCGCCGGAAGTTGCGCGATTTGGCGGTGGACATGGGGGAGAGCGAGGGTTCCGGTGGAAGCAACGGTTGAAGTGAATTAACGGATAAAGGAAAAGTTTGATGATACTAAAGCAATGCAGTTAATTGCGGATTAATGAGAATGTGATGGTTTCACTATAAGGAAAACCAACAAGCCCAGCATGCAAGCAAGGGGGGAAATCTATCCAATTAAGAGAACTTTTTTTCTTTTTTACAAAAGAAATTGAAAGCTTCTCAAATAAAGTTATTTAAATTAAATTAAAATATATAAAAATGTTTTTTAAATGAAATTTTATTCATAATGATTCATATAATTTAAGTAGCTCAAAAGTAATTTTCTTATTATAATTCACTATGATTTAAATTACAATACACCTCAATAATTATTTAACATTTCAATCTATTCATATAATAAAGTATAAATGACAAAACTTGTGAAGAGGTCCAACCACAAAAATATTCATATATATTCAAAAGAAAAATTGTCATTTAACACAATATTAAATGAAGTTTAAAACATAAAACTTCACATGTGAGACAGGTGTATTATTCCAAAATAACACTCACACTTTCGAGTTATCATTTAGTCCGACCTTCTCATCAGCTTTCAAACCTTATTCTTTAACTTTCTACTTATTCGCACACTTTCATCTATGAAAATCTATTCTTTACTCTGTTTTACTTCATTCCAACGATCTCATCCTTCTCATGTTCTCGAAACCATATTCTCCATCCTTCCACTCATTCTCACCCTTTCATCAACGAAACCCTATTTTGGGTTTTGTTGGATTGTCATTTTGAAGCTCTTAGTGTTTAAAGGTTTCTAGTGATAGAAAAGCCTTGACCTAGACTTTGTTGAAGATATTAGGTAACATCTACCTTTTACATTTTTTTCATATGAAATTTTTTGATGAATTTTGGTTTGAACTAATATGCTTCCAAAATTGGCAGTTCGAGTGTTGTTTATATTTTTTTTGGTTTAGGGTATTGGAATATTTCCACTGTAATGGTACGCCATCTCAAATCAGATAATATACCTTCTATATTCATTCAGATGAATTTTGTTCATGAAATTGGTTTTGAAAACTATTACACTTTCAAAACATTTTTTTCATTTTGTAAGTTTCATTATTTTATGTCTTCACTAATTTTTAACTCCTTTTTTTTTATCTAACTGAATTTGCTTCCAAAACTAGCAGTTCGATTGTTGCTTACATTTTTTTTTGGTTTAGGGCATTTCACTCATTTTTCCTCGTGAGTTTGGTTTTAAAAATTATGCTACTTCCAAAACATGATTTCATTCTCCGATGAGGTATTGTACCTTCTACATTTATTCAAATGAATTTTGTTGATGAAATTGGTTTTCAAAAATATTCTACTCTGAAAAGATTGCATCATTTTGCAAGTGCAATCACTTTGTATGTTTTCATTATGAAATGTGTCAATAATTAATGTGTGTTGTACCTTCATTTGCAATTGATAGTTAATTATCATACTAGTTTATTGATGAGTTTGGTTTTAAAAATTATGCTACTTCCAAAACATTGTTTCATTTTGTAAGTATAGTTATTTTATATGTCTTCACTCACGTTTTTTATTTCTTCTAACTTGATTTGCTACTGGAGTATTCTCATTGTAATGGTATGCCATCTCGAATGAGGTAATATACCTTTTACACTCATTCAAATGAATTTTGTTGATGAAATCGGTTTTCAAAAATATTCTACTTTGAAAAGATTGTATCATTTTGCAAGTGTAATTATTTTATATGTCTTCACTATGCAATGTGTTAGTATTTCATATGTGTTGTACCTTCATTCACAGGTGATAGGTAACTATCACATGAAGTTTGTTGATGATTTTAAACTTTTATAGTTTCAATTTGTTGGATTTTTATTTTAATTTAATATTTTTCTTCAATGTGGATTAGTATGTTGTGTTCTATAGGTATAACCATTAACTTACTTGACCAACTTAAAAACTTTTTGTGTTCACAAAAACATCTTAAAAACTAAAACCATGATTATATTAAGTCACACACATTATATTACAATGAGAAACTTTAGGAAAGACAATGAAACTCTATGAAGTTATACAATATAAATCGACAAAAAACCTATTGAAATTTAAAACACTAATGCATTAAAAACACTTTCTCAACTACGTCCATGATGTCCATCATCTAGATAACATTTCAGGGAGCACAAATGGAAAAACTTGTCATGTGTCCCAACCACATAATTCTTACAAAAATTCAAAAAGAAAATAACTTTTTTCTTTGCCATAAACAGAAAGCAAACATGTGCCGTCAAATGAAACTCAAATCATAGAGGTTCATCTGTGAGACACGTGAACTATTTCAAAATAACACTCTTACTCACATTTACATTCAGTCTGACCCTCACATCATCTTCCAAACCCTATTCTTTGACCTTCCACTCATTCGCATGCTTTCATCAATGAAAACCTATTTTTTATTCTACTTTGCTTCATTCTAATGGTCTCATCCTTCTCTTATTCTCCAAACCGTAGTCTCTAACCTTCCACTCATTCTCACTCTTTCATCAATGAAACCCTATACTTTAGCTTCCTTTCTTTCACTCAGCCACACTCATGTTTAAAAATATTCTTAGTATGTCATGATTTACGATCATTGAAAGAGTCTTGAGGAGATGAGAACCCATGTCGACTTTGAGAAAGACGTAAGGTAACATTTGCACCACATTTACGCGTTTTAAGGTTTTCTTGGATTTAGTATTTGGGGAAAATGTTTTCAATATTTGAAATTTGTAAATATAAATAAGTTTTATGCGGCCATTTAGATGTTATTTAGGGTTTTTTTAAGTTTGTCATTTGGGGCTATCATTTTGATGCTCTTAGTGTTTAAAGGTTTCCCATGATTAGAAGAGCCTCGACCTGGACTTCGTTGAAGACATTAGGTAACATCTATCATTTACATTTATTCAGATGAAGCTTTCCAATGAGTCTTGGTTAATTGACAGTTCGAATGTTGTTTACATTTGTTTTTGTTTAGGGTACTAGATTACTTCCACTGCAATGGTACGCCATCTCAAATGAGGTAATGTACCTTCTACATTCATTGAAAATGAATTTTGTTCATGAAATTGGTTTTGAAAACTAATGTACTTTCAAAACATTGTTTCAAGTGTCATTATTTTATGTCTTCACTCATTTTTAACTCATTATTTTTTTTTTCTTTTCTTCTAACTTGATTTGCTTCCAAAACTAGTAGTTCAGATGTTGTTTACGTTTTTATTTTGTTTGTGATATTTCACCTATTTTTCACTCATGAGAGTGGTTTTAAAAACTATGCTACTTTCAACACACTATTTCATTATCATATGAGGTAATGTACCTTCTACATTCATTCATATGAATTTTATTGATGAAATTGATTTTCAAAAATATTCTACTTTAAAAAGATTGTATCATTTTGTAACTGTAATTATTTTATATGTCTTCACTGTGCAATGTGTTAGTATTTCATATGTGTTGTACCTTCATTTACAAGTGACCGTTAATCATCACATGAAGTTTGTTGATGATTTTAAACTTTTGTAGTTTTAATTTATTAGATTTTTATTTTAATTTAATGTTTTTCTTCAATATAGATTAGTATGTTGTGTTCTATAGGTATATCCATTACTTGACTAACTTAAAAACTAGAACTATGATTATATTAAGTCACACACATAACATTACAACAAGAAATTTTAGGAAAGACAATAAAACTCTATGAAGCTACAAAATAAAAATCGATAACAAATCTATTGAAACTCATAATACTAGTGTCTTAAAAACACTTTCTCAATTACCTCTTTGATGTTCATCATTTAGAGGGTTTTCTTCATTGATATCCTCATAAGTTTTGTTGAGAAACTCACGCTATAAACACAGGAATGAACGAAAATGAACGAAGATGAAGAAAATAGAAAACACAAGATTTAACGAGGTTCGACAATTTGTCTACGTCCTCGGGAGTGTTTGAGTGGCTGTGTTTTGTTATTAGAGAGATCAACCACTAGAGTTACAATTACAGATGATTATATAAATAACCATAAACAAGGTACAATAATCAAAATACCCCCGCACTCCTGGCCCAGCCCACAAAGCCTATAACTTCTCCTATTTGGTATTATGAGTCATACCTAACAAATCTCCACCTTGGCGAATATACTCCCCCTTAGAAGATATACAATCCGGAAGTATCAAACACATAGTGGGTTGGACTACCATGCTTCTCTAGCAACTATAAACATTCAACAAATTCAAGCAATGCTTGAACTTGTCTGTGGTAACTG
>Ga0099824_1006147_pt1 | contig 16632 bp, 8 predicted proteins | sample SiratrowhiteBW_FD_76837 | JGI IMG/M metagenome (GOLD analysis project Ga0099824, IMG submission 76837) | Root nodule microbial communities of legume samples collected from California, USA - Siratro white BW | ecosystem: Host-associated > Plants > Roots > Nodule | place: USA: California...
CTATATCATTAATGGATAATTATAATTTGTTTACAAATTGTTTTATAATTGGTTATGTCTAGCTCCATGATTTATCTTTCACAAATTTGATATATCTACTCTCTTTTTTTTTTTTTTTTTTTTTAGTTCTTTTTGTTATTTCTTCGTTGTTTGGTGTTGACATGTATTTTGTGAAAATGGTGTGTTGCTGTAAGGAAATGGGTATGGTGGATATCGGGAAAGTCTCTTGCTTTGTCTTGTTATGGACGAATCCTCACTCAACCAACCCCTGGTGATTTTGCATGTGGATTTCTTTTGGTTTTTATATTTAAGTTTTACTTTGTTTTTGAAAAGGAATATTTGTGAATTGGAACGAATGCCATTGATATGTGGAAAAGATGATATCACGTTGCTTCCATTTTCATTACTACTTCTAGGAAAGAATCTTTGTTTCTTTTTGTGATGATTTTTGTTTTTGTTTTGTTTTAAGATTTGGTCCTTCTTATTAAACGAAGGGCCAAAAGGGTGTGTTTATGTTGTAAAGAGGAGATTGTGGAATTATAAATTAGGATGAAAATAGAGTTTTGGTCCCTTTTAACACTTTAAGTTTCCATTTTCACTATTGTCCTTTGTACCAAAATTGGTCATTTTGTTAGTTTTCACACCGAAATGGACGACTCAATTACACATGACAAATTATGAGGACCAATGAGGTCAGCACAAGGGACCATAGTGGAACTTTTTAAAATTAAGGGATCAAATTAAAACCTAAAATGTAGATTAGAGACCAAAATTCTATTTTAGCCTATCAATTATAATGTTAATTGAAAAATGGCTTAAGCAGATCTTAACAAGTTTATATTTTTGTTGTAAAATTAAACATTTTTTTGAGTCTTCACTTATAAAACAATGTTTGGCTTTTATCCGCATGAATAAAGTAATGTTTGCTTTTAATCCCTAAAATGTAAATGGTATTTCTTTTTAAATTGCATGATATAAGATTCTTTTTTCCATAAATGGGGATCGAAAGCAGGGTTTTTGTGAAGCACAAGCACCACATGTTACATTTAGATAAATTAGGAGCCAAAGGGAAATAATTTATGTTTACAGGACTAAAAATGATCATATTTAGAAGATTAAAAACATATTTAACTTTATATTATATATAGCTGTTTTGATGATTACAATCAGCACTCTTTTTAACAGCTTCATAGTTCACTGTGCATACAATTTTATCCTTTTTGTCAATGAGGTAACTTGGTACTTTAGCCTCTAAAGTGCATCCATTGCTTTAGAGGAGTTAAATCCTTTTTTCTTTTTTAACATTTTCCATAAAGATGATGAAAAACCAATATTACTGGTTTTGAAGTGAATTTTCTTAGTGTCAGATTCCATTTCTAAGCGGCTTTCTAATCTGATCATCACCCTAAAGAGCATGATTATGAAGTTAATTTACTAACTAATTTGTAGAATTGGTATGAGTATTGAGATAGACATATTTAGACATTATGCTGCAGGTTTGTTGTAAACTAACTAACATTTTGTCTTTCAAAACATGAATAGTTCTGTGACAAGATGGCATCGGTGCATGCTAATGTGACATCACTTGTTTGCAAGAATGGAAACCATGCTTCTCAATCGAAATTTCCAAGTTCTACATTCTTGCCTGGATTTGATGTTGTTGGACGTGTTTCAAGTGCTTGGAAGAAGGAACTTGTTCCATCTTCCATGGCCTTGGTACCTAGAACCACATTAACATTTGATCCTCGAACTACCGATTCAGGCAAAACCAAACCAAAGAAGCACACTGTTGACCCTGCTTCTCCTGATTTTCTTCCTCTTCCTTCCTTTGAACAGTGCTTTCCAAAGAGCACTAAAGAACAAAGGTGATCTTTATCTTCTTTTATTAGTTCATACAATTAGGAGAATTTAATTACAGATAGCATGGCTTTCCATGCCTGTCCTTGGACAACTTCCAGAATTAATTTATGATCCATTCATGTGCACAGGGATGTCATTCATGAAGAAACTGGTCATGTGCTCAAAGTTCCCTTTCGTCGAGTTCACCTGTCTGGGGATGAAGGACACTTTGACACCTATGACACCAGTGGTCCCCAAAACATAAACCCAAGGATAGGTATATGTAATGCTAACATTTTTGTGCATTTATTTTACATAATGCATCTGTACTTTAGTACGTTCATTTTCCTGGTGACTAATGTTGTGCTAATGACCTTTTTGAGGCGTGAATGAAACAGCTATCCTTCCTTTCGTAGATACATTCTTAGGTTTTATTATTATTACTGTTATTGCTGTTGTCGTCTGTCTAGCAGCATTTGCAGATCCTCTTGATGATCTTTAGGCAGAAAGCATTTCATAATTGTAAATGTTCATATCTGGTTTCACAAAATTAAAACTGTAACAAGATAAGTTATCCCGTCTGTTCTTCAATCACTTTATTGTCTATTGCCTATCAAAAGTGGTTCAATCTGTCTTTTCAGAGTACTTGTGACTAGCTTAAAATGCTGAGCCACCTTTATTCATTCTGATTATCTTGCATTTTGAAATTTCCTTTTATTGTTTTTCATTAACAGGCCATATATAATATGCAATCTTGTTCCAGATGGTATTTCTTTTTCTGTTGTATATTTTGATTCTAGTGTCAGTTTAAGCTAATCCCAAGTTTCTCCAACTTGCTACCATTATCCATATCTATACGTGCTTATACTCTTGTTTTGAAATGTGTTGTTAGAAATGAATTCAGCCAAATAATATTTTCATTTTGTATGTATCCATTAATTTACATTGTCTCATATTTCTTGAAAAAAACCTCAAAGTGATGGAATAGTATTCAGTGCAATCATTGCAGAATATAGTTTTGGCCTTTTGTCTATTCTTGCACTAAGCTTTTGGAAACTTACATTCTTTAATTGATATGTTTTCATGGATTTGATGATTAGGACTCCCAAAGTTACGCAAAGAGTGGGTTGATAGGAGGCAGAAAATGGGTTCACCAAGATTCACTCAGATGTACTATGCCAAGCAGGGAATCATCACTGAGGAGATGCTCTATTGTGCCGCTCGTGAGAAGCTTGACCCAGAGCTTGTGAGGTCAGAAGTTGCTCGTGGACGTGCTATCATTCCTTCCAACAAAAAACACTTGGAGTTGGAGCCCATGATTGTTGGAAGAAACTTTTTGGTGAAAGTAAATGCCAACATTGGAAATTCTGCAGTTGCAAGCTCCATAGAGGAGGAGGTTTACAAGGTTCAATGGGCAACTATGTGGGGAGCTGATACGATCATGGATCTCTCAACTGGTCGCCATATCCACGAAACTCGAGAGTGGATCTTACGTAACTCCTCTGTACCCGTTGGGACTGTACCTATTTATCAAGCACTTGAAAAAGTTAATGGAATTGCTGAAAATCTTACCTGGGAGATTTTCAGGGAGACCCTGATTGAACAAGCTGAACAGGGTGTAGATTACTTCACCATCCATGCAGGTGTCCTTCTGAGATATGTTCCATTAACAGCAAAACGCATGACAGGAATTGTCTCCAGGGGAGGATCCATTCATGCTAAGTGGTGCTTAGCTTATCACAAAGAGAATTTTGCTTATGAGCACTGGGATGACATACTTGACATCTGCAATCAGTATGATGTGGCCCTATCCATTGGTGATGGTCTAAGACCTGGATCCATCTACGATGCAAATGACACAGCTCAATTTGCTGAACTCTTGACTCAAGGAGAACTGACCCGTAGAGCATGGGAAAAGGATGTGCAGGTGAACACACATAACATTTTTCATCGTTTGATACTCATAAATTTATGGCCAGATGAAAATGATTTAGTTTCTAATTTCAATTTTTATTTTGACATCACAGTTTCTGCATACATATCTATGTAATGTGTTACTTTTTATTCTTAGTAGCTCTTCAGCATGAACAATTAGGATTTTCTAGGGATATTTCTTATCACATTTATTATTTGAACTAATCACTTCGATAGGTATAGACTAACAATCCATGCATCGTGAGAGGTATATTTTAAATGCTGTTGAATTTACCACTGCTTTGATGACTAATGGAGTTCCTAGGTGGTCACTTGCAAAACTAAATATAATACACAATGTTTTCATGTTTATATTGTTATATGGTGATCCTATCTATTTCGTATGATATTAAGCTATCATCATCTGATCATGTGATATTACCATCGATTTATCTCTTGAGACGATGGGTGCTTATTGTTTACTTTGAGTTACTTTACAGGTGATGAATGAAGGACCTGGGCATATCCCGATGCACAAGATTCCTGAAAACATGCAGAAACAGTTAGAATGGTGTAATGAAGCACCTTTTTACACTCTTGGTCCTTTAACAACTGATATTGCCCCTGGCTATGATCACATTACCTCTGCAATCGGTGCTGCAAATATTGGGGCACTTGGTACAGCTCTTCTCTGTTATGTGACTCCAAAAGAACACCTTGGGTTGCCAAACCGGGATGATGTTAAGGCTGGAGTTATAGCTTACAAGATAGCAGCTCATGCAGCTGATTTAGCCAAACTTCATCCACATGCTCAAGCCTGGGATGATGCACTAAGCAAGGCAAGATTTGAATTTCGATGGATGGACCAGTTTGCTTTGTCATTGGATCCAATGACAGCCATGTCCTTCCATGATGAAACCTTGCCATCAGATGGTGCGAAAGTGGCCCATTTCTGTTCAATGTGTGGTCCTAAATTCTGCTCTATGAAGATAACAGAAGATGTGAGAAAGTATGCTGAGAAATATGGCTATGGAGATGCTGAGGAAGCTTTGCAGCGTGGGATGGATGCTATGAGTGCTGAATTTCAAGCTGCCAAGAAAACTATCAGTGGGGAGCAACATGGTGAAGCTGGTGGAGAGATTTACCTGCCAGAAGCTTACGTAAGCTCCATGGAGAGGTGAGACTGGATAAAATATTTTAGTTTTTTTAATAAAATGCGCCCTTTCCTCATTTCATTTGACATGGATTTTAATGGCATGCTGTGAATCAATTCTTTGAATACGCTTGTAAGAAGCTTAATCCAAGTAAAAATCTCATAAAATAATAATCCACATTATTGCACAAAGTATTGGTCTCCTTTAGTGACTACAACATGAAGCACCATCCTGTCCTGCGGAATGTTGATATTTACTCATAGAAGCCAATTTAATGCATGCTATTTAAATGAAAATGACTATAAAAGGGTAGAAGGGTGCACAGGGATCCTATCACATGGGTTTGGGGAGAGTTCAACTTAGATCATCATACCAAAGGAGAAGGGCTATTCCCATCACTAGAACTGCAGGCTACAAGTTAGCAACCTTACAGTTGCATCAAGGCTCACACTCTATTATCATAAAGATTATATGTGGGTAAACTATATTTCGTTTCATTGTTCACCATATACTTTTTATGACACACCAAATTACCATTTGAATTCATGTCATAATAAATTGAATTAGTTTATGCTCTAGTACTTCTAAATCTCAACTTTAGGAAACTTTTGACTGTTTGGGGTAGGGGGATTAAACCTACGGCATCTTCATCTTACCTGCGTCCTGGGCTGGTGCTTTAAGTAGTGAGCCAAAAATGGCACCGTATCACTTTCCCTTCTCATGCAATTATACTCTTTTTCCCCCTCATGCAATTACGCTCACTTAATGGCTTACTGTTATGAAAATGTTTGCCAACCATTTGCCTTGTCTAGGTATCTGTCAGCTGAAGATGGAATATCTTATGCGTATTATTTTGCAGGACTGCATAAATGGAGTAAATCATCTGGAAGAACTTGGAGCTAGCTTCCTAACTGGCCTCTTTCATGGTGGGAATGCATTTTCAAGCAGTAGGAGTAGGAGAATAAGTTCTGTTTGTAGACAGCATTTGTGAACTTCATCTTTAGTCAACTTTGTTTTGTTATCCAACTCTCAGCAATAAATTGCTCTAGTATCTTGTTGAATACCATCTTTATCTTTTGGGCCATTTTATTAACCCCCAAGATGCACCAGGGGTGCCTGAATTTGTATAAGCTCTCGATATGGGAAGCTAGCAGATCAGGCTGAGATAGTCCCTTTGAACCTGATCAGGGTGATGCCTGCGAAGGGAGCGTGCATTCTTTTCTTTTTGATGCTTCTGCAGGGCTTTGTGTACGCAATTTGGACCAGCTAATACTGGAAAGCAGCAGATAGGCACGTTGGGCCGTGCCATTTGGTCATGGTTAGAAGTAGTTAAAATGGAAGAATACTGCTGCATGATGTGAATTAGTAGTATGTACTGTTCTTAGATTCAACATCTTATAATTAAGCATAAAATCCACCTTCACATGTGAAAAGAGAAATGCTAGCAACACTTCTCAACAAATTTTTTATCAAGGGAGTCCTTGCAGATCCTACTATTGTAGCTCTATTTTTCAATTAGTTTTAGTCTCATTTTGGAGTGAGTTTCACATGGATTTCACTAAAAAAATAAGAAAGTTTTGAAAGAATGTCACGTTTTTTGTTTTTTTTGTTTTTTTTCAAGTCTCCGATGAGACAGACATGCAGTTATAATCAGGCTATGTCTAGAGCAAGATCAAATACTATGCAGAAGACTTGGGATAAACAAAAGAGAAGTACAATGTTGCTAGCATTTTTTTTTTTATGAAAAATAAAGTTTTCTCTGATAAGATCATCAGAATGCAAGTACTCTCACCATTTCAATAACAAAAGGATTCCATCCAATATAAACATGGTGTTTAGTTTAATTATGTAGGAGTTATAGTTTGTGATAGGGACCCGTAGAAGCCATTGACATGTCATGTAGATGTTGAAAAAACTAATAATTAAAAAAGTTCAGAATAGATATTCTACTTCCCTTACTTTTGAAGACAATCTCAATTTCTAATCTTCCCTTAATTGCATAAATATGTAATGCTGTCTTCTCTTAAAATGGAAATGGATGAATTTAGTGGATATTTCCATTAGTAATACTAGGATATCATTGATCCTGGTGTTAATTGTCATTCCCATTCTTTCAACAGGATGACTATTCTCTAATATGAATTCAAACTTGTTGGTCCTTATTCCAAAAATGTCTCATGTTGACTGAATTGTGAAATTTTGTCCAATTGTTCTGGCAAACTATCATTTTTAAAATTATAAGAAATGTTTTAACGCTCCACAACAAAGATTTTGTACAAGATAGATAGATTGAAGACTATTTATATATTACTTCTGAATGGGTGAACATGTTGGCAAACTAAAAAACATATAGAGATAATATGACAATGAAGATTTGGAGGTATGAAGATTGACATGGTAAACATGCTGGACCAGAATAAGCATTTTGGAGGTAACATGACACCAAAGATTGGTATTGTGAAAGCATCTTACTCCTGAATATTCTGAAGTCTTTTGGATTCATTAATGTTTTTTTGCTTTTGCATGGTAAATTCAGAGGTATGTCAAATACATTCTTTATATTCATCTTTTTACTCATAACAGTTATATTATAATTAATATTAAAAATATATAAATAAATGTACATCTTTAAACAAAACTGATTAACTGATTGTATTTTGAATTTAGTGTTAACAAGGATATCCTCTCTTATTGCACCACACCATTATTGTTGCAGAAAAAAAAAAAAGAGAGAGAATGATATCCAGAGGAAGAAAAAGAGAGAACTTGTTGCAAAAGATGGCTTCTTAAAAAAATTCATTCTGAAAAGCATTATATATATTTTGAACAAAGAATGTTCCAGATATTTAGTTATAGAAAACTTGTTCTGGAAATTTTATTTATAAAAATCTCATTCCAAAAATCCTGTTCTGAAAACAATTCCAGAAGACGGATAATCTAAATTGGTCATTATGAAAATTGTAAGAGTGCATTAAGAAATTGTGGAGTTGCAAGAAGAAGAAGCCCGGACTTTAATATGAATAATTTTTTTGGCTTTTTGATCCTACATACTGTTACTGGAGTGTTAACTTATTTGAGATCGTGTGTTGTTCTTGTTGTCCTTGTTTGCACGAATTTGTTTTCTCTTGATTAGGAAAAAATCAATAAATAAGTGTTGATATTAGATTATATAATGTAAAAAATAATAAAATTTCATGTTTATGTTAATGTTGTAATTTTCTGTTTTGTGTAATGTATTGAATTTTTTTTGTCAAATGAAGTATTTTATGTTTATGGGGAATTTTGGCAAGGGTTACGCTTTCAAATGTGAACTTGATTCAGTATAAGCAAGGTTTTGAGAAGTTTTATTCTTGAAAAAAATGTGATTAAACATATTTGTACATTTACAAATTTCACTTAGAGATGAGTTTTTGTCAAAGATTTTGAATGCTCTTGTAACATGCCAAAAGAAAAAAAAAAAAAGTTGAACCTTTTAAACCAGAGTTATTCTTTGTTTAATTTTATTACTCAACCTAGATACCCTCCAGCCCAATTTTCCTTGCATGGATACCTACCTTATGAACACGAAGGTTTAAGGTGGGACCCACATTGTTTTTGCCTAAGTAAAGCATCATGAAAGTGTTCCCTACAATGTTTGACTGCATAGTCAATGGTGCAGTGCATCAGAAACAGAAAATAGAGAGAGCAAGTGTATCTGCTTAGTTTTGATTTTACTCTTTCACTCATCATTATGTATTCCTCTTTTCTCACCTTCTTAACCCACCTTGTTGCTAGACACCTTTGCATCTTTTGACAGCTTTTTTATCACAAACTTACTCTTATTGAAACACACACCTTATGTACTTGTCTACCCCATCTCAAAACCATGAAAAATGTTTTGTTCAGTAGCCAAAGAAATTTAAACACCACTAAATAAATACGGTTGGTTGAATTGAACACTTGGCAGTTTCATAGTTACATAGTTCTACACAAACTACAAACTTGTGCCTCTATGACATACTTCATCATCAAAGGTGGTAAAGGTATAAATACTTAAATCACTACATTTCTCACTTAAGCACACAAGACCGACCTTATTTCAAATTTCCAACCTTTCCAACAACTGTGTTGTTGGGTCTTACCTATAATTCTTTTTGTCTGTTAGCACATCACTTCTAGCATACACTTTCTCTTGCTTGTCTCCCTCTTTTTGTATATAACACTATGATTATGCAAAGAAAGAAAAGAGAAACACTCAATGAATCAAGCAGGCTGCTTCTTTGAGAACAGAAGCTTGTCCTGGAGAAAGAACACCAGGAGATCATGTACAAACAAGCATGGGAGGAGCTGCAAGTTCAGGATTCCTTGGCTGTCTGAGTTGTCCCCCATTGAGTTTCTGAAGGTTGTTGCAGATAAAGTGACAAAAGCTATATGCTTGAGGTCTGTGAGAAAATCTTCTAACCGAGGTTCCTCTTCCATGGGAAGATCAAAACCAATTGGAGTATCTGTTGATTATTATAGGACAGAAGCTGTGGAAGACTGCATTGAGTTCATCCACACCTCCTTCTCCAGATCAAATTCAGTAACCGCAACACCAGGAGAAGATTTTTCAAGCACTCTTTTGAAAAACTTTGATCATAGACTGTAAAATTAAGGATTTCTTGATACTATATTTCAGAGTCTATTCCCTTGAATATGTTCAGGTTTACAAAATGATAATGATGCCCTCGGAAGGTTATTGCTGATACATATCTGTTGTCTGTCTCTATGCAAAAATAATCGGTTGTATATTCTTTGGATGAGCTTCTAACAGCATGCTTTTCATTTCAAATGAAACAGTATGTGTGACTTTCAATATACTTGCATTAGTCATTTCCTTTTAGCATTCATCTTTGATAGTTAACTGATATATTATGAACAATATTACAATGATTAATGAAAATCCTATGTTCAACCGTGCACATGAGTAATTAGCAATATTTGTTTAAAACCATTTAACAGGTTGTTTAAATTTCCTTTCTTGTCTGGATCTTTAAGAAACACTTATGTATGACAGTAAATTAGTAGTTTCATGACATTTGCAAATTAAGTAATGGTCTTACAACCACATCAATGGTTCTTGACAATCTTGAAATCTGAATGGTTTTGTGCTGTCCATTTTGTAAGAGATTATCTGACTCCACCGTTAGAGTCTAACCTCAAAAAAAGTTTCAATGTGGACTTAGATTCTAACCTCAAAAAGTTTCAATATGTTCCAAGTCCACGGGATAACAGCTATTTAAGGTTGAAACTTCCAACTTGGGTCAATTCCATCTAATCATTCGAATTTGACAACATTCACTGAATGTCATGTTAACATTTTGGAATCATTAACAAACTAAACAGAATATAATCATTTATTTTCTTGAACATATCTCCTACAAACACAGATCAACAACAATAACATGATGTTTAAGCTTATCATAAGGTCATTTCCGATGAAATATTAATACTTTGTATTTGATTTCATTGAATGTTCATCTTGGCTGCAAATTCTATAAACTCTGCCTTTTCTGTTGTAAGAAACACAAAGAAATGGGATGGGCTAGTCCTTGTATGTTGTCACACACTAAGGCACATTTTATCTTCTTTTCTTGTCATCCTCATGATGAAAGGAGTTTTTCTATTCAAACATTGGAATTTGTAAGACATTACCATTTACCACAGACAAGACATACCCTTTAGCTTAAAGGCCTAAAGTTGTAACTGAAGTAAATAACAAAAAAACTCAAAATATATCTAAATTGTTAACAGATTGTACCTGGATGGATGGTAACTGATCCAAAATGAATCGATATAATTCTGTAAATACAATGACCCCAGAAGAGCCAAACATAAAATATTCCATAAAGAGATTGGAATCTAGGTGGACAAGACAACACAATGCATGCGTTTGAGAAGACAGGTAAAATAAATGTAAGGTAAATCACTGCTTCAGTTCTTGGCAAAGAGGCCTCCAAAGCCTCCTTTCTTCTTTTGTGGCACTGCCACAGAGTTCTTGCTGCCTCTGGAGGTGGTGCCTCCATTCTTCTCCTCCACCTTCTTCAGGATAGGATCAGTCTCTAGCAGCTGGTCTTCCTTCTGCAACCCTCCAAGGATCCAATCAAGGAAGCCCTTCTCCTCTTTGCTTCCACCAGCACCCTTTGCAGCAGTGGCTGCAAAAACTCTTCCAGTGGCTGGAGCAAAAGACATGATGATAGAAGCCATGTTCCAAGTCAATGAATCTACCACTTGTGTCAGTGATGAGAATTCACAAGACAAATGGGGTGAACAAGTTTTGATGAAACTTTACAATAAAATGTATATGTGATGATAATATATATATCATGTCTTGTGGCTGCACCTCACAAGTGAATGTGAGCCGTTGGATTGAGTTACAAATGATGATATGAGACACTGTGGCACGAGTTCTCCACAAGTGTCTTATCTTGAAAGTGGCTAATTTTTTTGGTACATAATTTTCTTCACAATGAGAGGAAAATTATGCATGCCAAGTTGAAGGTTCATCCTCACCTGATGAGGCTGTGAATTTGACGTGTGGATGAACCGTATCCATTGCCTTTTCCCACCCCTTTTTCGGTTCAACATTGTCTCCATGTAGTGGCTATTGGACACTTTTCTGTTTTGGTAAATTCTTCCTACACCCCATGTTTCCATCCTGCACCCCATACTTCTCGAAATACCAAAATTACCCTTCTGCAAATTGATTAAAGTATTGGTGTTGGAGTGATTAGTTTGTCGTGTAGGTTGTAGTATTACCCATCTATGGTGGTTGGTGGTGGTATCTAGTGGTGGTGGCATTGCATTGCATGTCAAAATCTTTTAATATGTTTTGGACAACATTTTTCGTAACATGTCAAAGATTTTCAAAAGTGTATTTTTATCCATCAAATATATTTTTGTGGAGCAAAAAAGAAAAATATGGGGTGTAGGAGGAAATTTTCTCTTTTATTTGATGACTCTTAGCCCATTAGACTGTGTCCGTTTGTCTCTGACTGCTTACTCTTTTGAGTACAAAACAGAAAGGAGAAAGAGTTTAGGTTTAGACCCTTTTCAATGGCAACACCTGCCCTAAAAATAGGCTCTTTCTTGTTATGTACCTAAAATTTTTAAATCATCAACTTCGGTTTAAATAATTGGGGTTTCAGAGTATATTTGGGCTATAAATTGTTTAAGTAGTTCAGTAACTAGAAATTCAGCAGAGATTTAATGAAATGGGAAGGATTTTAAAGGATATAATAAGGTTAGGATTTCTGAAATATATATTTTTTTACATTATTTTAATTTTAAGTAAAATTTGGTACTTTGATGGATAGATTTTAAGTATATGAGATTTTATAATGGTTTAAATGATTGATTTGAAAAAAATATACGATCAAGTGTATAAAATACTAGAATAATTTAATTGTAATAATTAAAAAAGGTTATCAAGAGACACAAATGCCATTTATTATTAACCAATTAAAGAGGTGATCAAAAGTAAATCTCTCTTTCATGACATGTTTGTAGATATAAAGTGCAGCTCAATCTTACAAAAATAAGTTGTAAGTTTTATATAATATATGAAATCTAGAACAAATATTCTTCATGTTGAAGATTAGAAAATTTGATTAGAAGTGTGTAAAATTGGACATTTATAAATGATTGGACTAGAGGATAAAAAATTGAAGTTTAAGATAGTATCTTATAAAATCTTCTCAGGGTAATGATATGATATCAAATTTAAGTTTTAGTATCTAAAATAAGATTTTAGTTATAGAAATAATATTTTAATTTAAAAATAATGACTTATGTTGTTTAATATTTTCCTTCACTGATACCCACTTTTATTTTTGCTACCTAAATTTTACAGTTATACCTGGTATTGTGACCAAACATAAACTAGTAGAAGTATACAAACATATTGGTCCGAGTTGCAATTTATGTTATAAGCATCTTATGAAATGAAATATTTATTAATTTTATTAATAACAAATTTCTATTATAAAATTAATGAATTAGTTTTAATTGTGTTCTACAAGATTCAAATCTGAAAATCTATTTAAAAAATTCAAAACCTATATTTAACCAACAACATGATAGTGAGTTATAAGTTGCTGCTATACCAAATTTTAATCACACTGTTTAATATTTAATACATGAACTAAATGTCTATAAAGCACGAGCATTTGGTATGAGAATAGTCGTGTAAGACCATACTTTTGTCAAACTTGTTAGATTGCATTAATTTGAATTTGAGAAACCATTTGACTTAAAAATCAGTGGTCGTTTTACAAGAAAAGGGGGAAGAAGAAAAAAAAATCAGAATCATGGGTTGGTGCATGCAGTTTCCCATTAAAGGAGATGCTTCTTAAGTGTTTCCAAAGGTTTTAATTCTACACTCAAGAGTAAACTCTTCTGGTTTTTCTTCAAATCCATAGATTTTTTTTCCAAGTTTTGTAGCAAACACATTTTCTCTCTTTGGTTAAACTGTCTCTAACTACTCTTTCTCTTGCACTCTACACCGTATTGGGCTTACAAGAATACCAATAAAAGATAGGACTTCGGAATATTCATTGAATAATGGTCATACACACGAGAGAAAAATTAGGTAAAACTATGTACTTACTTTGCTTTCACTAAGACTTATTTAACTTATGGATACTGGTAGGAAAGGAATAGTTTAATTAAGATTTGTAAGGGATGCTGACGAGAAATTAAAGTTTAGTTAGGAACAAAATGATAGTAAGTATTTGAAAGGTGAAAGGTTTGTATCACTTTTGCGTGACTTATGCTTTAATTTATGTATTTTTTTTAGGCATAATAAGATGTAAAAGAAAGGAAGAAAACGAGACTAAAATTAATCTATTTTCTAACTCATAAGTCTTCCCGTGAAAAACTGAAAAATCAAAAGAAAATAAGATTTAACTGTGATTTAAATAAATTGAAAAACTTTTCTTAGAGCAAATGGTTTTGTTTGTTACACAATTGCATCAAAAAGTTTTCATATATCGTAATATATAAGATACACTTAGGTAACTCAAGTGAATCATTTCTATATGTTACTTTCTTATTTATTTAAATTAAAAATCAACTATAATTATTTTATCTGACCTATAATATCTAGCAAGGGAATACGTTATGAAACGAAACTTTCTATACATATATTTCAACATGTTTTGTTTGATGAAGCTTAAAATATTTTTTTTTAAGAAAACTTATAACGTATAGGATCATAAAGAAATATATTGAAAGATTTATTTTATGCTTATCTCTTTTAATTTAGACATAACATGTTAGATGATAGTGACTTGCAAGATAAAAATAAATAAGAAAGAAATAAGTTATAAATAATCATTTATATTAGTCCATTTCTAATAATAGACTAAGTTTTGTTAACCAAATTAGTTAAGTTCAACTATGCAAATTAATGCGAAAGTACACATCGAATATTTTTTGGATTTATAGTCACTTTTGGTTAACCTTTTGAGTATTTCTGACACAAGTCACTTCTACTTAACTTGAATATTCTTTACACCTAGCGACTCCCAGCTAACAGAGTATTCTTTCGGATCACAACCATTCTTGATTGACCAAACAAGTTAAGTTCAATTATGCAAACTAATGCCAAAGTACACATCGAGTATTCTTTAGACTTATAGTTACTCTTGGCTAACTCCTTGAGTATGTTTGACACAAGCAATTCTTACCTAACCTAATATTCTTTACACCTAGCGACTCTCGACTAACCGAGTATTTTTTTCGGATCACAACCATTCTTGGTTGACCTCATCAAGGAATATTCTTTACTCAAGCCACTTCTGACTGACTCTAAGTATTATTTGTAAAATAATCACTACTGACTAAGATCCAAAGGTTTATTGTTTAATGATCTTTTGATCATTACGTCAAATAACTAAAGAGGATTGCGTTTGACAACAAATACAATGTGTACTTTCTCTCCTAGTTCGGATCATCTTGCTTTATAGAGAGGATAGCCAACAAATACAATGATTTGACTCACTCTCCTAGGTACCTAGGTGAACACTCTAAGTGTTTTCCATTTGGTTTCTCAGGTTCTAATACATTAATCTTCTTTTAGCTTGAAGATCCTTCTAAGAAGTTATGAGGTGTGCACTATCATCTAATCAATATATATATAGGTGGTACTATTTCTACTCTCTTGGCTCAAGGGAGTGTTCTTCATTGAGCAATCTTTTTATAATTCCATATCCTTTCTTCTATATATCCATATGTTCCTTATTCTTCTTTTTGATAAATTCTTTTTTATAGGTTTGTTGAAGAAAGTATTCGTTAGATGATCATTTATAGTCATTAAGCATCTTTAACTTCTATGTCTATTTTGGATCTAATAGGCTTTATCATGATTGTTTTATTTAATGTGACCTTGATATTTGCTCATTTTTCTTCACAACATTCTTAACAACTGACAACCCTTATGTCCCTGGCATTATAGCCTTTTGCACAATTTTATGATTAATGTGCTTTTCGTATATGATAGATAATTGGATCAGAGTTGACAATCTCTTTGTGTCACAAAGTTGATGAAAAAAGCAATTTTTGCTCGTGTCTAGAGATATCTTTAATATCTAAATTCAAACTGATCTCTTTGACAAATGGACATAACAAGTAAACATAACATAAATACATATATATTTAATTTTAGGTATAAAGTTTGCTTAGCATATATGTATCATCTCAAGTTTGTTTGCGCGTTTCATCTGTTCTTTTGTCCATCTTATCATATTTTGAAAAAAGAAGATTACAAATATTGTATCATCTATCACAGAAACACTAGTGTCTTGAGTGATCTATTAATTATATTTTTTCATTTAGTTGTTTTGAATGACTAATTAAAACATTGGGGTGTTAGACTTGGGGTGTTCGACTTTTGACGAATAACTTTTGAAAAGTATTTATAAAGATTTTAAAATGGTTTCATATAAAAATTATGTTGTTAGATAATTTTTTTAAAAAAATAAAATTTTAAAGTTTATCATATTAATCTAAGTACTTCAAATTATAAATTTTAAATTTTATTTAAAATTATAAAATTTTATTTATTTATTTTTCTTATGACTGTGCATTTTCTTTTTCATACTTTCTTCTTAGTTTGTTAGAAGCGTCATTAGTTTTAGTTAAGACATCGTTTATTTAGTACATGTTGACTTTATGTTGACTTTATTGATGTTGGGATATCACTGACTTAACATTATTATTTTTAATTGATCGGAAAGATTTATTTTTTATTAATTTTTTTAATTGATTGGAAATGATTTCCTTTCTACTAAATAAATTCATGATTATTTTTCAATCAAACATTACAATAATATTTTTTTTGCCAGCACTATTTCTTAATTAATATTTGTAAGAATTTTTTTGTCAACATTAAAAATGTCTTTCATTAATATCAAATACAATTATCTTTTTTCATTTGACGACAACTAAAATTATATTATTTTCAATTATTATTAGTCAGGGCGTTTTTAGCCAACACCAAGTGGAGTTAATTTTTTACAATATAAATCGATGTGATGTTATTTATTGGATAATGTTAATTAGATTTTTTTTAATCAACATTATCATAATTTTTTTAGTCAATATTAGTTTGAGATTTTTTATTGATAATAGTAAGATTGTTTTTCAATTGACGTAATTATAATTTTTTCTAGTGGATGTTGATAAAGTTTTTTTTTTTTTTTTTTAA
>Ga0099824_1006148_pt1 | contig 16630 bp, 3 predicted proteins | sample SiratrowhiteBW_FD_76837 | JGI IMG/M metagenome (GOLD analysis project Ga0099824, IMG submission 76837) | Root nodule microbial communities of legume samples collected from California, USA - Siratro white BW | ecosystem: Host-associated > Plants > Roots > Nodule | place: USA: California...
ATATTTATATATATATATATATATATATATATATATATATATATATATATATATATATATATATATATATATATATATTAATTTTTTATATAAACTGAAATAAATATTAAAATAGTAAATAAAATAAAATATTTGAAATTTTAATATTTTGAAAAAATAATTTAATTTTTTATTTTTTTAATGAAAGATTTAAATTAAGTATTATTATGGATTTTGACATCTCAATTCCAAAATTCACTAATCACTTGTTGAAAAATTATTATTGAAAAAAAATAAAAAAGAACAATTAACAAAATGTACATGGGTTATGCAAAAAAGCAAAAGCAAACAAACTAGAAACAAAAGGAATTGAAACCCATTATGAAAAAAATATCAAAATAGAGTACTAGACAAACTTAACTATATTTTTCACACCTAAATGAGTCAATTTATCAGTATAACTATTATCTTCTCTAAAAACATAATCATTCTAAAATTCATAGTAGTATAAATTTGTAAATACTCACCATGTATTTTTAATAATCCAATGAAAGATATGAACCAAACCAAAATCTTGACAAAGCAAAGAAGAGTCATAGTCTAACTAAAGTATTTTAAAACACTTCAATTCAATAGCAAAAATGGCACCCATAACTTTAGCATAAAGTGCACCTTGAATATTCAAGAAAACAGAAAAACTATCACATATTCTTCATGGATGTCTCTGAAAGTACCTCCACAAGCTCCAAACTAGGACTTTTACATCTGAAAGTACCTTCATGACTTTAATCCAACTAACTAGGGAAAACGTCAAAAAACTTACACAAGAAACATGACCTCTCCAATTCTAGTGTTAATGCCAAACTATTTCAAAATATAAAAATATGAAATCTTAATAACAATATGTTGAAAGTATTACCAGAGATCCGAATATAATCTTTTAATAACATGTAAAATAATATATGTTAGTAGTCGGTTGAAATATGGTAAAAGTCCTCATCTTCGAGAGATCATTCATGAAGAACATGTAATGGCTAAAAGTTTAACCTAATAAATAAGAGGACTACATGGACCTTTAAAACATATGGTTAATTTAAATATATATTTTTTACTTTATATATATATTTAATATTTTATAATGATTTTTTAACTTAAATTTTATTTTATTTTTTATTTTGTATTCCTAAACATTCTTTTTATATTAAATTATTTTATATTTTATATTTTATTTTATCATATTAATCAAGTCATTTACAAATTTCCAATCTAATTTTTTTTAAAAAAGTAATATTTGTGAAGTAATGATGGTTAAAAGAAAACTAAAGTTTTATATAAGCTTATTTTAATATCAGTAGAAGTGTTTATGAAATAATTAATTTTAACTCATTTAATTTTTTTTATCTCTAATCAGTTTTAATCTTTAAAAAAAATGTTGGAGTGACTTTTAATATGTCTAGACACAAGAAATTTTAAATATTTTTTTTATTATGATAAGATTTTAAAATACTTAATAGATTGCGAATTTTTGTTGGAAATGTTTTATGGACAACTTTGAATACATTTTTCATTAAATTTTGTCTTTATTAATGTATTTTTTAAAATAATTGTTAATGAAGAGCGATAATATTAAGATTTATGCTTCAAACTATTGATAAATGTCTGCATTACAGATTTTAATAAAGAGCAATAATTTCAATAGAAATTTTTGTCAGAATATTTTATCGGTAAAAATACTATTTTAATATAGGGTTTTTTTTAAATATCATATGTTTAACGGAAAAACTTTACTTTTCAGAAATTTAAATCTTTGGAATATAATATTTTTAATATTTTTATTTTAAATAATATTATGAAATAATGATGTTTAACGGAAATGTTTTTAGTTGAGTTTTTCATACAAAATTTGTTGAATTAGAATATTAGTTTTATTAAAAAAATATTATTTATTTGTTTATTCATTTTGTGTTATCAGCGTTAATTTAATACATATTCACTTATTAAGATGAGATAATATTTATTTAGTATTGAAAATAAAAAAATAATTATACATGAAACACTCTAAAAATGAAAGTTCTTCGAAATTGGATAATAAATGTGGTGAGCAATCTTTGTTGCGTATTCTGGATCCAAAACTTTTTGAAAATTTCATCATTTACTATTATTTTTTTATTTTTTTAGTATTTTGAAGGTTTTCTTTTTCTTTTTTTATTACATTTTAGGCTTCTGTTTACATATCTATACTTGTAAAAAAATTTTAAAAATTTTTGCAGTGTTTTTTTGTGTGGATTAGAAATTTATACAACCACAAATTTTTATGTTTTTTAAAAATAGAGATACTACATCAGTTGTGAGTAACAACTTATGTAATACGGAGTTTTTTACATCGATTATAGAACGAATATAAAAATTCTTTTATTAACTAATGTAATATTTCTCTTTTTTATTCTTTTTAAATGCTCTTCAACATTAGTTGTATTTATAACCGATGTAATAAGTTTATTTTTTTACAGCGGTTGTATTTATAACCGATGTACACTATTAAAAAATTGTTGAATAGTGACTGAAATTAGTAACCAAATTTTTCTGTCACTATCGATGATCGAAAATATTCGGTCACAAATTCGATCATAGATTTGGTCACAGATAATAATAATAATAATTTTAATAATAATAGTAAAATAATAATAATAATAAAATAATAAAATTTTAAATAAAGTAGTATAAATGATAATAAGAATAATAAATATAAAAATAATATTTTTTATAATAAAAAAATATTTGTTAATTTTTAAAATCAATAACAGATTCGGTCACAGAATCAGTCATTTAGTGACTAATTTTTTGATTACTATTAGTAATTTTTAGTAGTGGTAATATGTGTATTTTTTATACTGAATATATTTATATAGATTTTTTACATCGTCTATATCAAGTGATTTTTAATAATGATAATAATTTGAGGCACTCGAGATCGGTTGAACTTTAAAGAACTTATATTGTTTAATTAATATCTATGGAGTAAAAAAAATAAAAATATAAAACCTAAGTGAGAATTAAAAAATACATATCTTACTATATAGAAAAACTTACTTAATTTTGGATACTCTAACTAGACACCCTAAAAATAATACTAAAATATTTTTAGATAGAAGAGGTTTCAACCACTGAATTTTCATATTTAATTTTAGTGAGAAGTTGTTGTGTTTGTCATTTCCTTTAGATATACCAGCAGTGATTATAGAAAAGACAACGGTACATTTCATTTCATTTCTTGTCCTTCAGCCAACAAAGTATATGGTCTTATCACGGTAGACAATGTGTTCTAAGTTCGTTAGTTCATTTATTTATATATTTTTTTTTTTTGTGTAGATGAAATTGTAACAACAATATAGCTAAGGTCAAACTTATTACGAAATTTATATTTGAATGATCAATTTTTCGTTCACTTACGGAGTGGCTTCACAAAGTTTTGATTTATGTTTAATTCTTTCGAAAACAAGGTCTCTAGTCCCATGGAAACACGAAAGAGCAAATGGGCTTTGTCTCTTTTCTTCCCGGAAAAGTTGCCATATGGACTTTGGATATTAAAGACGGACTAAGTTTAAATTTACGGAGCTAGAATAAAACAAGAACCAAAAACAACAAAAACACTTGAAAAATCCGAACCCTGCAATTACAGCCAATTTTTCATTTTTTTCTTATTCATACCATCTTTATTGTGCCGACTAGTCCTTTATATTTATATATATATAGATATAGATAGATAGATACACACACTTCTCTCTATTTAAGAGAAACCTATAGTTTACACCAGCAAGTTAATTCTCATGGCTATTTGCATTCGTCGATTCACTTTGCTTGCCTTCTTTTGGCTTGCTCTGCTCTTTTCTGCTCCGGGTTAGATTCTTCACTATTAATTAGACTCGTAACACAAAATCACATTTAACTTAGTCTGAATGTAAAATTGTATACGGTCAACCGATAAAAAAAATTATAGTAAATATATTTTAAAAGTTAATGTCCATCTACTATAATTTTTTATATTTTAAAAGTTAAATTTATTATATTTGATAATTTTTATTAAAAACAATATAAAAATATTTTTTTGTCAGTGTATGATTTGCTCAACAAAGTTATCACCCATATCTTATTTTTTTTTTCAAATAACCCTAATATATGTGCAAAATCTAGCTGCAAATTTAATGAATTTTTTTAATCATGTTTTTCTTTTGTCCTTCTGTATGGTTCAAACTTATTTAGAGTTAGAGAGTACAAATGCACCTCTCATCAAAAGTATATATGCAGAGTTTTTTCTTGCATTTTTTATCCTATTTATATACATAATAATACTAACAATAATTATTAATTTACCTTTAACTATAGATTCGTCACTAATGCATGGATAATGCCTTTTTTTTTTTTTTATTAATTTACCAAAACGACAGTAAGGAATTAATTTATATAACTGCATCGATCTTTAACTCTCCTGAACCAGTGATTATCTAGTTATATTTATTTTCGTTGCTTTGTACTTGCAGAGGTTAGTATTGGCGCAGCAATCTGCGGGAGGCCTAGTGGAACATGGAGAGGGCCTTGTGTAATCTCTAGCATATGCAACGATCAGTGCAAAGAGCGGGAGAACGCACAGGGAGGATCCTGCTGGGTTTTAGCTTGTTACTGCACATTTTTCTGTAACAACTGAGACTGAAACATTACACCATTATTAATATATCCACTGCATGTTCTCTCAATAATGAATTCAACACTGAAACTATCAGTTTCAGTCGCAGCTGCTATGCTACGGTTTACCTATTACATCTTTGGGAATTGTGATGTTTCGAATTGTGTGCTTGAAAGAGTATGTGTAAAATTGATTTAAATGAATTTGATGTGTTGCATGTTTGGTAGATATGACTTATCATTATGTCAGGTTATGATAAATTTATTCGAGAATCGAGTAGAGTGTATAAAATAAATAATGAAATTCGAGAAGGCTTAAATAATATCATACATAAAAAAAATAGTAAACTTTCAAATAATAATTTAAGAAAATTTACTTTCAAAATATAATGAAAAGACACAACTATCTCGAGAAAATCCAACACACACAGAAAAAAAGGATGAAATCCTAAAAAGAACAACTAAAAAGCTCAATTAGAATTAGACTAATATTTTTGGTGATATCTGTCATACTATATCCATAAACAAGTTGTATCATGAAGCTCATCAAGACAATTGTCCAAATGCGAGAACCTCTCAACATATTAGTTGGGATGTATTTGTTAGTTGAAATGTCATCCATTCTTTGGATGTTCATTTTGTTGGATTTGAAGAATCTCAAGCCTTAAGTAATATTATTTATGTTTTAGATTTCATTATTTTAATAAAATTAAGACACAATTTTTATAAAATGAGTTAAATTGTATTTTGAAAAGAGAAAAAACTTGTTTAAAAGGTTTAAAAACAATATAGTTAATTACATTCCTATTTAAAAGATTAAACTCTTTCTGATGAGATTCAGAATATGATAGTCAATTAAAACAAAGAGTTGGAAAATCCTATTTTAGTGATTTAATTGATTAACACATGTTTTAATCGATTAAAATTGAAAAAGCTTCTTTGATTTTGAATGAATAATCGATTAAAAGTGACATATTTAGTTTTAATGAGATTTTTGCGTATTGTGAATTCAATTCTAGCACTCCCTTCTTTTATTGTACAGGTGTTATCCCATGATGTCCTCTCAGATAACTAGAACTCATAGACTCAATGATGGTGATAACTTCCTCTACAATCTTGAATAAAACTGATCCACCAAAAGAAGTGTCTAAGATCATCTTGGTCTGAGGTAGGAGTCCATTGCATAATGTTTGCACTTGCATCTCCACTTGAAACTCATGATTCGGGAATTTTCTCAATGGAGCCTTCAATCTCTCTCAGGCTTCACATAGTGGTTCATTAGCACCTTGTACAAATGTGGCTATTGATAGAGAAACTCCTTGGTGCTTTGGCTTTTAGGTGAGCTACACTTGGTGTTGCGTAGGGAGAGACTCTTACACAGATAAGAAACAAATGGAAGAGCTCCTCAAGCATGCGAAAGCAATGGAAAGGAAGGAAGAAAATCGTGGAGGTTGAGGTTTTTGGAAGAAGCTACGATTGAAGCTCCTTTGATGGTGAACTAGGTGATGCAAGTCTTGAAGGAGGTTAGGCCAACTTTCATGAGAGATTCTCTAGCTTCTTGGAGAAGAAACTCAATAGGAAACTTGATAAATGTGCAGAAAATTCAGCAGCATTTCATTAGGTAAAATCAAGCTTAGAATACATGGAGCCTAGGCATCTATTTATAGAGTTCAAGTGGCTTCTCATATATATAGATAGCGTGTAAGATAAGCTAAGGAGAAACCATAACTTGCATCACACACTAGGGTTAGGGTAACCTAGTGTGTGAAGCAAGCTTCCCCCAAACCCTAAGCACCTATCTCCTTCTTCCAACGAGAATGCGCAACATGGCATGGTCTAATAGGCACTACTAAACCCTAACCTAGGTGCCTTTACAAACCCTAAGGCACCTAGGCTTCATTTACAAGAAGAAAATTTCCTATACTAATTTTTACAATTTATCAAATGATCCTCAAAGCTCAGAATAATCAACATTTTAATCTGTGCAGGTGCCTCTGACTCTTCATTGGCTTCAAGGTGTCTGATCAAAGCTCTTGTGATTGGACCTTGTTTGGGCCTTCTTCCACCAGCTATAGCAGCCTTTGTCTCTATATTCTCGGTGATGGGAAGAAACGAGCAAGAAACTTCATCTCGACATCCTTCCAATCGATTAGACTTTGATTAGACTGTGATTGCAGCCATGCCGTTGCTTTCCCAATCAATGATAATGGAAACATCCTTAGAATAATTGCCTCCTTTTCTAGTTCTGCCACACCCACTGAACCACACAACTCATAGAAAGCGTACATATGAGTGTGTGGGTCTTCATGATCCAAACCAAAAAACGAATGAGAGCTTATCAGTTGTAGTAGTGCAAGCTTCATCTTTGCATTTTTTCATTCATGGTGGGCCTCGCAATGCTTGTGAAGTCTCTAGGACTTGCAGAAGCAATTGAATCCCCTATGGCTCTTCTCTAATTATGAGTCTGATTTTATGCCTGCTTTTCGTCGTCCGTTTTTACTTTTTGAAAAAGTTATGGGCTTTAAGAAGATGGTGATTAAACAAATTGTTGGATAAGGTTTCCTTCTCTTTTGTTATCAAACAAATTTCTTCTTGTAGTTCTTTCGATCTCTAGATCTACAAATAGTGGCTTTGAAGAAATTTTCCTCCTGGTGTGTGTTAGTACTTTCACAAGACTAATGATTTGATGAAGCCATGCAAGGCAAGCCCAACAAGACAAAGCAAGCAGGAAATTGGATGTGGTTTAGGTCTTGGTCTGGTGTGAGTGCGTTTAGGCTTGATTGGCAAATAATCTATTCATAGTGGAGGAGAAGTCCAACAACACAATGGTCTAAAAGTGTTTAAAAATCTAAACAAAAGAGTTAGCTAAGTGTTGGTTTAAATTGGTTTTTAAATACTACACTGGGCTAAAATAAAGCGATTCTCGTATTCATGAAATCGAGTTATTCGATGCCTGACAGAACTGAATTAACTATTTTTTGAAAAATAGAATTGGCGCTTTTTCTTCTATAAAAACAATGAGGTTTCTAAAATGCACCATAACACAGATACGAAAATAGAGAATCATTATAGTAGAAAAATAGTGAAAAACAGTTTTGTGCAATTGAGAGTTCTTGAGAAAAATCAATTGAGGCTTTTTGTTGAAGAGTTGACCCACACTGTGCTATTGGAGTTCTTCAACACTGTGCAAAGGCCTCTTCTGCGCGCCAATCAGGGAGTTTTTCTTTTCTTTACCATTTTTGATCCCTTTCTATATCAAGATTTATGTAAATTGATTGTAAATCTGTGAAACTTTTGAAATAGTGTATTGTTGTAGGCTATAGGTTTTAGGCTGTGTGTGATTGCTGATTTGAGTGGGGACTACGGGGAGTAGGTGCTCATTTCAGTGGATGTTTGAATTGGTGTAGTACTGTAGAATTGGTATTCTTGTTCTGAGTATAACTGGACAATTGAATTTGCATTCTGTATAATTCTTAAGTTTGTATCAACTGCTATACTTGAGTCTTGATTTTGATAATTAGCCTCTGCAATCTTGTTGGTGTTAGGAGACTTGATCAGATATGTTAATATTGATTGAAATTAGCATAGAACTGTGTCAACTATTTCAAACTAGTAAATTTTGTAATTCTGTACTTCTTGCTCTTAATCAAATTTGTAACTTTTTGTGATTATTTTCTTAGTGTGGTATTGCTCTAGGAACTGTGTGAATTTGATCTGCTTAAGGTGCTGCTGTGAATCTGCTGTGTGTACTGTTTGAAATTTTCTCTCTGCCAGTAAAACAAATTGATTCATTCGTGCCCTAAATCAATTTATTTCTTCACTGCACCTTATATCTTTAGCATCAAGATTCATTAAAGTTTTTCAAATTGTGAAAACTATTTTTAGAGGTCTAAATTGGGAAAAATCTTTCAAAGTTCAATTCACCCCACTTCTTGAACTCAACCTAAAACGTTTTCAGTGCGGATAGACCCTTGATATAAAAAGGACAAAACCCTAAAACCACAAGTTAGTATACAAACTACAAATTAAAAAAAATAAAATTCAATCTAAAAGAATTATAAAGGAACAACTATTATATTTTGAAACACAAAATCCCTGGGAACGACGCCAAAAACTTGTTATCATATTTTGCTATGTTGGTAAGTGCACTAGTCACAGTGTAAGAAGTAATAAAATTATCACTCTTTCCAAAGGATTTGTGCAATATAAAACAATAACTACAATTATAATAAATTCAGATTTAAGAACAATTCCATAAATTGATAGTATGTGTAGAAATTAAAAATAATTAAAAGAATATTTTATAATTTTATCAATAGTTGAATGTAGAAAAGGATCAACAATAATATGATAAACTTACCAAGGTTAAGTCTTACCAATCTTCACTCGCATTTACTAAAATTGTTTACTTTATTTGCTATCATTAATGAATGTCAACCCCCCAAATTACTCACCCCCAATTCCTCAGCATATGAGCCTAACTTTATGTATTAACTGCCAATTCGTTGATCAATTATATAAATGAATCTTGCATTCTCACAAGGGTCTGAAGACAACGATTGCATTCTCATAAGGTTTATTTAATTCAGATCTAGATGCAAGTTATATTTTCCAATACTCTAAAGAATCAATAATTGAGTTATGAACCCAAGACAACAAGCGCTATGTATTGAATTAAAATGCTAATATAATGAAAGGAAAGACATAAATATTAAAGCAGAAACGATTACATGAGAGTTCAAAATGATTTAACTTAACATCGACAATAGAGAATTTAACTCCTCATAGACATGAGGATACCACACCTTGCAATAGAGTAGTGCAATACAAAGAAAAATCCACAAAAGTCCTAAGATTACCTTCCAAGAGTGAATTTCGAGCTCCAATATAGCCTAAGATACCTAACCCTAGTATGAGCAATTATTAAATAAACTACAAAATTTGACGATCGCTCCCAACCTAGGTCAGTTACGTCGGGTGCCATTGGATTATGGTACTGTTGCAAACTATGGGGCCCCACCTACGTCGAGCTCATGTGATGTGCGCTAGGCACATTTTTCTGGACTTGGTCTCCAGTCCACTTGTGCTTGGCTCAAGTTTGTTGAGTCGAGTGTGTCTTCTTTTACTCTAATATTCTACTTTCTCCCACTCTTTCAAAGATTTAATCATTCTTTTCTAATCCAATGCTTTTCTTCTCAAATTCAATGAAAACATTAGAAATTAGCAATCAAATTGTTTTCCTGACTCTCAATCAATTATTAACAATATCCAAAAAAAGTGAGAATGAAGCAAATTTTAAGTACGGAGGGAATTAATTTTTTTGTCATAAAATAGGTCAACAATAGCATGCAAATCAACTCTATCATGGAGTTTCGTACATACACTAGCTATGTGAGGGGCAAGAGAATTCCTTTCGATGATACCACTATCATTTTTTTCCTTGGCAATAAGGACCATTTTGGATACATGCCATTGTTAGCTTATTTTTTCAATGATGACAATGAATCGGTCGCAAATATAACAAGTAATAAATATATCGTTATTTTCCAATATTTGTGCACTATACTACAATAGTTACAATTATAATTAGTCTAGATTCAAGAACAATTCCATTATTTAGTTTGATGTAAAAAATAATATTTAATATTTTTATCAACAATTGAATTACAAAAAAGGATTAACTATGAATAATATGAGATTGTCAGGGTTAGACTTCACCAATCCTCACTCTCATGCACAAAAATGTTTACTTTCTTTCCAAACAATAATCAATGTCAACCCAGTAATATACCCAAACCATAATTACTTAGATGAATGAGGCTAAGCTTATATATTAATCATTAATTTCTTGATCAATTATATAAATAAAACTTGCAATTGCCACAAGGGTTTTAAAAGAACAAACAAATCCTATTTTTTCCTAGACACAAGCTTTCATTTGGTATTTTAATTCAGTTCTTGATTACAGAAGATATTTCCCAATACCCAAAGAATCAAAGATAAAGCCATGAGTCAACATGACAGATAATAAGTACAAAATTAGAACACTAATACATTGAAAGGAAAGACATAAATATGAAAACCATAACGATTAAATAAGAGTTCATAAAGTTAAATTCTAACCCCAACAATAGTGGATTTAGATCCTCATAGTCATGAGAAATCTAGACATTATAGAAGAACAATAAAAATAAGAAATTACTCCTAGAAAACCCTAAAGATGTCTCTAATTTCCAATTTCGCTCCTTGACAACTCAAGATATCTAACTCTATTGCAGAGCAAATATCAAATACAATGTGATAATCGGTGATCGCGGCCGGATGAAATTTAGTGATGTCGAACACTACCGAATTTGTTATTGTTCCACACTTCCAGGCCCAACTAACGTTGGGCTCAGGTCTCGTGCACCAAACACAATTTCACTAAATTGCTCTTGGGTTTTCTCAGGCCCGACTCAGGTATTGGTGTCAAGTCTGAGTTGTTTTGTGTCAAATTGCTCTTTAATCACTCATCATTAGGGATTCAACCCTTCTTTTCTTAATCCACTGCTTTCCTGATCATTTTTTACTCAAAACAACAGAAATTAGCTATAAAATCCATTTTATAACTCTTATAATCATTTAGTAACCACTTAAAATTGAAAATTAAGCAGATTCTAAGCCTAGAGAGAATTGATTCTATCATAGAAAGTAGTCAAAAAATATAATATAAATGAGCTTTATCAAATTCCCCAAACTTAAAACCTTGATTACCCTTAAGCAAAGGTAACTTGACACAGATAGATAATTTATTCAACAATGATATAACAACTTAGAATCAAATCCATGCAATGTCATCAAAATCAATTAAGTATGTTTCTCCTCAAATAAACTCAGAAAAGAACAATGTCATCTCATCAAGTCTCAACTATGGTACCAAGTGTAAAATGCAAGAAAAAATACACACTATTTTCAACACAGATGGCAATTTATTTTCAGTGAACAACTAAAGGTATTATTTCTCACTAAAGAAAGTGTTTAACTCAAGCACTCTAGTGTCTCAAATATATTTTTCTCTCATCTATCACTAAATTCCACACTTTAACTTTTTTATTTTATTTTAAGAGCCAACAATTTAAACACTATACAACTTCACAAGGACTTTATTCAATTGTAATTTGGCTGGGCTAAGAAGAAAAATTGGTTTTTTTGGATGATTAGAACACTTCAAGCAAGTAGAGCAATTAGATCAATCAATAAATTCATAAAATTCTACCCTCTTTTATTTTAAATCCAAACCAATTATCAACTTTCTGCCAAACATATTTATTTGAATATATGATATTATTTTATTTTATTTTATTATGATTATTTTTTTGAAAGCACAACCTCTTATTTGCTCTTTATATCTCCATATTTTTAAGATATTTCCCCAAACATGAATTATACTAAGTACCTGATCTTGTTGTTTTCCTAACTCAAAGTGAGGTAGTCAAACAAAGCGAAACAATTTCAATGATGAACAATATCTTTTTAAGTATAAAAAAATGATAGAATGCGAAGAACGAGTGAGAGAGGAACGTTGGCAGCGAATAGAAGCAAAAGAGAAATATCAACCATGATGACTCAAGTAAAGGATTATGTAGTGGAGCATGAAAAGATTGCAGAACATTGGAAGACGTGCTTTTCTCAGTTGGCTTCACTAACAAATAGAGTGATTTCGGGATCCCAAGAATGCTATCTGAAACCGAGCCAACTTTGTTTTTCTTCAATCCACCAAATGAAGTTAAAATTTTTATAGAGCATTACAAATGGCTAGTGAGAGAGATGAAGGATATGGTTGCTCATTACTGAAACTAATAGTTATTTTACTTTGTTTCCCAAAAGATTGTAATAAATTTTGTCATCAAACAATTCAGATCTCTCAATTAATTCAAACTCATGTTTAATTTTCATGTGCATTCCACAATTTTATAGCTGCTGCTTAATTAGTTTGCATTTGAATTTCCTTTTTTGTTACATTGTTCTAATTCATTTTTGAAATAAAATAAAAATAAAAAATGTAATAATGACAAAATTTCTGCAACATGCATACAAAACTCAAGCAATTCGCAAAAGGATAGAAGATTGGGGTGAAGACAAGACATTGACCAGTTGAAAGACCAAATAGGCCTAATCCTAGAAGCCCTAGCAGCCTTAAAGAGTACTAGTGAAAACCCCACAGTTAGGAATCAGGAGGCGACTTCTTCCAATCCTGTGATATCACAGATTTGAATAATGTCTATTCAGAGTCATGCTAACCAGGGGAATACAATGATTCATGCCGAATTTCCCCTGTATGGCCTACCTCCGAGTTATGTCCCGCCTTATGAAGAATATCCCGAACAAGAGCAGTTACTGCCGATGGCCCCTGTTAACTTTTTGAGCATACCTGTGGACCTACAAGGTCAAAATCAAATACCATTGAATACGCGCCCAACAAGCATAAATATTGTGTGACCAACAATTTTTACAGCGACTCACCTAGTCGTTCATCCACGGGTAACGGGCGAAGGGACACAAGTAGGGCCCGTAACACCAGCTATAATTCAAAGAGCCTTCCATGATGCGGAAGAGGCAAAAAGTAAGCTGAAATTTCTGGGGGAAAGACTTATAGTTATCGAGGGAGGAGGTAGTTATGGATTTGGGGACACTGGAGGATTATGTTTGGTTTTAGATGTTATAATTCCCCCCAAGTTCAAAGTGCCTGAATTTGAGAAGTACAGAGGCACCTCTTGTCCCAAGATCCATCTTACAATGTATTGTAGAAGGATGACAATCCATGCAAATGATGAGAAATTATTAGTACTCTTCTTCTAGGATAGCTTAGCAGGCACGACTTTAAGTTGGTATATGCATCTGGAGCCAGCCCGAATCCGGTCATGGAAAGATTTAGTACATTCTTTCTTGAAATAGTATAAATACAACATTGACATAGCTCTTGATAGATTATAGTTGCAAAGTATGTCAAAGAAGAGTGCGAAAACCTTCAAGGAGTATACGTAAAGGTGGAGGGAAATAGCTACACAGGTAGAGTCACCATTGCATGACAAAGAGATGGTGGCTATGTTCATAGACACCATGCAATCTCTGTTCTATGAACATATGTTGGACAATGTTTCTTCCAACTTTTCCGACATCGTAATGGAAGTAGAAGAGAGGCCATTGGTGAAATAAAATTGTCTACACAAGTGGGGCTATGTACTTTTCAAATAGTGTTCCAAGTGATGGATATACTTCTAGCTTATAGTTGTTTACTTGGACATTCTTGGATACATACTGTTGGCGTTGTGCCTTCTACCTTACACCAGAAACTTAAGTTGTAGTTAATGACAACTAATCATAGTCTCTAGAGAGGAAGATTTTCTGGTGAGTGGACTGTTCTCTACTCCATACATTGAAGTTACTGAAGAAGCTCTGGAAACTTCTTTCCAAGCCCTCGAGATTGTGAGTGCAACATACGTTGAGCCTTCTAGGGTAAACCCGCACTTGTCAAATACATCATTAATGATGACAAGAATCATGCTGAAAGAAGGCTACAAGAATGGTAGTGGACTTGATAAAAATGGTCAAGGACTTGTATTTCCACTAGAAGTGGCTAAGGGAAGATATGGCCTGGGATACCGACCCACTTAGGCTGACAAGAAAAGAGTGGCAGGAGAAAGAAAATAGAGAAGCATGGCTAAGCTACATTTTGCAGTCATATTCCTCTATTGCAAGACTATTCTAAATGAAAATCATTAACAATCATTCTCTAATCAATGTGGACTTTATTGGGCTTGTACTGTGGTCAGGGGTTAAGGGGGTTTTGAAGAAAAGGAAATTAAAGATCCAAAATGTTAGCACTAGTGAGTTGCTATGAAGATTTGATGAAGCCAACCATGTGATGAAGTTCAAGACCTTATGATCATATGTGGGCTGCATGGAGCTTGCATGAAGATTGGAAGAGCTCGGTCTAGAACTTAAGATTGTGTGTTGTGTGTCAAGTTTGAGTTCAAATCAGTAATGTATGCAATCTTAATCAAGGATAAGCTCCATAAGTGTTTTCTGATTTAACAAAAGATTTGAGAAATCATTAAAATCAGAACTTGCATTTTGAATAACTATTTTAACGAAAATGAGAAAAACAATCGACTGTTTGAGAAAACAATCAATTGAATTTTAAGACAGTTGTCTATAAATAGTTGGCGCACTTTTGAAAACATATATGAAATCATTCTGAACATTTTTTGAGCAAGAACTGTGAGTTTTCAAAGAGAGAAAAATGCCTTCTTGTCTAGTGATCAAGATCATTCAAACTCTTTCATCAAGAACTATTTTTCTGAATATTGCTGGAGCTTTGAATTGACTGGGACTCATACATCATTGATATGATCATCAGAATAAGCCTTCTATACCCTTTCTTCATTACTTTTGTAATCTATTGTATAGAAGTGCTTGTATTGTTGTGTGTGACACATATCTTTCATTGTATTGGATTCTTTTCTGGTGTGAGTTACCTGGTGTGGTAATTCTGTGTGAGCAGTGGGTTCTGTACAGTTTGTAACTTGCTGAGGGGATCAGTAAGGTGTATTCTGGAATATATAGTGGAGTCTGTATAGTTCTAGGTTTTGTTGTAGGTTTCAGCAGAGGGTTTGCTGCGGGGAATAGTGTATTCTTGCGGGTTGCAAGTGATTGAATTGCTATAAATTGATTTGGTTGATCTTTTATAGTGGAAATCCTTACTGTGGAGTAAGGGACTGGACGTAGCCCTTGAGGAAGGGTAAACCAGGATAAATCTGTGTGTTCTTGCTGTTTCTTACTCACTTCTTTATCGTTCTTGCTGATTTTCTTGAATTTTCAGAATCTGATAAATTTCTTTAACTGGATTAATTGATTAACTTTTTCATAATCATTTAAGTATTCTTGAAAGCACTTAATTCTTCTATAGACAATTTACTCAACTTATTTTTGAATCTGAATTGTTTTCTAACTCACTGAGTTTACTGTTTAATAACTAGATTACCCATTTTCTGTAAATCAACAATTTTGTAATTCACTGTGTTCACTATTTATGTTAGCACCAAGGCTAAGCATGTGATTTGATGAAGTCAATAAAGACCATAGCTTGCTGAAGTTTCTAATGGATTGGATCTAGACTATGTTAGATCAATGCCTAGCATGTGAGTTGATGAAGACTGCATCATGAAGAATCTGTTAGAACCAACCTGGACCAGAATTGTTCAAGTGAAGACTTTGTGCCAACATGAAGATGGTTGGGTGATTCGGTTTTGGTCCTTAGTTGAGTTTGTGTGTTGGTGATTGGCTTAGTCCTTAATCATTAGTGGCATGGTTCATCATTCCTGAGGTGCTAGAGAGATTCACAAATATTTTTATTAAAACTGTTTTTAAGAAAAATAACCCAAACTGTTTTTTGCTGGAAAAGGTTTTTTAATCAATTGAATTTCTAAAACAATCGATTGAATGTGACAGTTATTTCTGTTACTATTGGAATATTTGATTGGGTCAACTAACGGTCAATTCAATCGATTGAATGGTTTGTTCAATTAATTGAACTGTGACAGTTAAGCTGTTTTAAAATTGATTTGGGTATTTAAAGGAATGGGCACTATCATTTTCAGTAATCTAAGATTTTCGAAAAGCATTCCTTAAGATTTTCTAAGTGAGATATAGCACCCCTTTTGTGCGATCATCCTTTGTCAAAGCTTTTCAAATCAAGAAACCTCTAAGAACGTGAATCTTTAAAGCATCCTTGAGTGAGGTTCTTGCAACTTTCGTTCTGGACCAAAGCTAAGTCTTCTATACCTGATCTTCATTCTTTGTAATCTGTTTTGTGTAGAAGTACTGTGTGATCAATTCCTGATCTTGTTGTTTTGTAATCTATTTGCTGTTTTCAATTACTGGGTCTGTAATTGAGTTGGTGCAGTGGGTTTCTGCACTGGTCTCACATCTG
>Ga0099824_1006149_pt1 | contig 16622 bp, 11 predicted proteins | sample SiratrowhiteBW_FD_76837 | JGI IMG/M metagenome (GOLD analysis project Ga0099824, IMG submission 76837) | Root nodule microbial communities of legume samples collected from California, USA - Siratro white BW | ecosystem: Host-associated > Plants > Roots > Nodule | place: USA: California...
AACGTTTTAAAGCCAATTCGTTTGTTTTTTCAATATTTTCAGTATCTACAAGATCTTTATAAGTATTGTCTTTCATAAAAAATCTCTCTATCGATTTCCTTATCTTTTTGACATCTCAAAAATTGACAAGAAGAATAATAGACTTAGTTTTTTTTTTCATTTAATTTTATCTTAATTTCAATGTTTGCCTTTATATTTCTTCTAAAGAATATTTTTTGCTCCTGAAATATTTATTTACATAAAAAAATACCATAATATAAAATAAAAACAATACATAATAAAATAAAGCAAATAAAGTAATTATTTATGCAAATAAATTAAACAAAAATTTAATATAGCATCATTTGTCGTCCTAGAAAATAGTTTTGCATACTTATTTTCCTTGATTGTTCTACTCCGACATTCAACACTGTAACAACGGAGACACAATCGTAGTGGAGGAGACACAAGGACTACCAAAGAAGAGTCATACACTGCAAAGAAAGTACAACATCACACGAGACAAAAAGCAACTAAGAGAACATATAAAAAGATAGATAGAAGGTGACAACAAACTTTTTATTTTCATTTTCTCAAATTTCACATGTTCGACCTAATCATTCCTATACCCATTTTTCCACAAGTTTTTTTGTTATTAAAAAGGTCTACATCATTAAAATAATATTACAAATGCTTGTCAACTTATATTTTTCACAAGAAAACATATCAACAAACTAATCATTAACTGTTAGAACCACCCTGTCTTTAAAAAAGTTAAAATATAAATAATTTTTATACGACAAATTCTCCCCTCCCAAAAAAATTGTGCACTTAATTTTTGTTAAAGCGTTTATTCTTCTCTTTTTAACCTCAATGGAATTTGTTATATCAAGTAATTAACTTAGACAATCTGATACTTTCTGTCTTTTTTCTCTTTTAAATCAAGTCAAATCATTAATTAGTCTTGAAATTTATGTCAGTATTATCATATTTTATATAATATTTTTCATCATTTTAATCCTTATATTATTATTATATATTATTATAATAGTGTAAGATTATATTTTGTAAAAAATTAAAAACAATAGTAAAATTATTGAGATTTTTTTATATATTTTTAAATTATATATTGTATAAATTTTGATGTAAATGAATAACTTATCTTTTTAACATCTTAACCATGGTAATAAAATTGATTTGACTTAGCTTTTTTTTTTTTTTTTCATTTCATTTTATCTTAACTTCAATGTTTGCCTTTATATTCAGAAAAATTTTTGCTCCTAAAATATTTATTTACTTAAAAAATACCATAATATAAAATAAAAACAATACATAATAATAAAATAAACCAAATTAAGTAATTATTTATGTAATAATATTATTAAAAATAATAATAACCATAATTTTTTTAATCAAAATAATTCAATTTTTCACATGTCTACACACATTACCAATAATTTACATAACCATATATTAATTGATATCTCAATCAAATATTTAATCATATTCATTATCTCACTAACAAACAAAATTTGAATCAATCAAATAAATTTGAATTAATCAAACAAATTAATCAAATACAATCTACTGAACAGATTGTTCTTAAAATACTATATTATGTATAAGAATTATCCTAAATTAATTAAATATAATCTTGTTAACTAGAAAAGAATTTGACGTGAACTTGTTTTCTTTAAATACAGATATTTTTTTTTTTCAAAATAAGACAGCATCATTATCGAAATTGGAACGAAGAATCTATACCTATTTGTTTAATTACAAAAAAATCTAGACCTATGTTTTTTTAGGGAAAATCTAGACTTATTTTTTTTACAAGAAAATCTAATTATTTCTTGATTGATTTATAATCCAAGACAGCATGATTACAGGATTTTATTACCAGGATAAATCAAACCTGCATCTTCCATTATAAATATTCTGCATAAATCGTTTGAAGCAAAGTACTCTCTCTAGGCATGGAAAACCTTTCTTTTCCTTTAGTCATGAATAGCCATAATTTTTCTTCAGGCACTGACGCTTTCAAGGAGCAGAAGAAAAAGGCAGGGCGGAAGAAGATTGAGATAAAGAAGATCGAGAAGTCTACCAACATGCAAGTGACATTCTCGAAAAGAAGAACTGGGCTATTCAAGAAAGCGAGTGAACTGTGCATTTTGTGCGATGTGAGTGTAGCCATTATTGTGTTTTCTCCTGCCGAAAAATTGTTCTGCTTCGGTCATCCAGACTTGGAGGGCATTGTTCAAAGCTACCTGCAAGGTGCCAAAGTGTTTGTACCGCTGGAGTCAAGGGAGAGATCAGTGTCTTATGAAGCGTGCAACAGGAAATACGAGGAGGCAATGAAGAAGTTGGAGTTGGAAAAGAAGAATCTGAAAGAAACTGAAACTGTCTTTAAGGGGTGTAACAGAAGCTGGTGGGAGGACCCTGTTGATCAGATGAGTGAAACTGAGTTGGAACAGTTTATGGTGTCTCTTTATGAATTGAGGAGAAAACTAGCCGAAAGGGTGGTGAATTGTTGATGCAATCAATTCTATAGAATACAGTTTTTCCATTTTCATGCAGAACATACTTTTATGTTCTAACATAAAATGTTAAGATACAAGAATGGTCACTCTTTTTCTTTATATATATTAGTCTCTTTCTAATATGAAACTTCCATCTTATTCCAGTTTTCTTGATTGTATTCTTGAATTTTACAAATGCAGAAAAGTAAAGTTAATAGCACCTATTCGATGTCAGTCAATTTTATGAACGAGATTAGTTTCTGTGTTTGACCTATTTTTTTTTTATTTTTTTTTTGTCAAATCAAACACTTTGATAGATGTTAGTTTATTGTTTGACGGGAAGCAATGAAAAAAAAACTATAATATCTAAAACACTCACTTTTATTTTATTTTTGAAAAAGAAATACATAGAAGCACAAAGTGACCGTTTTCTCGTAGCTAACTAGGATTAGGGAACTGCAACTATTTGATGTGAATAGCACACAGAAAGCAGCGAATGAATAGTTATTCTCAAAATCAAACTTTGTCAGCAAAGTTGATTTGCTAAATTAGAGGGAAAATGTGACCCTTTTTTCTTCCATTCGTTTTCTGATTTTCGTGGTATAAAGCTTATTCAATTATGTTAGTCACGTCTCCTTCCGAAATTGGTTTGAAACTATGAATATAGTAAAACAAGTAAGCATTCAAAAATTCATTCGAATGTGAAAGCTATTGGAGTTGCTAACGACTAACTAGGAAAGATACATATAAGAAACTCCATCATACATTCACAGTGGCAATCCCTTAAATAAAAGGTGAAGATAAGGAGAATGAGAGTGCAAGCGAAGTAGGCATTGAAGACTTTTTTAACTTTATTTCGTGAATTTACCAACTGTGAATGAAAACTATTCTTCAAAATATTTTCCCCCCGTATATGCTCCTAGCATATCTAAACTCCCGTTATAGCTCGATCTAAAAGCTTTTCTCAATCACAGCTGGTAAGTAAGGTTAGAAATTGGGATCATGTAAGGCATGGCACCTATGCACAAGGTGGGGGCATCAGCAAGCCAGCAAAGAGAGGTTGAGTATTGACACATCTTGAGGTGGTTGGGGCCCCTCCTAACCTCAGGTCAATGTCTCTAACTGTAACACCTTGGCACCCGAAAAGCTTGCTGCACCTTAAGTCCACCGCAAGTGGTGAAGTTGTGGTTCCTCTCACATTTTGGAAATGAACATTTTGGATCTTTACAAGTGATGGCTGTATACAAAATAAAATGCAACAATTAGCATATGCATTTTAGGGCACGCGTTTATCTCAAAGAAAGAAGACAAATCAAAAAGAAAAACAAACCAATTAATTACCTTCTTTTTGCAGTTTGGATAGCATTCATACTCTTGGTCAATGATGATAGGGTTTTTGACGTTTTGCATGACAATGTTACTGAAGCTTATATCTGAGGCTGAACCTGGATATTTATCTGGCCATGATTTCACTCTGAGGCCATTGGTTGTGCCGGTCAATGAGCAATTCTGGATGCGAATGCCTCTCACCTCTTCCTCATTCGGATACTTCCCAAGACTACCGATACTGCGTCATATATATACATTTATATATATTGTCATGCATACATAACAACTACCAATATTAATTAGGATGAAAAAAAGGAAAGGTTTGAGAAAATTACCTTATACCGTGCCCAGGGCCACACCTGAGTTTGTTGATGAAAACATTTTTCACTCCTTGTATCATCGAGATGCAATCATCCCCAGTTGCAATGGTGTTTCTGGACATTATCACAGTGTCAGAGTGGCTGACATGAATGCCATCAGTGTTGGGGCTAGTTTCCGGGGCGACCAGCTTTAGTTTTCTCAATCTTACGTTTGTACATTTGGTAACGAATATGTGAAAGCCTTTAGGGTTCACACTTCTGATGCCCTGGATAATCACGTTGCTGCTATCGCTGAAGAAAAGGTTCTGCATGACAAATGAGTTTAATTAAATATATGATTACTACCATGCCAAACGTGCTCATATAAATGATATGTTGATGAAATGTGTTATTGCTTACGCTTGGATTCCTGGCGCAAGCATTGTCAGCACTTGATTCGCAATTCTCGGAGTATTCCCATGACTGTTTTCCCTGGCCATCGAAAGTGCCCCCGCCAATAATTTTCAAGCCATCGTGCTTCTGGAACATGAGCCAGTCGCCGTTTTCATACTCCGAAAGATCGGTGGTAGCCATAACATACCCTTGTACTTGAATTGTTACAGGACTTTGAGCAGTGCATGGTCCAGCGAAATACATTGACGAAACCAAGAATCTGCCTTCAGGAATCAAAAGCCTGGCTGGCCCAGTGGTTTGATGGCACACCTTTTGCCATGCATCCATGAAAGCCTGCATTTATATATACCCAACGTATAAGCCCTAATTCCGATCTATCTATAAGACTATAATTTATTGAAATTAAGACCACATTATTCAGCAAAAGACACATAATGTGCCAACAAAGGTTGCCCTAATATTATTAAGAATCGAACTCGTATATGTGAGTTATAATTTCGATGATGATGTAAGAACTTTGTTTTTTTAAGATTTATAATCAATCTTGGGAATTCAATTCAGTTATAAAACAAAGATATATATATAAGGCCCTGGAGCTAGAATTTATTTACCTGGGTGGAATCGAACTTTCCATCACCTTTGGCCCCAAATTCCAAGACGCTAATGATTTTCTCCCCAGGAAGGAGCACATCCTTAGCCACATTTCTATTCTTGAACATGTCAGGACCAGCAATGTGTGGTTTTGGAGCTTTATCCGCATTGCAGACCAATGCAAAGAGCAAAATAAGAACAGCACTCTTTGCAATGGCCATGGCGCCTCAATGCCTTACACTTTTTATTTCTTTTTTCTTCTTTTTTGTCACTCTTCAAACTTTTAGCGGCCTCCCTGGGGAGGCTATGAAATCAGCGGGGAAATAATCCTTCTTTCTCTGCCAGTGTTTTATAACATTCTTCCTGGTAGAATAAATGGCTCATCTAAATCAACGGAGGAAGCTAGCTTTTTAATTTCTGGCTTATGTAGTTTAGCTAAATTTAGTCATGCTTCTGTGTTGACGAGGTACTTCCAAAGTGGACCACTCTCTAGCTGCCACATCCTAACAGCAGCTACGGACAAAACAAAAAGGAAAAACAGATTACTTAATTCCTCCCTTCGTTAATTGGTTCAAAATTATATGCTGTCTCCACAACATCAGAAATATATGCCTTAGCACCCAATCGATACCACAGCGCATATTTCGATATATTATTATACTACCAGTATTTTTTATCTGTCAATATCTATCATATTCAAAGCTATAGTTAATGGTATATGTTATACATTATTTTGTATTGTTAATATGGGTAGAAACAGATGAGTTGTCTCGTTTATATGTCCACATTTCATAAATGTGTAAAAACAAATTAATTATAAAATTTACCCTGAAAATAGTGTGTTGTTATAAATAACTGTTGAAATTGACTCAGCACACTTATATTAAAAATGATAAAATAGCAAATAAAATTTCCCACAAATGGAGAAGTTAATCGAATATATTAACATACATATTAATAATTTTTTTAAATTACAAGTTGCATGAAAGTTCTTGATCCTATTATAGTAAGTTTACCCTGAAAATGATATATATGAGATAGTAAGATTTTATTTTTGAAGAATAATTAATAACTTACTGCTACACAGACTGGACATCCAACAGCATGAAATTTAACATTAAATAAAGGTAATAGTAGAGTAATATCTAACAGTGATCTGGTTAATCAATCACCTATATATCATCAATACATTTTTAATCTTGAATTCATTTTCACAACTTCTTGTTGTCTCTGAAAATTAAAAGTGGAAGAGATCTCAAGGAAGTACTTGAAGGAATGAAGAGAAAGGTATTGAGAGAACCAGTGTCATATATATTATATGAAGTTTCTCAAGGAATTAGCTGAACCAATTTGATAAAACACGACATATATTATATGAATACCAAGCTATACTGAATTTGATCCTGTTTGTAAAGCTCATCTAATTTTTGGTTTTACCAGCTTTACAATTGAACTTTAGAGATTCAAAAGGTCCTCAAGCTTACATATCAGAGTTTGCATAAGTACATTAGCTTTGATTTGTACATAGCTGACAGGAAAAGCATAAGTCTAGGGAGTTTAATACTTTTTCCTGCATAATCCTGAAGACCATTGTGTGGCTCTTCCAGCTGATTCATACATGAATAATTTTGCATGTACTGATATGGTACAAGAGGAGTACTGAGTACTAACCCTTTGCAAGAAGATTACAGATGAAGTGTAAAATTAAAATAAGAAGAAAAAAAAATACTACTCATTACTCCCTACTGTGAAGATTTCCCTGTGTCACAAAGCATAATCAAATCACCCAACCAAGCCTCTTTGTTGCAACTCTGTTCTGTTTTCAACTGTGAATCTTGAAGCAGCTTCATTGCATTTGATGTCCTCCACTTTCATCTGGATGGCCTTAGCAGTCAAATAGGTTGGATAAAATTTGTATTGACAGAGAAGTTGAGGCTCTGAAGAAGGGTTCCAAAAACTCTTCTGCTGGCCAATGTTAGCAAGGTCTGCTTGAGGTTTCATTTCTTGCCCAAAGAAAAAGGAATCAAGAAAAGTGATAACAATGTTTATGCTAGTGCTTTCTTTCTGTAATTTTCTGAGTACAAGTCCTAGGCCAAATCCATACATTATATATATGTCCGGGTAACCCACTGTATCTCTCCACGATGTGGGACCAAAGTTAATTAATTGAATTAGTAAAATATCTCTGATCGTTGAAGTCGTTATCCTAAGTAATAGACTACTTTTCAAAGACTACTCCTTAGCTTGGTTTTATTCTGTCGATATTGTGTGATAATAATATGGAGTTGAAATTAATGTTTAAATTCTTAATCTTCCTTCAGCAGGATCAGATTATCAATATTTACTTTTTTGATTGACGAATCAATTCCTCTGGAATAATTATTATGGATATATTGGCATCACCCCATCGTTAATATGATGGGTCTATTTGTCTCGTATCCATTTGATAAAGAATGATTTTGAAACTTTGACTGTTTTGCTGACATGGAATATTTGTTCCTTTTAATTGATTGCAAGTAGAAGAATCACATATGATCCTACACCGTAGGAATGGTCGTGGAAGAATTTAAATTGCTTTACTAATGATAGGATATTTTTTTCTTAATAAAACTGCAATTTGATTACAACCAGTTAAATAATATAAGAGACAGGATAAGATTAGCTCAACTTACTGATAAAATACAATAGCTTAAATAGTGTATTTAGGTAGGTTATCAGATTAAATATATACAATTATAATTAAAAAAATGTTGTACACTATATATTTGAACATAATTATGTCAATATAAATATAATATCACGCTGTATAAATTTTTATTTATTAAATCAAAAAAATACTATTCTTGATACATAGTTATTTGAAAATTATATACTTTTAAAGTATATGTAACATATATCATTAAATTGATTTGTAACAATTCATTGCCTCGTGAATGGTGTTATGCAATATGCATGTCAAATAGGCATCTTTGGTGATTTGATGTTAACAATAAAATTATTCCTTTCAATCCCTGAGACAGCAGAATAAGTAAGGTTTGTATTTTTATAGAAAAATGCAAAGCAGTTATTTCATGATATATAGCATCAAATTCTATATCAGGAAAGAATAAAGTGCATCTATAGGATATTTGGATTGATTAATCATATCCCTATGATTATGATCAGAACAAAGAATTAAGAACAAAAGTGCCAAACACTTTTTTGCATTGAAGATGAATAGAAGAGAGATCTAAGAAATGAAGATGAGTAGACAATGATGAAGATGAAAATCAACGTCACAGTATAATGAGTTTGCTTGTGTTCATTGTTTGATATAATATTTGTTTTTAAAATAAGTAAATTTTAGACAAACACTTAAAATAAATTGGAATCTCTTTTATTTTACTTAACTTCTATAGTTTCAGTAACTTCTTTAAATTTTAGTTTTTATTTATTTATTTTAGTATTTTTAATATGTATGTATTGTTTCAATTCTTATAATACTTTGAACTATATGTTTTCTATTCAACATATTTTTTTAAAGAACTATTCAAGATAAATAAAATAGTATAGAGATAAAATAAAAACAATACATTACAAAAAGATCCAAAGTTAAGCAAAATAAATATAGACAAAATCTAAATTAAGTATATATTTCAGAAATAAAAGTATATTCAAGGTAAATATATTCACATAAATAAAAATAAAGGAGGCTTTGTGTTAAATCTTATAACATGTTCTTTTTATCATTAAATTATAATGTCAAACACTAATTTCACATTAACTGTAACTTTTTGGATTAATTTGCTACTAAAATGGAGATTTACAATGTAATAATCTATGTTTGCTTCTCTTCCAGAGAGATAAACCCTTACCCTTGATAAACAGAGCAGCGGTGAGAGGTGGGTGGGAAATGGCGTACGTGAACGCCCGGCGCACTTTAGCATCTACCGTGGCACTAGCACTTTCTTCGTCACGCGCAAGAGCTTCTCCCTCTGGCTGTCGTTTCGCATTCGCGTTGCTCCCCGCCAAACAAACCGTACCCGTTACTCACTGGGCGAATTTCCCGGTTCGGTGCAAATCGTCGGGTTCGGGTTACTCGCCCCTGAACGACCCGTCCCCGAACTGGAGCAACCGCCCTCCGAAGGAGACCATTCTTCTGGATGGCTGCGACTACGAGCACTGGCTCATCGTCATGGAGTTTCCCGATAACCCTAAACCCTCCGAAGACCAGATGGTCAAAAGCTATGTCAAAACCCTAGCCCATGTCCTCGGAAGGTCCCCTGTTCCTCTCCTTTAATTGTTATCTATTACTTCACTTTTATTTTTCTAATTTCACCAATTTCACTTATCTGAATGTTGTTTGCAGCGAGGAAGAGGCCAAAAAGAAGATATACTCTGTTTCTACTTCTACATACACAGGCTTCGGCGCCCTCATTTCCGAAGAGCTTTCTTATAAAGTCAAAGGTGCGATAGATTCGTTACTTTTCTATGTTTCAATCTTCATTTTGGTTGAAGTTTTCTTGTTGCTTGAGTTGTTAGGTTTTCCTGTTAGTGATGTTCTGCTATCATCAAATTGGTTGGAAATTTAATCTTGTGTGGATATTATAGGAGGTTAATTTTATAGATTTTCTTTTTTTTAACTGTAGTTTCAAATTTGTTCGTCTTTTTGACTTTTGGGAATTATTCTATGTGCCTAAACAGAGTTACCTGGAGTTCTTTGGGTGCTGCCAGATTCATATCTTGATGTCCCCAACAAGGATTATGGAGGTCAGTGGAGGGTTTGAATTAACTAGGAGCTTGGTTCATTTTTTATTTTTTTTTCATTTTTGGTCTTGTTGATCGCTTTTGGGGTATTTCAGGTGATTTGTTTGTTGATGGGAAGGTGATTCCTAGGCCACAGTATAGATATTCGGAGAGGCAACCCAGTAGGAGTAGACCTCGGCCGCGGCATGACAGACGACGAGAAACAATGCATGTTGAAAGGAGAGACCAGCAGAACTGGAGCCAAGGTCATGGGGGACCTTTGCAGCCATCAACTTCAATGAATAGTCATAACTCCGCTTCTGATAGAGAGAACTAAGAAGTGGTTAATACGAACTCTGCTTTAGGAATTACCACAGACAGAAACAGAACCAAGTTTTTTCTTTTGGAAAGTTTCGATCTAAGTTTCTGAGATCATATTTTACTTGTGTGGAAAATGGCTGTGCCTGCCTTGAATGATATTTGATGATAATATTTAACACCTTCATTATGAAGTTGTGGATGTTTTGCATACCAGAAGGAGTTGCGTTTCAATCGTTTCTCTGTGTGATTTAACATGCAACTTGGATCAATGAGTGTTAAAATTGGTAGACTTGAAACAAATTTTGCTTTTACATCTGAACCAGTTCTCAATGTCAATGCCCTGTGAGATTTGATTTGATATGTCTGATGTGTATCATAAAACCTCTAATAGGTCTCTTGATTGCATTTGTTTGCTGATTTTGATGCACTCACTATTTATCCTACGGCCCATCAGCAGATTGTTGCCATGTTTATCTCCTTGTCTAATTATTTATAGGTTGTTTCTAGTTAAGTTATTGCTATAGCTTCTTTCTCTCAAACTAATGTGAGTGAATTGTTTCAAATATTCATTGCTAGTTTGGATTATGATTTCAAAACAAATTTGGTCAAATTCCTTGCCTGGCTCTGGTACACAATCTGCATTTACTTGGATCATGAAAATCGACCTAATCTACTGGTATTTGGTTTTTGTATTTTGTTTATAGAGCCTGTTGCTTCATTTCTGTTTAAGTTGGGATATATTAGAGTATATTTATATTAGTTTGCTTACGAGGACGAGCTAATCGTGAGTTGTTGCTTTGTTTCTTTAATATTTGAATTTTCGTAGCATAGTTAGCAAGGTGGGCATATGCAGTTCGTGTCCAGAAGTAATAAGGTGGTGTTAATTAAATCAAGCCAAGGATTACACTCCGAAATAGCTTGCACGCATATTTCCTAGCTGGAGCAGTGAATATCCTCGAAATCTAGTAGTAGTTTGGGACCTTCTGGTTGCCTCGCATGATTGAAACTTTAAACTTTGTAGCATGTTTTTCTAATAAATAAATAGTTTTTTTATTACTTTTTCTGCAACAATTTTTGAAAGAAAACAAAATATTGTCAATTAACATTGTGATGGGGAAAAATAAGTTGTACTGACACTCCTTAACTCAAGTTATTCCTAATATCTGATGTTTCTATCTTTCATAAACTTTCTTAATTTATGTCTCACTAGAAGAGATGAATACTTTATTCGTTAATATTGTTATTTGATGTCTTTAATTTAATTTACCAGAAAGATTAATAATTATTTAAAGAGAAGATTTGAAAAAAATTGTACAAAGGTTAAAACATTTTTCAAATACTTTTTTATTTATTTTCTTTATTAATAAAAGAATGCGTTATATATATTTTAAAAGAATACAATTTATGTCGGTATTATAATTTACGATTTTATGAACTTTTATAATCTTAATTTTAATTACCACGACCAAATAAATGATCAAATAAAATGTGATAAAAGGAGAACATTAAGTAAAGAGAATGTGTGAAAGAAAACGTTATGTGGTCTTTATTTTTTTATTATGGTATTTTTGGTATTGAACACCTATTTGAAAGATGAATTAAGAAAAAGGCATCCATGGTGTCTTTTATTACCAAAATTAGCAAACCAAGCTAGACACCCAACCAACCGTTAACTCAAGAACAGACAGACAACACCTGCCCTTTCTCTCCGATTTCCAACATCTGATTCTCCTCTTTCCATCAACTCCCTACGTTCTTTTGCAATTCAGAAATGAATTCCAACTACGGTCAATCCAACACGAACAAATCTCCCTCCGTTTCCCTCAACAACTTCAATTTCGATTTCGATCTTGGCATCGGATCCAACCGTCCCAAATCCCTCAACGACCAGAAAAACCCCAAACCTTCCTATTCCACCACCACCACCACCACCACCTCTTCCTATTCCTATCCATATTCCTCCGCCCAACCCAACAAACAACCCTCATGGACCCACCAACCCGCTCCCACTCAGACCACCGCCCTCCCGGGTGGCCCCCCCTCCATGGTCGGAGACATCTTCGGCAAGAGCTGGGGAACCACTCAACCTTCTTCTGCTTCCAAAAGCAACATTGGGATCGTTAATAAGAACCCTAATCTCTTCGGAGATTTGGTCAGTTCTGCTTTGGGCCAGGGTTCCAAGTCTTCTGCTACCAATGTTCCTCTCAAAAACGCTAACCCCACCCCCAATAAAACCTCCTTTTCCATGGGAAACATGGCCGATTCCTTGCCAAAAACTGGTGCCGTGCCACAGAGCACTGCTAGTTGGGCATCATCTTCTGGTGGGTTTAACGTGAATGCCAACAAAACCCCCAATCTTGGGGGTACTTCAATGCGAAACATGGGTAGTGGAATTGGAACCAGTTCTAATAGCAAGGATCCTTTTAGTTCTTTGTCTGGTTTTGGATCCAAGCAGTCTGCTACTCTTAATTCAGCTGCAAAAGGGCCAAAGGTTGCATCCGGGGATGATGGTTTTGGAGATTTCCAAAATGCTTCCAAATCGAGCTCGGATGGTTTTGGAGATTTCCAAAATGCTTCCAAATCGAGTTCGGATGGTTTTGGAGATTTTCAAAATGCTTCAAAACCGAGCTCAGCCGCGTTTCCATCGGCTGCTTCTCCTGGGATTGATAATTTTGGTGGATCTGCCGCTTCCACTCAGATTCCTGTTCAGAGATCAGGTGGTGGTGATGATCCAATGGACATGTTTTTCACGTCGGCTTCCTCACCTGCAGTTGGAGGTGCTGCTGCGGCCTCTGATGGATTTGGAGGACAGAACGATTGGGGTTTGGATTCGGAGTTTGGTGGGGGAGGCCAAGATGTGGGTGGCACCACTACTGAGCTTGAGGGGCTGCCTCCTCCTCCTTCTGGGGTCTCTGGTTCCACTGCTAAAGGCAAGGGGATGGACAATTACAAGCAGGGACAGTTTGCTGATGCTATTAAATGGCTTTCGTGGGCCATTGTTCTTCTAGAGAAATCTGGGGATGGTACCGCCACAGCTGAGGCTTTGTCATGCAGATCTTCATGTTACAAAGAAGTCGGAGAGTATAAAAAGGCAGTGGCAGATTGTACAAAGGTATCACATGAATTTTTTAGTTATTGTTAAATCACCAAAATGTCAGTTGTGTTTTTAATATTGAATTCCTGGATAATTTAAAAGAGCTGTTTATATCTGGAAACTAGACGAATAGGAAAAAGAAGTTAGCTGCAACTTGTTATACTAATCGTCAATTAAGGCTAAAAGTTGGAGACAAAAAAGAAAGAAGACAAAATGTGATGAATACAAGGTTATTATTGCTAGGAAATATTGCATTCTGCAGGAAATGTAAGGTGTGAATGCATGATAGAACATATTAGGAGCAAGGGGATAAAAAGAAAGCTCTTAATATCTTTCTCGGTCTTGGCTTTCAACCCATACAACACATGCTTATATAAAACATTAAGAAAAGTTTAAGGGTTGTAAAATACTTGAACCATAATACACAATGCCTTATTTTAAGAAATAATTCCTGATTAGAATAGTGCCTTTCTTTTAGGCGAACTAGGGCTTGGATGGATTTATGGAATGGAAACATGCATTCTGACTTTAGAAATTTTGGAATTAATTTCTATCTTATTAGATTCATTAAATTTCACTTATGCAAGTGCAACCACAGTCAATCTAGTAGATACAAAGAAAATATGCTTACAATGCACCTTCCATGTTTTCTAAATTCAAGTTTCATTCTTCTCCTTTATTGGATAGTTTCACCTTGTGATCTTAGTTTCTGTGTTTGGTACACTGTTTAGACCGGCACTGGTTGCAAATTGCAATTATAATGGTTTTTCTTGCAAATAGAGCACCGAGGGATGGGCCTTTCATTGTTCCTTGGCCTTTCTTGGTTTGACCTTCCTCTCTCGCATTCTCTACTAGGTCTTCTTCCTTTCCTCTGTGGCTGATTGCTATTGTACCTTTCTTTTTAGAAAAAAAATTAGGTTTGATTGTAAAGCTTGCTCCAAAGGCTGATCTAAAAGTCTGTCCGTTCCTTCTCCAGGTTTGCTTCAAGAGAATCGATCATAGTGCATAGTGTATGTAGAAAAATCTGTGCTCTTCCTAGTTCTAACAATATAATATTCTTGTGGCAAGCTACTAAGAAGTTTCTCAACAATCAGCTTTTGTTGAAAAGTGTCTCCATAATTTCAAATCTGATTAAGAATCTCAGCTGTGAAATCACATACCTTTTGATTCTTTTCAAACTTTCTATCATGGAAAGCTACTCTTTCGCTTCAAAGTTTATATTGATAGAAATAAGATTCTCGGTGCCGACTACCCTAAGTTTCTTTTTTCCTTTTGAATCATGCCAAGAATTATTGGACAAATGCCTTTAGCCAGCCATAGACATGTGGTCAGATAGATAAACATACCTAAAAGCATATAAAAAAGGAGGGAAAATATTACAAATAAGAATCCCGTGATAATCTTCAAGCACCTTTATCCCATAACAACTCTCTGAGAGTTAGAAAAGCCTAATTTTCTCTCTTAGCATAAGGTGTCTTCAACAATAAGCTCTCCCTTTTATTTATAACAAAAAAAAGGCCAGTGACTGTCAGGGGACTTAGCACAACTGTGTTAAAATGGCCCATGCTGAGATTAGTATGCTTGTGTTTATTTTAGGGTCTTCTTCCTAGCTTCTTTTTGTCCTTTTTCCATCCACCCTTCGAATTCTTTTATCATAATTTAATCAGAAAAGTGAGTTTTGAGAAGGTAATGCATGCAAACATTATTATTTTCAAGCACAAATTCATATTAATTATCATCGAAAAGCAGATTTATCAATGATTGCCGTTCCTATATATATCTTAGTTGGCGTATGTATACAATTCTGTAATTGAAGTTTAAAAAGGTTAGGATTATGGCTTGGCCTGTCCATGAGTTCCACTACATATCTAATGATCTGAACCATGTCATTTTCTTGATCACCGTATAATGACAAGGGAGAGTGTTCTGATCAGCATTTGTTGTGCAGATTCTTGAAAATGATGAAACCAATGTATCTGTCCTGGTACAGCGTGCTCTCTTGTACGAGAGTATGGAAAAGTACAAACTTGGTGCTGAAGACCTTAGGACTGTGCTGAAGATTGATCCTAGTAATAGGATTGCTAGAAGCACCGTTCACCGGTTGGCTAAGATGGCTGATTAGAAGTTCATTCATCCTTCTTTTTCCTTTAATTATTATGCGATATAGGTTTTTACATCATCAACAACCCCCATTTCCTTTGCCATGAGAGTTAGGGGGTAATACGTCTTGATTGCTGTCACCCTAAATATGAAATGTGATGTATGGTTTCTTTCATTCTGGCTATGTCTTGAAATTAATATTTTCATTGCCTTCATCAGATTTGAACTTAATAGAATTTCCATATTCTTTTTCTATTTATGTTCTTAAGTGTTTGGATTGTTTGCATATAAAGAAAGGTATTTTTTATTTTTTAAAATCATGAAGAGAGATATGCAAAGCAGATGTGATTTACAGAATTTTGTTCCCAGGTTCCCTTGATGATTTTGTTTGTTTGTGAATTTATGTACGGCACTCGTTAGTAGATTCAGTCAGGGTTTGTTTGGAATTTTTTTCCATAAAAATCTTTAGAGAGAAAAAAAAACATTTTTTTAAAAAGAATTAAATTTAGTTTATCTATAAACAAATTTGTAGAATTCTCTTATATATAGTTTTTCTAAATTTTTATATTTCAATTTATGAATAAATTAATTATAATTTGTAGAGAATTTGTTTTTTTCTCTTGTATAAGTATTAGGGAATTTAGAGATATGTCCTTATTCTCTTTCCACATGCTTTTCTGACGTATTCTTAAAAAAATCTAATTTTTTTTAAAGAACTATTATGTGGATTGATGTCTTAATCTCATAACTATTGCCCCAAACATTTACATCTCTCCCGTAAAAGCTTTTTAAGAGATGGAAATTTGGAGTAAATTAAACTACGGTTTTAAAATTTATAAAATATCATTTTAGTTTTTAAAATTTGAAAAATATAGATTTATTTATTACTTACAGTCTAAAAACAGTTTTTAAAAAATATTTTAATTTCTCAATTTTAGTATTTAAGAACTAAAAGTGAATTTGTTCAAATTTAAATAATTAATTTTTTATTAAATTTGAAAGACCATAAATAGATTCATCATCTACTATATTTTAGGGAATAAAAAATAGTTAAGTTATTATAAATTACAAAATTTTACTCGTTATTTTAAATTAATAATTATCATTTTGAAATTTATTGTGTGAAATGTATCCTTATATGAGTTAAGTTCAATAGAGTGGATAATATTTAAATCAAATATATGATCTATTTACATATATGAAATTATGAAATAATGAAATATATATATATATATATATATATATATATAT
>Ga0099824_1006156_pt1 | contig 16611 bp, 9 predicted proteins | sample SiratrowhiteBW_FD_76837 | JGI IMG/M metagenome (GOLD analysis project Ga0099824, IMG submission 76837) | Root nodule microbial communities of legume samples collected from California, USA - Siratro white BW | ecosystem: Host-associated > Plants > Roots > Nodule | place: USA: California...
TATATATATATATATATATATATATATATTTACAATAACAATCATAGTAGAAATATTTATACTTTAAAAAAATATAATATTTAAAATAAATAACAAAAAAACATAAAACTTCTATGTTCTTAAGAAAATGTCATTTTAACGTGTAATATCATTGTTCTAGTATCAAATATAATCATAAAAATAAAATAAATAAATTACAAAACCATAAATGAGTTTAATATTCTTAAATTAGACATATGTTTAAGAATATATGTACTCAAATAATAGTGTTTTAAGTGATATTACTTCTTGTATTAAGCGATAAATTTTCAAAGACCAATGTAAATTACTAACTCTTTATCTGAAGATCCAGAGATGTAAGATTCAAAAAATAAAAAATTAAATTACTTTGACGACTTTATAGAGTATGACGACTTTAGTGCAAAATTAATATACAAAAGTCATCACATTCGTGCAAGACTTCTATATATTATTTTGACACTAAAATTATCATACTTCCTAATGACTTTAGTTTTTTTTTTTTTTTAAATAAATCACTTATCAAGCCAAATCAAAATTATCCTTACTCCTGACATTTTAATAAGCACGATTTTTTCAATAAGCACCGTTTTACTCTTGATAATTTTTTTACTATTTTTCTATTACGAATGAAGTTGTATTTCATAATGACGATCTCTAAAAAAAATAAAATTATATTTACTCATATACAACTTATCATTTTGTAATTTTTTTAAAATATGTTCAACTTGTAAATTTGGTGAAAAGTTATACCATTTATTTAAGAAAGAAAAAAAATATTCTGTATTCCTTTAAACCTACCAAATGACCAAATAACGCTTTTCTGAATGGATTTATCAAAGTTATCATGGAAGGCTTACTCTATAAAAAAAAAAAATTGTGAAAAAGACAATTTTATGCCAAATATAAGATCATTTTATTATATTAGAACGCCACCTATTTAGCTTACTTTCGCTTTTAATATTGACAAGTCGTTCCATTCACGTCATCGTTTATACTTGGAAGTTGCTCCTTCTTGAGTCAATTTCTTTGGACGGAGGGAGAGTTGTAGTACCATCAATTTGGTCTAAGAAGTTTTCAATTTTGCCGAAGAATAAATTTAGATTCTAAAGATTTTTTATATTTCTTTGAGATTATTAGTATTTTTTTAAATATAACTGTGTTTTAGTTGAATATAATTACTATGTACGACTAATATTTAATATTGTTGTATAACAGTTCAAATTAGAGACTACTATTTAAGGTGAAACAACCATTAATTAATTTATCCGTAGTTTATATATATTCCACAGTGAAAAATTCTGGATCCCATGGATGCATAACAAAAAATTACGCACAAACTTTTACCCTCTAGTGAGCCATAATAAAATATTGAAAAAAAAAAGGTGAATACTTCTTTTGACGTTAAAACCATAAAAAAATATCCTAACACTAAATTGATTTTTAGCAAATTCTAACATTTAATAGAAGGAAAATTGACAATTTCTAGAAATTAAAGTATACTTTATCATAAATTTCTACTTACATCACTTACACATTCATCACCAAATTTGCTAATCTTATCAAACATATACATGTGTGAGAAAGCACAACCAAATAAGTAATTTGTTGGGTCATAAGTTTATGGTCACCCCTCTTGCACCATTGATATAAGGTGACACAGCAGAGTTGGCAGTGTGCAAGCCATGCCTAGTAGGTTCATATCTTTCTCCATCACCCCACAGGGCATAGGCTTCCTCGCCGTGGACGGCGTCGTCGCCGATCTCCAGCTGCTCCTCCGGCATCCTCAAGGGTATGAAGAGTTGTATGAAAAGAAGAATGATGGTGGTGGAGATCAAGTTCCATCCAATCACAAACGTGGCAGCCACCAACTGCTTGACGAATTGCATGCCATCACCATAGAATGCACCCTTTGTGTTGGTAACTGGCAATAGTAGCCTACACAGAGATGGTTCTGCAAAGAGACCTGTGAGGAGACCCCCCAAAAACCCAGCTACAGCATGAGTGTGAAACACACCAAGGGTGTCATCCACCTGAACATAACACATTTCACAAAATTAGACTCATGCTTTCATAATACTATAACTATATCCCCAACCAATCAAAAATCACCATAGATACAATTTTTAAAACACATCTCAATACCAAATCAGAAATAATCTGAAAACACTCCCTAGTCTCTTACAATTTGGATGTAAGTTTAGCAGATATATTTTCATGGAATTTAGGTTTAGGTTTAATTTCGTCTTGCAAAATCGAATTATAGAAATATCGATGTATGATTTAAGTTTTCTTTGTACATTTCTCTTTTGCCTAATTAGACTATGAATAATAATTATAGATTGTTACTTTAGTAGATTTAAAATAAAATCTGATAACATCTCAAAATTAGATTTTGAATTTAATTTAATTTTATAAAATCAATTTACAAAATTAGAGTTATTTCTTTTATTATTATTTTCAGGTTAATCTCGACTGAATATTAAATTTTTCACTATATAATTTAAAAAACAGATAAAAATAATTTGTTGACATTCTTATTATTTATATTCAATGTGATCAGTTGACTTACTTTCTAACGTGTTTATTAATAAATTTTTATTTGAATTTTATCTAAAAATTCAAGTATTACTCGAAAGATTAAACAATAATGAGACCTGAGTCAAACTTATAAAAGAGATTGACATTGTCTCTAATTTTGAATCTTTAAAACGTGAGTCCCTTCATATTGGTACATTCTTCTTGACTAGAAATATTTCTAACCATGAGTACTTCACTAGCAGTCCTTACTTATAATGTTTCTGCTATCGGAAGATTTTCAATACAAGGATCATAATGTATTCATTTGAGCTAGTCACCAAGATAAACTAGGTCATATTATACACGTATGAGTCATTAATCACGATGAATCATCGACTCTAGTACTACTTTAAGCCTTTCAAAAAAAGATTTACTAGGAAGATTCAATAATAATGAGATCGGAATCAAATTCACATATAAGATTGACAACATTATAATCTAAAACCTTAAATCAATACATTTATAAGTCTTTTTTTTATATGTTATTCAACTTTCTTTCTTATGATAAATGTGAAGCTTCTATTGATATTTGATTTCTTAACTTAATAGGAGGTGACTTAACTACCTAAAATATGCATGCTTCAACAAAATACTTTTATAAGGAAGAAAAATAAGATTTAAATGTTATTGTTAATGTGTAGTTGAAGTTTTGTTGATATAATAGTCATTTTGAGGAGTAATTAGCAAGCCTATATTATGCTTAGACGAAAATGTCATTACGCCATTATGGCAAACAGAAGGATTCAAGTAATCTATTAAAGCAGTTTAATTAATAGAGAAAAATCCTTTCACAGCCTTGTGTCTTTAGGAAGAAAAATGTATTTGCAATTTTAATAAACAAAGAAAATCCCAAGGTATATGCGTAATTAAAGATGACTTTCATCTTTACCTCATCTATCTTTTTTTAAATAATAATAAAGAGCACTTTAGTGGGCAAAAAGAAATGGAAGTTGTTAGAGTCAACGTTGTTTTTTTTTTTTTTTTTAAATACCAAATGAAAATTCACAGACACGTGCACATGTGAAATGAAGTTACACCCAAATTCTATTCTTAAATGGTTGTGAAAGAGAAAACAAGGGCTTGAAGAGAAACAGGGAGAGAATAATAAATATGGTAAGTGATGTAACAAGAACAGAAAAATAAGATAAGAAGAAAACAGAATGAAAGTGAAATAAAAGAAAATAATGAATATAAAGTTAAAGTATTTTGGTGGAAAAATGTTTTGAGACGTGAGAAAATAAACTCTTACCTTTTGCAACAAGGTTGACTTTTTATGCAAAATCATCATGGTGAACCATGGAATGCTCCCAGATAACATTCCCATCACTATAGCAGCCCACGATTGCACAAGCCCTGCAAGTTGTTGTCACAAACCACCATGTTAATTGTCAACAAAAACTGCATCTACACTCATTATTAAAGAATTAATCATTTTAATTTTTTTCATATATTTCTTTTAGCTTATATATGTACACTACAAGTTTGAAATATCTTATACTAAAGTCAATTTAGCCTAATTCTTGTCGAATGTAAATAATGCTCACCAACAATATAAGTTTAACTCATTTATGTTAATAACTTAATTCTATATTGCAAGCCAATTTAAACTTCCATAATAATAAATAATAATGTAAATTTTTCTTTTACACTTAATAATCTTATATTATTTAAGAGTCGAGATCAAGATTAATTTAAATATATTTTCTCTTAACCTATCACGTATTTTAAAAATAAAATCGTAATCAAATATTGAGTTTCAAAATCGACAATATCTTAAATACATAGTAATTGACTCTAGTGATATTATCTCAATCTACTTACAAAATTGTAAAAGGTAAACAATATATCATATAGAATAATAGACTTTAGTGATATTATCTCAATAAAATTATTGATTATACGAAGTGAATGAATATTGATTTTGTGTTTTTATCATGATAAAATGTGAGCATTAGATAAGAAACAAAGAAAATCTAGTTTCCTTTTCACCTAATGTAAGGAATATTCAATGATACCTGCTCCTGGTGTGATGCATGCAAGTCCAGTCATCATGCCCTGCACGGCTCCAATCACAGAAGGTTTTCCAAAGAAGATGACATCCAAAGTTGTCCATACAAGGAGACTGGTGGCAGCAGAAATGTTTGTGTTCAGCACCGCAATTGAAGCTGTGAGATTTGCAGCATATGGTGCTCCACCATTGAACCCTGACCACCCCATCCACAACAACCCTGCACCTGCAAGCATCAGCAGCACATTGTTTGGTGGAAACCTCTCCCTGTCACTCTTCAACCTTGGTCCAACCTGCACAATTTATCAATGCTGCCACCATCAGAAACCAAGTTGCTAAACAAGATTCAATGACCAAAATTGATTGTCAAACATTTATTGGTTGATGAGTATGGTAATATGTTTGGAATTATTGCTTTGGGAAAATAACATTTGCTTCTTAACAGTCTAACAAAATTGATAAAATATTGTTTCTTTAATATATTAATAGTGAAAACGGTCATTTCTTCCAAATTGAAAAAAAAAAAAAAATAGAACTTCGACTCCCCATGATCACAATTACAGCCACACAGCCACATGGGATGGTAACTTCTCTTTTTTTTAAAGTTCAAAAGATATCAAAGATCTTGGTGAAGTTGGGAGTTCATGGACTGTTTTTTTCTGCAACTTTTTTTCTGCAACTTTTCACAATATTAAAGATGAGATTTTGTGACAAAAGAGTGATCAAGAAGGCAATTTAAAAGATACCCTTCAGACTTTTGAAGCGAATTTTGATAGGGTTATGAAAAAATGAAAGGTTTATTACCCAATAAGCAGCAGTTAAACCAGAGATTCCGGAGGAAAGGTGGATGACATAGCCGCCAGAGTAATCTATGACACCCCATTGGTAGAGAAAGCCACCACCCCAGAGACTGAAAGCCCCAACAGTGTAAGAAAAGATTAACCAAAGAGGCACAAAAGCCATCCAAGCCCTGATGTTCATGCGGCCAAGGACAGAGCCAGCCAACAAGATGAGAGTAATAGCAGCAAAAGTGAATTGGAAATAGACAAGTGAGGCCATGGGGTAAAAGGGTTCTTCAGCTGGAGTCTCAACAGTTCCATTATCAAAGTGGTGGGTGGTTTCAGTAACTATGGCTCGTTTTGTAAGGAACTTTTGGCCTAGTGCTGGGGCACCCTTACCCCAGAAGGGCAAAAGCTCCTCCCCAAAGGCCATCCGGTAACACACAAGCACCCAACATAGGAGAACTGCTGCAAAGGCATAGAGAGCCATGAAAGCTGAGTTCACAGCCCATTTCTTCTTCACCACGCTGGCATAGAGAATCACAAGCCCTGGCATGCTCTGAAGACCTACAAGAGTTGCTGCTGTTAACTGCCACGCGTTGTCCCCTTTGTTCAGCCATTCGGGTGATGCAGGAAGGTGCTCTTGGTATGCCAGGGTAGTACTCATGGTTGATTTGAAGATGCTTCAATTCTTGATCAAGTTCTGTTGCTTTCTCTTTGATCCAATATATATGTGTGGAACAAAGTCATGGACAAAAATAACAAGCCTGAATCTCTGCTAAGGTAAGTATTTAGATTTAGTATTTTACTGTTTCACATGAAAGATCAGACAAAATTTGTGTGCCAGCCTAGGAAGTGCTATATAATATGTCTGAGTTGTTTGAAACAAAGTACTTTGTTTTTTGTGGGATTTTAGTATGCATATGAGAGTTATTTGGAAAGTGGATACTCGGTTTGATTGAATCTTTGAAAGGTTCGTGTAAATTCGTGTTGGCTTTTCATAAGTGGCTGCAGCAACTCACCATGTTTTGGAAGGAAAAGTCAAAGTTTCTTAGGCAAAGTACGACTTTTAGTTGAAGAATACAAGAGGTCTGGAGAATGTTACAAGCACGTGGTGAGGAACCCTCTGATTGGTGAGTCAAAAGACACGCAGGACAAAATAAACACTGCAAATTGAATCTTGCAATTTATAAGTACTTTGCCTCTTGCCTTGTATAAGAGGAATATGTTCAAATTTTGAATACTGTTATTTAATTACAAGCTTTAAAAAGTATCAGTTATTTAATATACTATTTTTCTATTTCCATGGTTTTCTTATCGTACTAACTCGTCGATCATATTAATTATTTTTTTTAATTATTAGTCATCGTTTTCTTGTCATTTTGAGAGATGAATCCTATCAATTCTATATTTTTCTATATTTTAACACCTCTTTACTGCCCAAATATCTTTTTTTTTTATATATCACTCTTACCTCGATTTAATCATTTGTAATCAAAGAAATGGGAAGGGAGAAAGGATATACGAAATTACTTCTGTTTTCGTTTTTTATTTATAAAATTATCATTTCTGTTTTTAAAATTTTAGACAGGAAACAGAAAAAAGTAAAAAAGGAAAAATACTGTTCTTTTACAATTAGTTTTTATTAAATTTTCTGTATAAATATTCGATAATTTTATAAATTAAAAAATAAATCTAAGATTCATTGTCGTTTTGTTGTTTGATAAGTAAACAGAGAGCCTCATCCTCTAGAAAGTTCTTTTAGTCTCTGTCTTTTTTTCTTTTTTTAATTTCAAATTTGCAGTCGCTGTTGTAATGTGAATTGTATTAACGTTAATATATATATTTTTTTAATAAATAAGTATGATAGTTACCTAAAATTAAATATTTATTCAATTATCATAATTATTAATAAAATTTGAAAAAACTTAATAGAATTAAAACTTTATATTAAACCTGTAATTTTTTATTGTATTAAAAATAAAATATACTCATATTTATTTATTTATTGTACTTAGAAACTAAATATATTAATATTTATTATTGTAGCGAAGTGACTATTTATATTATTTTCAATAATATTTTTTTCATCATGTGTATTCATATTGACAATTTACAAAAATTTTAATTAAAGTTTAAATATTTTATAGATTTAAATATTTTCAATTGGGATCCTATTAAATTATTTTTATTTATTGAATATTCTAAATTTGTATATTTTCTAATTGAGTTTTTATTATTTATTTTTTTTGTTAATTAAGTATTAGAATTGTTAATGTTATCATCTTAATTATTTACTTGTTTTTCTATGTTAAAAAATGTAGTCTTATAGTTAATATAAGAAGATATTGTTATTAATATAAATGAGAAGTGAGTTTATTGCTTTCATTGAAAATGTGTTGATAAAGAGATTATCATACTTTTTTATGAATTTCATTATGTTTTTTTATAAAAATAATAAAATTTACTTATTGTTTTTCATCAACCACAATTTTATTAGTTGTTTATACAAGACTAAATTCTATTAGTTGTTTTAAAAAATAAATATTAAATGGTTTTATATTTTAATAAATGAACATCATTATGCTTCTTCCGTGTAGCCTTCCTATGTTTTTTTTAAGACGAAAAATAAGAATAAATAGGTGAAATATAATGTTACATTGAAGATTTAAAGTAACATTTTATTTTTAAATTTTCTTACATGCTACTCTTTCACAACTTAATTATAAGAACAATCTTGCTGAACTCATATTTTAGTTTGATCGTATTTAATTATATGATTTCAGTCCAACAATATTCTCCGAGTAATTAAGATGCTATTTTTAGTTGTTTTTTTTTTCTTGGAACAATGTCTATTTTTTAAATATGTTTCATCCTGATAAATTAACGAAATTTATTGTTAGCCCCTAACAATTTTGTAATTCTTTCTTTTTAATATTTTTTTTCTTCTAAAAATGATCCAAATAACTTTATCTCAATGTCTTAAACCTTATCCAGTGACAAATTAAACAAATTATTAAAAATAATTTTTGAAAACTTACTATAAAATAAGATTGTAAAGTTTACATCGTGTTATAAATAAGTAAAAAACGATACATCACAAATCACGAGTCTATGTATCTAGCCTAATTAAAATGAAAAGAAAAAATAAACTTTTAGAACAGATTTGAATTATAGTTGTAGTGAAATATTTTAGCTAATTTCTTCAATTAATTGTAAAGAACTTAATACAATGCAAGACTTTTCAAAGGGAAGGAAAGGGCAAACATGACTATAACTATTCAAAAGCAGAAAAAGAAAAGAAAAGAAAAAGAAAATACCAATTATCAATCATTAAAAGGACAAATGACTCAAATGAGTATTTCCGCAGGAACCCACAAACCAAATTGCATTCTCATTCAATTTCCACATAAAACAAACCACTTAAGGTCATCCATTTTCCAACCTAACCTATACTCATAGCTCGGATTTCTAGATATTTAAGCAATTTTATGACTCCAAACTAATTAAAATTAATAAGATACAAAATTAATAAATTTGACTTGTATGATTTTATACATTTAAGTTTAAATGAATACATAAATTAAAATAAATTTGAAAACAATTTAGTAAATTTTAATAAAATAAACCAATATCAAATAATTGTTAAATTAAGGTAATAATAAATAAAATAAAATAGAAATCGCAGATATGAAAAGAATAATTATAAACTTGAAAAAAAAAAACTTTATATATATAAGACCGTACAATCATGACAAAAGAAGATATTAATACTCTAGGTTGAGGGACCTTATCTGGAAGACTACGATCAAATGTCACTTTTTTTAATGGATTTATCGAAGTTGTTATGGAAGGTTCACTGTACGTAGAAATTGTGAAAAAGACAAAATTTAATGGAAAAAATGAGATTTTTTTTCTTTTTATATTAAAACGTCAATTTAGCTTATTTTCGCCGTTAACATTGACAAGTGGTTCCGCTGAACGTCGTCGTTTCGACTCGGAAGTTGCTCCTTCCACAGTCAATGGCTTTGGATGGAGGTACAGTTTGTAGTACCGTCAATTTGTTCTAAGAAATTTTCAATTTCTTAAGAACAAATTAGGACATTATTCTAAAGATTTTATATAGTTTTTTTTAACGAGATCAGCCATTCTTAAAACATTATTATTAAAAAAAATTAAAATATTAAAAATAATTAAGAAAATATAAAAAAATATCAACAAAATTATTAAAGATAATAAAAATAATTTTAAAAATATAAGTAAAATATTAAAAAATATTAAATATATTTATTTAGAATAATTTTTATATTTAATTTTTTAAATTTTATATTAAATGAGTTATTTCATGTTATTATATTTTTTTTATAATTATCATATCTTTATTATTATTTAAAATGAAACCGCCTGCCCTCGTATCCGTATTATTTTTTATTTAATTTACAGTGAAAAATTATAGATCCAAAGGTCATGAAAGCATAAAAAAAAATATATGCACAAACTTTTACGGCTTTTTCACGAGTATTTTTTTTTAAATAAGCAGATTTTTAGATATTACAAAAACAAGTAAAAAAATATGACTTTAAAATAAAAAATTATCATTTCAAAACATGTTTTTAATTTTAAAATAAAAATTATATTTTGAATACGCAATTTGATTTTTTTTATTTTCTACTTTTAATAAAATTGTAAGTTTAAAATACGACTTAATTTTTAAAACTTTTTATTATATTATTTTTAGAAATCATGCTCTTAATAGAAGATTTAACATGCGGGCAGGTACACGTTTTAAACGTCACATCACTATCTTTTAAATTCTTTTTTATTCAAATAATTCAATGTCTTTGAAAAAAAAAAAAAGAGTAGTTTATCAAGAACACGACTTTTAAAAAGAATTAAAAATCAAAATACTCTTTTGAAAAAGAGTTATATTTTTCAAACATAATTTACTTATTTTATATTTTTTAAAATTTTTCTATTTTAATATATTTAAAAAAATACTATATTCTTGTGAAAAGATCAACTTTTATTCTCTAAATAAATCGTAATAAAATATTGAAAAAAAGTACTGTAAATACAATCCTAAAAGAAAATTAAATTGATTCTTAAAAAAATTAAAATATTTAATAGAAGTAAAATTGAAAATTTAATTTGATAAATTAAAAATATTTCATAAAAGTAAAATTGACAATTTTGAGAAATTAAAGTTTTTACACACATTTTAAGACATTTTGCGTAAAGAAACATACAATTGATGTAGACTACAGGAACATCAAATCTCAAAATTTGAAATTTGCTTTTATGATTTAACCAAGTTTCTAAATTTCTTGGTCATACACCCAGAAACATGACTAAATTATGTGTTTAGTCGTATGATTTAATCTTTAATATCTTACCTGAAATCTTACCTGAAATGTTCATGATCATGTGTTTGACTGTGACTAATTTTATGAATCCACTCACTTTCAACTCGGCAACTATAACTCAAAAGCTAAGTAAGTAATATTTAATTTACTCTTTATTTAAAAAAAATATTTTTTTTCTACTCCAACTCAATCACATAAAGAAGAAGACGGTTGAAACTCATTTTGTTGTGAGTTGAGAGAAGAAAAAATAAAAAAGTTATGAGAAAATAGTACGAAATTGGGACCAATATTTATTGCGACTGTGCACAGTAGGAAAAAGAAATTAATTGTTGTAAAGCTGGGTCGGTAACGGATAAAGCTGGACGCCACCAACACTCTACCAACAATTTTGTTAGGGCGTGAAAGCAATAAATATGTAGTTTTAAAAAACAATAACTTTTTTTTTGTTCAACTCACAGTACAACCAATAGAGTATTGAAACATGTTGTATAAAAAAAGATAGAGTATTATTAACACATAGCTTAAAGTACAATTTCAATCTTTTGATGTTTTAGTTGTAGATTTTGTTTTTTTTTTTTTTATAAACAGTCGTATGGAAAAAATAAAATTATTCATTAATAAGTTAAAATTAGTTTATATAATATTGAAAAGTAGAAAATTTAAAAATGTTATATAATAGATTTTTATAAATTCCGAACAAATCTTAAATGTTAAATCAAATTTATGTATTTGATCTTTTATTCTAAAAGACATATTAAGACAAAACTTTCACCCAAACTTTAAGGAAAGAAAAATCTGAAATAAATGGTAAAGCTATATAGTAAAATTGTTATAAATTAATTTTTAACTTATAAAAAATAATTTTTCATACTTCTATTTTTGGCAAATTTTTATGACTAAACTCGTGACTAAAATATGTCTAATAGAGAGTAGAAATAATTTAAAAAATATTATAATTTTATATAGCTTTTTTTTATTTTGTTATCTTTCTTATTTTTCTAACTAAAGATCATCGACTTTCTTTTTTTCCTTTTTCACTTTTTATTTACATATATACTGTGTTTCTTTCTATTAAAACATACTTAAGAGACCCAATAAAGTTTTTTTTCTAAAAAAATTCAATAACTAAACTAAAATTAATAAATAAATAGATAAGAAATTAAAAGGTCTATTTTACTGTAACATGTTACATATGCATTAATTGAAGGGAAGGATAGTGACCAATACTGATTGTTAGGTAAGATAAATGCAGATGTGAGAGGTTATCAACTTTGTACAGAAACTTGTTAACTTCTCAATAGATCAAACTACGGTTACTTTTTTTTTTTTTTTTATCCTAGAAATTTGTCAAAATAAGCAGCAGAATAAAACGGGTGCTGAACATGTTTTCAAAATTTATTTTATTTTTAATGGACCAATTAATTAATACCCCTTCTCCTCCTCATATAATGGAGGACACATAAATAAAAAAGAATGAAACTGTTAAATACTTTACCTTCGTTTACTTTTTTTATCATAGACCAATTAAATATTCCAACTACCACTAAATTAGTTTTTCCTAATTATGAAATGAATGCATCTATTGTCAAGAAACAATAATTCAAAATAAATATTTGGAGAAACTTAAATTATGCTTTAAAGTAAGTTAGTTCAGACATGTAATTGATTATTTTCTTTGTATATCTAACAAAAGTTGGGTCCTCCTTTTGGTGAAGGAGCCTGGTTACAAATCCAACTTAGCCATTTCATGATTTTGAATTACAATTGGAACATAAATTATTTAAAACAACAGGAAAGTAAAGCATGTATTCAAACAAGTAGTGTACATAATTTAATTGTTAAAGAAATTGTTTAAACAATAAATTAAGAGAGGTAACAAAACTAGTTTCACATTTAAAGCAATAACTGTATATATTTCTTTAATAGTTTACTTGGAAAGATCACAAAAATTGTTATGAGAAACAACAATCGTATTTAAAAGTGTAAGACTGTGAGAAAATATTTGTATTAAAATATCACATGCTGAGATTTTATATCATGATAAACTTTGCAACAAAAATATAGTTTACAAAGAAATAAATCAATTGCTTAGTAAATGAATAACCAAAAAATAGCGTATCACAATTAACTAGAAAATATTATAATGTGATGTTATTTTATTTTTTATTTTTCTCTGTCTGTTTGTTAGGTTAATCCATGGGGAAATTTTTTTACATACCTGTACTTTTTTTTCCACGTCCACATAAATATTAAAACTTCTAACTTTTTCTGAAACTTAAAAACGTACAGCAAATTACACAATCTGAAATAATAATTTAAAAGTTAATTTTAACATATAGATTATGTAATTCAAAAGTGAATGTATTTCGAACTATACAATATTTTTTATAAAAAAATAATAATTTTTTAATAACTTAATTTGAAAGTATTTTAATGAGAAAATGACTTTCAAGTTGTTTAATGTAAAATTAAAAAAAAAATGATTTCTGAAATTGGAAAATAACTTTTAAATTGCATGATCTGAAAGTTAATTTCGCATTTAAAAAACTATTGAATTGTGTAATTAGAAGACACTTTTAAATCGCATGATCTAGTAATCATTTTTCTGTATAGAAAAGCTTTTGGATTGTGAAAATTAGAATTAACTTTTTAAAAGTCTTTTGAAGTATAATGCGTAAGCTATTTTGAAGTACAATGCAAGGATGTTTCTTCCATGCACGACACAACACATGGGCAACGGGGTGGTAGAGACAATAAGTGGGTGGTGGCAACAAGCGATGACAGCAAGGGATAATTTTATCTTTTAGACACCCCTATAGAGGTATAAAAGGAAACCATGAAATAGCCTAATCCATATTACAAAGTGGGCTACAACTATAAAAGAAATACTCCTTCATTTTGCACCCATGTTTTAAACATACACCCCTTTAAATTGGAAATTTCAAATTTATCTTTGTAGAAATAAACTAAGAGGTGTTAATTGTAAAAGGTGGCTTCATGTACTTTTGGTTGAGTTTCATTGTTGGTGAATGATGGTGGTTGTTAGCGATGGTTGGTGTGTTTCATAGTGGTGGTTGTTGTGCTTGTGGTTAGGTGATTGTTTGTTAGTGGTGTTATATAATGACGGTGAGTCTTTCATTTTCGTGTTACAATTTTAGTTTTGAAATGCACAATCTGGTAACCTTCTAGATTGTGGAATCCAAAACATTACAAGTTAAATTTATATATTATGAATTTAGAATACAAAAGATGTATTCAGAAAGAATAATTCAAAATATGTTTTTTTATTTCAGATTGTACAATTCAGAATACAATAATATAAAAAACGTATTTTATGTTAGGATAATACGTTGGTTAACACGAAATCGACATAAACAAAAATGTTATGGCATTTTTGTAAATATTGAAGAGATACTACGACGGTTAATTCAAATCTGACGTAACATATTATATTCCACGACGACTGTCACTCATAATCGAAGTAGAAAAGATTGAAAAATTAAAAATTAAAAATTTAAAAACTTTGTAATAACGCTGAAGATACTATGTCAGTTAGAAGGTCCCAACCGACATAGTATGTAGCCCATATTACGTCGGTTACCACTCATAACCGATGTAGAAAAGACTAAAAAAATAAAAATTCAAAATTTGAAAACTTTGTAATGATACTGAAGATACTACATCAGTTGAAAGGTCCCAACTAACATAGTATGTAGCCCATATTACATTTGTTGAGACTTTCCAACCAACGAAATATCCTCCTCGTGGCACGCAAGTGAATTTTGGGGAAAATAGGATAAAATTTGGCCAGGTATTACGTCGGTTGGGTAACCGACATAATATGTCCCTCGAGTTAAAATTAGGAATTTTCACTCTTGGGCAATATTTTCTCTTACACTTCATTCTGCTTCACTGAGCCTCGCTTCCTTCTCCTGTTTCGCGTTGTGGGGTTTGTTTCTCGTTGTGCCGCTTTTTCCTCTCACTGGTTTCCATTTGCATTTCGCATGGTGTCGCTTTCTCTTCTCACTGGTTTTCATTTGCATTTTTGTGTTCACTAGTTTTGCTAGGGTTCATTTGGCTCCATTTTCGGTTTCTTCCACGTTTGTTTGGTGTGCACAAACTCCGTGGTTATCTCGGTTGAGTTTTTTCATTTTCGGTTCTCTGCATTTTCATTGTCACTCACGCTCATTTGGTTGGTTCCTTCGTTGTCTTTTCATATACTTTCTTTAGTATTTTCGACATAGGTGATTTGCTAATTTTTTTACATTGCGGGTACACTTGATGCTTTAGCCTTTTGTTGTCGTCGTGAATGTTTGGTTCGACATCCCTTGCCGCTTCTTTTTGCAAGAGGTTAACAATTTTGTAAAATTCATTAAAAATAGTTAGAAATTTATTTTTGATCCAAAATTTTTATCAGCAACTTGATTTAGTGTATATGTTATGGTAAAGTTCTTACATTGTATAGATTTATCATAGATTTAGGATTTCAAAAGTTTAGGACGAAAAAACTTCAAACGTCCATAACTTTTGATAGATTGAGACACTTCAAAAATGAAAGTCGCTCGAAATGAGGTAAGGAAGCCCCTGGCCAATAGCTAAAGGAGATTGGGCCTATGAAAATTCCAAAATTCCATTGTTTACTGTCACTTTTTTATTTTTTATTTTATTTTACACCTATTTTTTTAGATTGTAGTATTTTATTTTTTTACATCGGTTGTAAGCTACAACCGACGTAGTATCCATCTCTTACACTGTAATTTAGTTATTTTAGTTGGGTAACCGACGTAGTGGCATCGTTATATGTCCAAAACTTTCTACGTCACTTTCATCTATGTCGGTTTCAGAACCGACGTAGAATGTCCTCTAAAACCGATGGAGAAGGCCATTTTTCTACTAGTGATATACATTTCTATTCTATATTTTATATTACGAAATACATTTTTTTATTCCAAATTTTAAATTTGGAATTTAATAAATGTGAAATTTTTAACATTTCTTTAAAATTTTGTTGTGTTATTTTTAATAAAAATTTTGATAAATTTAGTTGTGGCTCTTGAATATAAAATTGAATCCTAACTGTGGAGTAACAAAATATCCAATGACGTAGATAAATTGTTTGACATGAATGATTCGAACATAATGAAGTTTGTAACTTTTGAAAATAAAGTGGTTGAAGGAGAACATGTTTGGCCATTTATAATGTATTATGTAAGTGTAATTGCATTCATTTGTGTAAAAAATGTGCCACATGACATATACATATATTTGAGTTATAATGTGTTTATGTATGTATTTGGTATATGAAATTACTCATTTCAATGGTGCAACCTTTAGAATAGGTTTTGTTATTATTATTTTGAAGTTTGATAAAAAAAAAAATGAACAATAAAAGAGGAAGAAATAAGCATTGTTAGGTTGTGAAAGACGTGGTAAATACACGAATTCTTGAATTACACAATTCAAAATGCTTTTTATTAAGGACCGTTTTGACATTTCACTATCCCTTGAAGATGCATGTTTAAAACTTAGGGTGCAGAATGAAGGAGCCTAAAAGAAATAAGGGAGTCGACCTCTAATTTAAGGGCTGCATTGTAGATGTTATAGCCCAAATACTGCCGTGGACATTGTTGGTTGCATGATGTCCGATAGGACCCATATATGGACAAATTCTTCCTGCACCCTAATACACGCTTCCTGCACCCTAATACAAATTTTTTAATTTCATAAATACCCCAGCACACCTATCCGGTTCATACGAGCAAAAAAATAAGAACCGGATGACACCCCCATCCGGTTCACATTTCAAAAAAAATGACAACCGGATGAGTATGTCATCCGGTTGTCATTTCAAAATAAAATGACA
>Ga0099824_1006158_pt1 | contig 16599 bp, 9 predicted proteins | sample SiratrowhiteBW_FD_76837 | JGI IMG/M metagenome (GOLD analysis project Ga0099824, IMG submission 76837) | Root nodule microbial communities of legume samples collected from California, USA - Siratro white BW | ecosystem: Host-associated > Plants > Roots > Nodule | place: USA: California...
CTTTTATATTTTAGGAAGTTTTATATTTTATCCTTGATGTAATTTTATTCTGTATCACAGCAGTATCTTTATATTAATATTAGGATTATGTATTTAAGGACAATCCCACAATTATAGGGATTTATCTCCTTAGGATCAGTTGCTAATATTTCCTAAAATAGCCAGCAGGCTCATGTATATATAGGTCCAATGACCTCATAATTTAACATGAGAGAATATATTATTCTTTCTAAATTCTGAGAGATTCAAATGCATAAATTTCAATTATTCATGTAGGGGGCTAATCAGGATAATGAACTTCAGTGTAAATGACTATTTGATTTGAATTAAATACCACTTATTTAGATCCTCGAGGCCAAGTCCCCACCTAATAAAATTTAAATTGCCACTTCTCCAAAATAGTGTTAGATGTAGAGTTAAACCAAGCACACTTTAGTCGGATTAAACAATATCACCAGAATAGGATAATGAGGTTAGGGACACCTAACTTGACAAAGAAAATATGAATTAAATAACATACACAAAATAATAATTGTGTCCTAATATTTTGAAGATTGAGTTGCTAATTCTGTGACATTTTCCTTCTTCTCTGTGTTTGTTGTTCTTTTCATTCAAGAGTGGGTGTACCCATATGACTGTAATATTTTTATAGTGTAATTTTTAATGATTACACTTCTCTGAATTTACGCTCTAGTTATGCAATTTGGTTTCAATTGGATTAAGATTTTAATAGTTCGTTTTTGAGAAATAAAGAAAAGGATAAATCCTGGAAGTAATTATAACAACATAATTCTTAAATTAAACTTCGAAGGTTTTAATAGAGTAGAAGAAAAAAAAAATCTAATTAAGCTTATCCCTTGCATTAAATTCTTCATGTCATGAACATTAACTAAGGATAAAATAATGTATTTGTTCTTATCGGGGTAAATAACTTCATAACAACCTAAGTTTATAGTCTTGTCACTCCATCTTTTAAGACCTCAATTAGTCTTATAATAGTTAATTCTTGTTAAATGATTTGCCAATACTCCAGATAGTCTTACTACTTTCAAATACTTAGATGAAAAAAGCTTAGTTTGCCTAGATGATTATTCTTTAGGTGCATTTTATGAAAGTTTCTTTGTAAATCATTTGTCCTTGTCATGAATCTACCACACAAGAGTTATTTCCTCAAGTCCAGCTTAACTCTCTAATATTTCTCCAAAATATGTCATACGAAACTCTTCATTGTAAAATTTGTTGGACTAAGAGCATCAAACGAAGTCCTAGACTATGTCAATTTTGTAAAATTTCATGAAATGAGAGGTAGGGCCAAAACCTCATGTTCACCTATTCCACAACACTTATTAGATGAAGACTTTAAGTTCATTTGTTCCCGACTTCCTCAGATGAATGCAGTGAAGACAGCTTCCGCCAAATAATTCTTTGGAACTTTCCCTTGAAAGAGAAGTGCTTGGGTGGTGTTAACCAACTGGTGCTCGAGAGGACAACCATGTAAAGCTAGTTGATTTTGTTACAATGTTAACACTTATGACACCCCTTGCCTAGCTTGCAAGGATCATTGTAATCATCGCGCTGAAATACCAAAGCAGAAGAATCATCAAAGTGACGGAAGCAGGTACTTTAGTGATTGACTTACTCAACACACACAAAAGGGTGGAACAAGTGGAAATAAAGGTTGGCACAACTAGGGACCCAAAAATTTGATCACAGACATGTGAATAATCATCCGGAGTCCATGTAAGGCCAACAACATGAAAAACTTTGATCATTACCCTAGTTCTTGACGAGTGGAGGCAGGAGGCAATAATTCATTGAAGTCGTAAATAAAAGCATTAACTTTATCCAAATATCCAGCCATTGTACCATCAGGACATATGGGAGCAACAATATCGAAGAGATTTTAACAAAAACTATAAAGACGTTGAGTATAATTGGTTTACAATAGTTTGGCCTATTCCCAAACTTATGAACGTGTCTCATACGCATAAAATATTTGTTTCAATTATGAATGAAGGCTTGAGAACAATGCATAATTGAGCATCAATTTTCAACCAACGAGAAATTTCAATATCAACCATAGTGGCCATAGTTTGAGTAAGAAGATCAACATAACCCTAACTCTTAAGCCAAAGTTTAATGTCTAATGCCTAAGTATCATAATTAATTCAATCTAATCTGTCAATGGATAAATGCACATTGACATAATTGGTATAGATGGATGGATCCTTAGATCATAATCATGCTCTAATATCATATTAAGATAGTGAAATTTAAGTCTAACTCAACATTACAAAATTGGCATAATAGTATGAGTTATTCCCCCACTTATATATTTTAAATCAGTTTTATCCCTAGTCGATGCGGGATTTTCAACACACCTTCAAGCCTAAACATCATGCATTCATGTTAAAGACATTGAGTGTGAGAATCGAAGAAGGTCCGATAACAAGTGGTATGATAAGTATAAATCTCAACTAGGATAAACTTTTAATTTCCCTAATGCCATGTTAAAATAAAATAGAAAGAGGCATAGGCTAACTCCCTTATGTGTTATCTACACATGGGATTATGTATTTATAAATACGAAAATACAAAGATATGGGCTAAGCCTGTCACATCATGGACAATTCCCAAATGGGAAAGATGTTCATAATTTTTATAAAACAAATTAAATGTTAAAAAAATTGTGCAATGCTTAAAACCCTAATGATAGGTAATAAAGATTATTATCATATGCTAAACATCCAACAATTTAATAAGAAAACAAAGGGAAAAAGAAACAAAAAGGAACTAGAATATGATAGGCACACCAACCTGATAGCCAGAGCCAATGACCTCCATGCATGCAAGAAAAGCTACAATAGTTTTCCCACTTCCAACATCACCCTAAAGAAATCACAAGATAAGATCAGATTGTAACATGTCATGTTTGTCTATTCTCTACACGTCAATATATAGTACTTCAGTTTTGATAGAATATTAGTCCTTCAGTGAAATATGAAATTTGGAAAGAACAAACCACAAATCAAATAAAATTTACAAGAAAATAAGCTATTATTATTTAGAGTAAACATTCTAGTGTGTAAACTGGTTTAAGAAACAAATGAAGAAGTTCATATAAAGACTAGTAAGAACTCCAATACATCTTAATCTTTCTAAGACTTTATATAAAGACTCGGGGTTGTAGACTCTGCTGTGACAAACCATATGACCCCTCATTCACCTCTTTTATAACATAAGTTTCTTTTTCTAAAACTACATTATATGTTGCCAATGGGACTCTCATCCCAACAATTGAATGTGTTAATGTTCCTCTTTTGTCATCTCTTAGCCTTAAAGATGTCCTTTATGTTCCAAAACTTTCTAATAATCTTATTTCCATTCAAAAACTTACTCATGACCTAAATTGTTCCATAACTTTCTTTCCCACTCATTGTGTTCTTCAAGATTCTGCCACGAGGAGAGCAACTGGAACTATTAAGGAATAGGGATGGTTGTATTGCTTTAACAACTTTGGAACTAAGGATAGTATCAATACACATACGGGTACCTCTTGTCTCTACTCTTGCACAAATTGAGTCTTCTCAAATTTTGCTTCCCTACCATTGTCTAGGACATCCATCCTTTTTTGTTCTAGAGTCTATGCTCCCTTCCTAATTTTCCAAAGAGTTTGTTGAGTCATTTAAATGTAATGTCAATTTTCAAAGCACTATCGGGCCACATACCCTTCTAGTAATACAAAGTGTTCATCCTTTTGATTTAGTTTATTCTGACGTTTGGGTGCCTGCATCAAACTCTAGTATATTTAGTGCTAAATGGTTTTTCATTTTTATTGATGAATGTATACATGTTACATGGATTTTCCTCATGCAAGCAAAATTTGAAGATTTTACCTTATTCATTAAATTCTTCCATATGATAAAAACACAATTTGAAAAGTCAATTAAACATTTACGTTCTGATAATGGGGGAAATATGTAAATCATGACATGTCTAAATTCCTTTCTGAGATGGTGTTCATAAATTCACATGTGGATACAGCACAACAAAATGACATTGCTGAAAGAAAAAAATAGACATTTTCTTGGGGTGACACAGGCAGTTCTTTTCCAAATGTGTGTCCCTAAATCTTACTGGGACAAGGTTCTCCTCACTATTGTCGATCTTATTAATTGATTACCCTTTCGGGTCCTAGATGGTCTAAGTCCTACCGAGTTCATGTCCTCCTTCTTTCCAACAATTCCTTCTCTCTAGTCTTCATAGTTGGGTGTCTAGATATGTTATGTTTATCCATATTCATAGTAAGTTCCGTGGAAAGTTAGATCATAGAGCTATTAAATACATATTCGTTGGTTATACATCTAATAAAAAGGGATACCGTTGTTATTATCCTCTAAGTTGAAAATTGTTTTACCTCCATGGATGTCACTTTTGAAGAAACTAAATCATTTTACATGTCTCCTCATATTCAAGGGGACAGTCCTTTCAAAGCTCAGTCTTTTTAATCTCTTGAGTCATCTTTTGTCCCCATCATACAAGAACCATCTCATATTGATACTACTCTTGGTACTCCTAATACTTCTCTTCACACATTTCGTATGGATGTCTCTAAAGTTGCTCATAACAATAGTATCTTTGTTCCCGAGTTAAGGTCAACGCCAGGAATTAGTCATGTCTCTGAAATTGCTCCTAACAAGGGCATCTATGCTCTCGAGTTAAGGTTAGCTCCAAAAATTAGTCGTCTAACCTAAGTCAAGAACAACTCCAATCGTTTGAGCTAGAGGTAAGTTCTCCTTCTTTTGAAACCCTTGAACCTTTGCAAAATTCCTTGAATATTAATTGTGAACTTGACCTGATGACTATCCCATTGTTTTGAGTAAAGGAATTCAGTCTTGTACCAAATACCTATTTCACATTTTGTGACCAAGCTTTCCATGCAGCACCATTCTCTCTGCCATTGATGCAATTAGAGTCCCTACTTCAGTTGAAGAAGTATTGAAAGATAAGAATTGGATTCAAGCCGTGAATGAAGAGATGAGTGTCTTAGAAAAGAACCAAACATAAGAAATTGTTGACAAGCCACGACATAAAAAGGCAGTAGGATGCAAATGGGTCTATAATGTAAAGTATAGATATGATGGCACACTAGAACTTTACAAAAACAAGGTTAGTAGATAAAGGATATACTGACTTATAGCGTTGATTATGAGTAGACTTTGCTCTAGTGGCAAAGATGAATATTGTTAGAATCATTCTCTCATTGGCAGCTTAGTTTTAAAGGTGACTAGGTATTCCTCAAGCTTCAACCATATCGAATGTGTTCTTTAGCCAACCATCCGAGTGTAAAGCTTAGCCCTCGATTTTGTGGTCCTTATCAAATCCTACAAAAATTTGGTGAAGTTGCCTATAGGTTGGACTTACCAACTCATAGTGAAATTCATCCTGCCCTTCATGTCTTGTTGAAAAGGGCTAAAAAATTCATTGCTTCTCCACAACATTCACTTGTTGCTTTGGCTAAAGAAAGGGAGCTCCATGTCTTGTTAAAAAGGGCTAAAAAATTCCTTGCTTCTCCACAACATTCACTTGTTGCTTTGGCTAAAGAAAGGGAGCTCCAAATGTGTCCAGAAGCTGCCCCAATAGCAGACAAAATGTTTGACGAGATGTTGCAGTGTTGCTCAAATGGCAACAACTTCCGGCATGTGAGAATAGTGAGTTAGCATATGAGATTCAACAAGTGTTCCCTCCATTCCCCCTTGAGGACAAGATCTCACTTGAAGTCGGGACATCAAACCAAAACCTACTAAGAAAGCCTGTAATGTGGGAGACCACATCTATCTCTACAAAAATTAGAGGCACGAAAGTCACACCAAGAGAACACAAATTCAAACCTGAAGAAGTCGATTCATCGGAACTGGTCGTTTTAGATCCCAAATAATTTCTGAAACAGCATGTTGTTGACTGGTTGTAAGAGTGTATGGAAGAACCTCCATAACCCTCTTGGTGAGAGAGGACCATTCCTCGGTGCCCAAAGCATTATTTTCTGGTCTTCTATACTTATCGAGCAATCCATCCTTTTCTATTTGTGTACCAAGACTTTCCAGCATTTGGAATAAGCGTCCTAACTGACAAACAACAGTAGAGATGTAGTTAGAAAATGATTGAAGCATTTAAGAAGAGTGATAAAGCATTACAAGAAAACATGATAGCATGCAATAAACCACTTATGATAAGGTTAAACAATTACTGCACAATGCACACACCAAGCATTCAAATTTCCCGAAGTATAACTCAAGCATTTGAGAAATCCTTAAAATGTAAAGATAAACTTAGGCTTAAAAGAAAAGTTGTCAACTTCATCTAAATTTATATTAAACATCAGTTCTAAATAAAAAGCCATACAAGCAAACTGACTGAGCTACATGAACCAAAATATACTATGTTAACATGCACAGCATGTGCTTAATGAGTTTATTTCTTCTATCCCTTACACAGATTTAATTTAATTTATTCCTTATTGTGATTAATGAATTGACATTTCGAGTTAGTTGTAATCAGGTTTGATTTGATGCCCATAGAGCATATGATTTTAATGACCAACTGACTAAGGCTGTATGAATATACCCTTTGTACATTGTGGAAATCAAATTATACTATTTCGGTGCCTTTACAAATATTTCAAAATGATATTAATGTTTTTTTTTTTATCCTAGAGCCTCTACTTCTACATGTAAATCCTAGTCGCCTTAACTGCCACATTTGTGTTTGTCCCCCCTCCATTTTTGTTTTGCTTAACCATCCAACCAGCAACCAGTCCAACACCACAGTTATCAATGCTTGTAACCTGAAGGGCTGAAGAAGCTCCAAATCATACCATCTTTCAAGGCTAGAATCAAGAACAATTATGCTGTTTTGCTGCAATCAGAAATGCAAGTCAGTGTAGCCTGAAGGGCTGAAGAATAAGCCTCAAATCAGTGCTTTTTAGGTTTCAAATCTTTCTTTCATTACTCTGGCAACCATAACAATCATGTTTCCCCAACATTTCCAGCAGAGCTTCTGATGCTGAAAAAAATCCAGTTCGGCATCCTATTTTCATGCATTTCTTCTTTCGTTTTTGTTCTGTTCAGTTGCAATGGCTTCTAACCAACCTCTGCCACTCAAAATAGTCAGCAAGCAAACTATCATCCTATTCAGCCACCATTACCCTCTCATGTATTCATCAAGCCAATTGGCCCTAACTTGGCATGGCAAGGTTGTGAAATGGTCTACATAATGTAAATAATAACTTGAGTGTAGATGTTATGAAAAGTCACCGAGTGTATGCTCAGCTGATATATGTGTATTCTCATAATCCCTTGATTTATGCTGCAGATAATATTTTCTTGTACAATTTTTTTTAATAACATAATTAGGAGATTAAATTACACTCCGTAATTAAGAGGATAATTTATATTTTATATTTATTGTGCAGGATCATTAATCCTAAATTATAGGGACAGATTTTGCCTATCATAAATTAGGATTTTCCATTATTAAGTTTTTGCATTCTATTTAAGAGCAATTTCTCTTCTATGAGTATTATCAGAAAAAAGTTTTCCTGACACTTATATAAAAAGATGAGTGCAGTATGTCTCAAAAGAGGAAGATTAAAACCTATGGTCCTTAACCTAAAGCTAGGTACACCCAAGAACAACTTTACATATCAAACATAATTCGAACACCCTCCTTCAAGCTAGAGCATATAAATTATATGCAAGAAGTTCTCAAGGACTTATTGAGAATATCTGCAAACTAGATGTAAGAGCCGATAAATCCAGTTTATGGTTCCTCGAACAACAACTTCTCCATGATAAAATGACAATCAATCTCTATGTGTTTTCCAAACACAGAATTGGAAGTCTTAAGAAATGGACTTTAAGCTTAGCTCAACCTTACAAAACTGGCTTTGTAAGGTGAGGTTTCCACCCACATATAAAATGGTCGTATCTCTAGTCAATGTAGGATCCCAACATAACTTCTCACGTTGGGACTCCCCAACTCGTGCGTGGGACTAGATATTTAAGGGTAGTTTGATAGCGGCCCGAAAGCGGGTGGCACGATAAGCCCAACAAAACTTACTAGGATAGGCTCTAACCAGACTCTAATACCATCTTAAGAAATAGACTTTAAACCTTACTCAATCTTACAAAACCAACTTGTAAGTTGAAGTTTGTACTCACTTATAAACTATGAAATGGCATGCGATATGAAGGGCTACTTGATTATCACAATACAACTTCATCTGCTCAACTTCACAAAATTTTAACTCTTGACGGAGTTGTTTAATCCACACAAGTTCACAAGTAGCTAATGTCATTCATCTATACTCAACTTCTGCACTGGATCAGACAACATTTTGTTTCTTTCTCTTCGAAGAGATAATATTCCCTCGAATGTGTTGGATCTTCTATCAATAAGATGTCGACCCTCTCTCCATCACAATACCCTATAATTTGAGTATTTCTTTTGTCTTCATACAACAATCCTTGTCCTAGAGCCTTTTTGATATATTTGGAAATGCAAATTACAACATTCCAGTAATCAATGTGAAGATTTTGCATGAATTGACTAACAACTACATGAATTGACTAACAACTCCCATTGCATTAGAAACATCATAGCTTCCATGGAGGAAAAGATGTGTCCTTTAAAAAGGTGACGTCAACCGACACTTAGTATCTTTTGGTATTTGGTAGAGTAGCATTTGTATCCATTTTTAAGGTGAGAATATCCAAGAAAAAACACATTTAATATCCTTTACAAAGATTTTGTTTAAACCTAGAGAGACGTTATGAACAAAACAAGTACAACCTTAGGAGAGACATGAAAAAAAGGATCATTTGGAAAAATAGTAAAGTTAGAAATTTGATTTTCAAGAGAGAAAAACGGCATTCTATTTACCAAAAATGAGCTTGAGAACTGCAACTCCCTAATAATGTATAGGAACATTTGAATTTAGCATTACAGAGCGTGCAATTTCAATGAGATGTCTATTATTCCTCTCTACCATGCCATTTTGTTGTGGTGTGTGAGGACAAGTGGACTGATGTAATTACCCTGTGAGGATAAGAAAGAAAGTTCAACAAAGAAATATTCTTTAGCATTTTCACTTCGGAAGACTTTTTCCCTTTCTAAACATAATGAGTAAATTCTTAGAAAATGTAACCCCTCAATATTACCTTTAAGACTACTCACCTCCAAGTCAAACAACTCTTCTTGTTCCGAAGTCAAAATGGGCTATACTCTTTGAAAAAATATATTAAAAGAATGTCTTATTCTTTACTATCAATTGGTTCTATCCCATTTATGGTGGTTCACTCACTTGGTTATATATTGCAAATATAGATATGGTAATGATAAGGAGAGTTCCTCCGCTTCAAGTGCTTTCTCCCCATTGATGTGAAGAGCTAACAAAACACAATTCATATTTATGAAAAGTGATATCCATTGCACATAATGACTCTAAGGGTGATATCCATTTGTATCCCTTTTTGTTTGAAGGACAACCAATAAAGACACATTGAGTATTATAAGAGTAAACAAAACAAGGCAACCATAGACTCGGTGAGGTACACTTGACACTAAGGAGGAAGATGGAACAAAAGATAATAGAGAATCAATAGGACTAATCTTATTTAAGACATGAATGGGAAACCTGCTGATGAGATATGTGGCAGTTAACAGTTTCTCCCCAATATGTTTTGGAAATAGACATATGGAAAATGACAACTCTAACTACTTCTAGAAGATGACAATTCTTCCTTTCTGCAACCTTATTTTGTTGTGAAGTGTTAACACATGATAGTTTACAGACAATACCATTAAGGGACAACAATTTGGAGGGTTCATAATTCACATATTCAATACCATTATCAGACCTAATTCTTTTGATGTCCTTTCCAAATTGATTTTTGACAACATATGTCCATGTGACATGGATATAATCGTCAAGAGTAATAGGAAAAAAAAACATTTGGCCTAAAGATAGATTCCAAAACAAGTCCCCAAACATCAAATTGAATTCAATTAAAGGGGAAATTACTCTTTCTATTGCTTCTTGGATAAGATGCATAGTTGTGCTTTGAAAATTGACAAATGACACAATTGAAAGACTCCACAAACTCTTTGGTAAAAAAACAAGGGTACGAAGATTTGATAAGGTTGAATGAAGGATATCCAAATCTTTTGTGACAAAGCCATATTTGGGAATTTGCCTATGTTTTTGTTGTTGCTTGTTGCCTTATTACTTGTTTTGTTTGGGTTTCCAAACTCTAACACAAACAACCCAATTTACTCCTTAGTAAATAAAATCATCTTCCTCATGGCAAGATACTAAAAGACATAATAAGATGAGAAAAACATTAATGACTAGTTCAAGTCTTTTGTAAGTTTCTATATAGAGATAAGACTATTGGTCAATTGTGAGACATCAAAACATCCTTTAATTCAATAGATGATTCTAACATTATATTTCCAGATTCACATATGGGTATATTATCACCATTTACAATTGTAATGAGTTGTTCTTTATTCATTTTAACATATGAATTGCGAAAGATAGGAAACAGAGTCATGTGATCTGGTGCTCCTAAATCAAGAATGCAAACATCCTAAGATACATGCCCAACTGAGTTGAATGAACTCTTGCCTCTCATGGACAAAGTATATAGTCCAAAGGACATTCATTCAATCATTGTTCTTAAACAATGAAATTCCTCCTTATAGGCTCTCATATAAAGATATGGTTAAGGAAGACCACTTGGTTAATTTGTTTATGTGTTCTGAGGTAGTATTCACGGGTCATATTCATGGTTTAAACCATGTAGAAATTTAAAGATTCTTCCTCTTTTACTGGCTTCAACATGTCAAGCAGCATTTCTTCAAATTTTGGTACTAATCTATTTCAATACACAACCCATTCAAAAATCCATGATATTCATATATAAAGAAAGAACCCTTATTTGTATTTGTTCTGGCCACTGAAGTTTTTGATCATTCTAGACCAGCCCAAATAGAGGTTCTCTTCTATTCTTTAATAATTGCCCTATTTATAATTTCATTATTCTTCAATTAACCATATTCAAATACTAGATATTAACCAATTCTTGTTTCAACATATACATGTTTAATTGAATATTTTGGTTATCGAGAATATTTTGTTTTATGATCAGTTGTGATACCAAATACATATATATCTGAGTTTGATTTTAATGATCTTAACAAATTTTTTTTATTGTTCCACTAGGTTCATGCTTAAGTAAAGGATTAGTAGGCCCATAGCACTAGGCCCATTTTGGTTAAAAAGATTATCCTTCGCACTCCTTTTACTAAGCACACCCCACTTATTATTTTGCACATCTATTTTAATGTCATAACAAGCATCAAAATCCTTTTTAAAAAAGAAATGTGTTATTTAGGTCATCCAAAATTTCATTAGTAGGAGAATAAAACATATATGTTCAACTTATCTCAAGGACCATGGAATGCCACATCTAGGTCATGATTAGTGAATCTTTATTATTCCAAATCTCAAAATTAGAGTCATTTAACCCCAATCCTCCACCATCAATGTGGTCTAATCTTGACAGACCTTTTAGAATCCTCTAAATGTACTGGTTACACTACAATAATTCTAGCCATCAAACCGGTAGGCACCCACCACATTTGGAAAGATCATCCTATAGTACATTTCGACTCCGCCATTGAGAAAAACGCAAACTTTTTGTCCCACCACTACCTTCAAGGGTGGCAAGCAGTAGTGGCGGAAGCAAGGGAGGGCAGAAACGGCAACGAAAACAAAGCCCCAAAGGTCTTAAATAATGAAAGGGAGGAAAGAAATATTTTATTGATTACAATCATAATAATTACACTCCATTCGTAACAACCACATTCTCTTAAAAAAGAAACAAAAATCAATTGATATGAATGTGTAGATTCTAAGTTCTAATTACTAGACATATTACAATATTTTAACCCCAATAATCTCCTATTTACAATAGGTTACAACACAAGTTAGGAATATTCTTAGAAAGCGAACTTTAAGTCTAATTCAACCTAACAAAACCGACTTGTAAAATAAGATTTGCATCCACTTATATACTATAATTTGACCTATATATCTAGCTAGCCAATATGGGATCTCTAACAAACATGAAAAACATTTTGGAGAGCTATTAAAGTTGAGAGAGAGGTGGAGAGATCCACTTCCAGCTATACCAGAGTTCCATAAACAATTCTGATTTCTTTTATTCCTTGTACGAAGACTATAGTTTTTGAGTAATTTGTCATGTGATTAGTTGCTCCTGAGTCCATAAGTCAAGCATTGAGTTTTTTTAAGTGGAAAGGGTGATAATATAAGATAAAGACCTTTCTGGACCATGGAGCAAGAAGAGTTTATTGTCATTATATGAGAACATAGTCTCTACAAGTGCTCTAGTTGTTTCTTTTTGAATGGGTTTGTCACTGAAGTAGATTGAGACTCTTGAATCTCCTTGGAAAGCATGACCACCTCTAGAAACCGTGACCAACTATGTAGAAGATCCTGTCTGAACATTCTTAGAATCTCTTGAGGTTCTAGATGAGTTTACGAAAGCACTAGTCATTGTAATCTTCAATGGTTGAAAGAAGTCAAAGCCATAGCTACTATACCATGTCGAATTAGAGAAGTATTTTATTCTTCTCCATTATTCAGAATCATAGAACATAGGTATTTATGCAGAATTAAAATATCATATCTGCTAAAGTTATGGAAACAAACAAAAAGGCAGATCTCCTAAAAATCAGGAGAAAATAAAAAAAAATAAATAAATGCACCTGATTCTGAATGTATCTTATTAAAATAGAGAAATAGGTATAGGATTAATTCCCTTGTGTGAAAATACACATAAAGGGATGTTTATTTATAGATGATAAAAATAACAAAAATAGTAACAAAATAACAGATAACAAAGGCTAAACCCGTTATATTCAACATATCTGAATTGATTAATTTAGATAGATTTGTTTCCCTTAAATAGGATCCAATGAATCTGCATATTCATCGCTATAAAAAATGATACAATATATCGGGACAGATTCTTCTACCAGGTTCCACAGACAAAATACAATTTTGTAATTTTTAATAAAAACTTCACCTATAATAATGTTTAAAAGAGTGTTAGAGAATGTATTGCTAGTATTTCTCACAATAGAAAAATTTTAAAGTTGCCAATAGACGATACTACAAATAAAATCTAAAATAAAACAATAACCTCACCTGCAGGTAAAAAAAAGCATCAAATATAAGTCTCTTGCGGGCCAAATCAGCTTCACTTATGTCCTTTGGTTTGTGGATTCCAAAATATGCCTATATGGTTATCATTTAAAAAATTTAAATTTCAGTAAAAAATATGCAGACACAGTTGGGACAAAGTTTCAGAAAAATAGGAATGAATGAGCATTTTATATCTTTGGGAAAGAGACCATCCATATGAGCATTCCTCGAACGTCATCCAACCACATACACCACAACACAGCATAAACCACAAAAACTAGTAGACAGTTTAACATAGTTATTAGAGAATTTTATCTTAGATTCAGAAGTGAAGTTTAAACATATTGATATAAAATACTCAAGGCTTAATAACAACGTTAATCAGGGGCATCGTGAAAGTTAGAAGTCCTTCCTAGGTTCAGACAAGCATGCCTAATTCCAGAGACCTAGGTTGAGCATCATGGATTTTCAAACATCATAATTACAATTCCAAAGTCCAATCCTAGTTCCAAGTCCTAATTACCAAGTGAAATGCCTGGAATATAATTATACTAAAATTACAATTAAATTGTAAAAAATCATGACATCGTAAATGCACACAGCCACCAAGTACAAGCCACCCCGGCTCCTTTATTTGTGCAGTTATACTTCAAAAATCAAATTTGCAGCTCAAAATATAAAGTAAAACACATGCCCTTAATAAATGCACACATGTGAGAAGGGAATTATCAGAAACAGAGAAATATTGAAAGAAAAAAGACAAATATATCAAAGATTTAAAATACAGAGTACATAACTGGCCACTGCAAATTTATGTTCAAGAGTATATGTACTTCTTTCCTTAATGTTTCTATCCTTAAACTCAAATACTCAATAAATTTCAAATTCCCCTAATACCACAACACTTTTGCAATTCATCAGCAAGCAGCAGGCACTAGTGTTTATTGCAGACAAAAAGTCTATACTACCAACGTAGGGTGACAATACTTCATATGGCAGGTAGGCAAATAATTTCGTAAATAGAATAAAGAATTCTTAAAGTTAGAGATCCTTACATCATGAAGACTTAGTAGTCCAAATTGTTCTCTGATATCTTTAGGAATTGGATCTACATGGACAGGCAAGGCTTGTAAAGCTCTGAAGAAGATAAAAGAGTTACAAATTAGTATAACGCATTTTGTTTCCTTTGTTTAGATGAGGATTGTTACAACCCATACTTATACAGAAAATTGGAACTCAAAATAGAAATAGAAACAAATGCACATGTCATATTTCCAGATAGAGAAAAGCTTTGGATGACATAGTTTCCATACTTAGAGATAAGAATTTGAGATCATACCAAATCACAAGTCATGTTGTTAAAGTATCTTGATCTATCATACCGAGCAATGGATAATAAGACATGTAAATTATGAAAGAAGGCTTAAGGTATTGTTTTAGATAGAAAGGTGCCCCCATCATGGTTATTAAACTCTAGAATCAACTCGTAGACTCAGACAAGTTCACGAGTCTATTTGTTGGTTGTGGATCAACTCGCAAGTAAACTTGCTTCTGAGGTAGACTCGAGCACAGTCGGTCAAACTCAAGTAGACTTGCAAGTTCGTATCAAAGTCCACAAGTCCACGGGAGACGAAAAAACTAACAAAACAACACTATGTTTCATTTTTTTGTGGAAGATCATTGGTTTGGGGACTATGTTCCATTCTCCAGGTGGCAGCATCTATGATTTTGCTTTCACATTAGGATGGAACTGCATTAAAGCCTTTGCATTGCAGCTATACTGAGTACAGCTCTACGACTTGGCCACTGCATTTTTCTCCTCTGCGAAGAGGTTGATTTGGGTAAACTCTCCATTCTCCCTTTTTGTTTCTGAAATGCTACTAGCAACCACTTTGGCAAAGAGAGAGATTGGGTATAAGACTTTTCTGAAAGAAGATTGTAGATAGGTGCCAGCCGATGGGAGAAAGAAGAAAAAAAAAACACTAGGACTTCTTACCTTTTTGGGTCAGACTTTACAGTGGGTAATGGACCTGCACCTTAGATTAGCCACTGTCCAACCCAAACAAAAATAATAAATCATTCTTATAAATACTATTTTGCAGTAGAGGTATTTTTAATGATTAATTATACATAATTTTGTATAGATAAATGTATGACAAATACTATAATAAAATATAAGAATAAAGAAACAGGGTATATATGTGTATATATATAATATACACAAATAAAAATGTAATAATTAAATTACACTGTTGTAATAATAAATAAAAAGAATATAAAATATTATTAAATAATATATATATATATTAAATGATACGTGGCAGAGATATAATTTAATTATGTTAGAGATATAATTTTGATTTGATTATATTAAATAGGGAGATATGAAATAATTTGATAAGGAAATATCTTACCAAAGTTCTCATTACTAGACATTGATTTTGTTCCTTATTATTGTACCTTGTCGTTATTATAAATAAGAATACTCATGTGTCTACACAACACATGTATTTCTTTTCAAATTGTGTCTCCTCTTGACATGGTACCCAAGTTGTATCGTCGTTCGAGACCTGTTTTGTCATTAATCCTTCAACAATATGTAATAATATATATAGAGAAAGAGAGATAGGAGAGCTAAGTTACTCGAAGAATAACTTTAAAGACTTATTCTACATTCTTAATTATTTTCTTTTAAAAGCCTTGAATTGGTTTGTTCTTTACAATTATTTTTACAATGAAGTAGACTCTTGAATTCTCGTGTGTCCATGTAGACTCTCCAATGTGATAACCTAGCCCTCATAATCTACAAGGAAAAACTTACAGTACAGCAAGACCACTGATGATGCCAACATAGTGAAAGTCTATAAAGTCACAACTAAGAATGGAACAAAATTGGGATTTATAAATTATCTTATAATAGGATTGTTTAGGATAATTATCACGACAAACTCAATCCAAAGCAAACGTTGTCGTGCTAATAGGATACAATAATAGGTTCCTATCGCATACCTCCATTATTCTCTAATGCCATGAAGAGAGCATCATCACCACTATAGTAGTAATCAGATCCTTTATCTACCTTGTGAACTTTATTGCTGCACATGATTGCAGATCATGAGTTGAAATATGACAACTTCCCCTTGGTACTCAAAGTCTGCTTTGGATTTGTCAGAATCCCACTGTACATGTTATTTCCTTTTATAGTTAGAATCAAAATCCCATAATTAGGAGATTTGATTAGCTGTATCTTTATGTATTTATGAATAGGAATCATTGACACTTAATTATAGGAATTGATAGGGGTTACA
>Ga0099824_1006161_pt1 | contig 16597 bp, 4 predicted proteins | sample SiratrowhiteBW_FD_76837 | JGI IMG/M metagenome (GOLD analysis project Ga0099824, IMG submission 76837) | Root nodule microbial communities of legume samples collected from California, USA - Siratro white BW | ecosystem: Host-associated > Plants > Roots > Nodule | place: USA: California...
ATATATATATAACAATCTTACTCAAACAAAACAGAAAAATATATACAAAAAAAAAAAAAATAAATATAAAAAAAAAATAAATATATATATATATATATATATATATATATATATATATATATATATATATATATATATAATGAAACTATATAAGTTCGTTTAAAACTATATTGAATATCTACAATATTTCGCCTATTAAGAATAAGATACACTCATAAGAGAAACTACATAATAAATTTAAGAAAGAGAAGCTATTAAAAATTAATATTCATATACAAATATCTACAAGTTCATCAAATATCTAACATGATATATTTCAAAACTTTACTAATTTAAAATTCAGTATAAATATATATATATATATATATATATATATATATATATATATATAAAATATAATAAACAAATATTTTATATTAAGAATGATTAACCATAAACTAACATTTTATTTATAAGAATTTTGTCAGTTGCATAAATATAAATCAAGGTATATTTTACAAATAATAGTACAATAGTATAATATATATGAACTCTTCTTCGACTTTTTATTACATGGTGTCATAATATGGGTTTAAAGGAATGTTGTTAGTAAGAGGAAGTGTTAAAAAAATCTACCTATTCATAAAACCGGGTTCACGATAATACAGGATTAAATATGTATATATTTATTTTTAGTGAATTCAACTTATGTGAGAGATATTACTTATGTGAGAGATATTAATCTGTTAAGATTTTGGTAATCGAAGATGAAATCAAATATTTCAAGTAATTTACATTCCAGTATTGATTTAAATCCTTAAACAAATATCTGTTAGAAGAAATAGGTAAAATATTGGACTGTTGTTACATAATTTGCTACAATTTTGGTATTAGAATTAGTTATGTTCTAAGAAAAGTAAAAGAATAAATATCACAGACCTATTATGAGATAGGAAAGGGAAAACTTCTATGTGGGCAGACAAGAGTGATCAAAAATCTCAGTGGCTAGAATAAATTGATGCTCACTGTGGGACAGGTAAACTATTCTACTCCCACAATATTTTAACGAAGCACTAATCATAAATACTACGTAGACAACCAACACCCTCTGAGGTGATGCCCCAACCTTGCAGCCAATCCTCAATACCATACAGAATTGCAGCGTAGCAACAAACAAATCAAGAAACAAGCAGAGGGATTGCAAGTTGAGAGGAAACATCAAAGAGAGGAGGTTCACATTATATTTATATTATATTTATACACTTTAATATTTAAGTCTAATGAAATTTTTGTCTACAAATGTGGTCGAAAGGTGTGTTACTAAAACGGGCTGCCGAATGACACATCCCTAAACAGGCCACAGAATGGTGTGTCTATAAATTAAAGCGGCTACCGAAAATGCGTCCTTAAAGCGATCATTGAATGCTGCATTCCTAAATTTGTCACTGAATAGTGCGTCCATTAAGCAGCCACTGAATGGTGCGTCTCTAAAGTAGCCACCGAGTGGTGCGTTCCTAAACTAAAGCGGTCACCAAAAGTTGCGTCCCTAAACTAAAACAGGTAACCAAAAGATACATCTCTAAAGCGGCTACCGAATGGTATGTTCCTAAATTGGTCATCGAATGGTGTCTCCCTAAATGGGTCACTGAATGGTGCGTCCCTAAGCGGTCACCGAAAGGTGTGTCCCTAAAGCGGCTACCGAATGGTGCATCCCTAAACTAAAGCGGTCACCGAAAGGTGCGTCTCTAAACTAAAAAGGGGCCATCGAAAAGTGCGTCTCTAAAGCTGGGGTGCGTCACTGAATGGTACATCCCTAAAGTTGTCACTGACTGGTGCAGCCACCGAATGGTGTGGCCACTGAATGGTGCATGTTAGAGAATCACAAAAACATGACAGAAAGGTACATATTAATCAGAAAGTCAAAGCCGAAAAGCTTAATGATACAAAAGAAGAAAGTGAAAGCCGAAAGGCTTAAGGATGCGGAAGAAGAAAGTCAAAGCCAAGAGGCTCAACAATACAGAAGTTGAAACATATGACCAAAACGCCTAATGACACATAGGCTGAAAGTCATAACCGAAAGGTGCGACCGAAAGGCTTCACCAAAAGCCATAACCAAAGGGTGAGGCCGAAATGCATAACCGAGAGCCATAACTCGGAATAACAGTTGAATTACAGGTATGTGCCTCTATATTCAACTCATTTATAAAGATTTGAAGTTGATAAATTTCCATTTACAATTTCTACAACAAAGAAATGATAACCAATAAACTTGAGCCACGTGTAAATGCGTCTCTTTAAATGTTACAACTTTAAAAGTTATTAGGAGAAACATTATGCGCCTAATAAAGCCTCTTTGCCTATTTGGCTTTAGGCTAGGGGACTTGTGATTGGTCATGGGCCCAAAGATGTTATTAGTATAAAATGAGTGTTAAAAAGGGTCTACGTGTGTGTGTGTGTATATATATATATATATATATATATATATATATACTCACTCACTTTTAGTCGGCTTAACAGCTATGTGAGGGATAATAATCTATTAAGATTCTTTTAACTGAATAAGGAATCAAATATTTCAAGTACTTATTCAAATTCTTGAACAAATATATATTAGAGGAAGTAGGTAAAATATTGAAATACTATTACATAATTTGCTATAATTTTGGTACCAGAAAAAGTTATTTTTTAAGAAAAGTAAAAATAAATAAATAAAACAGACTATCATGAGATAAGAGAGAAAACTTCTATTTAAACTAACCAAAAACTATCAAAAATCTCAACAACTAAAACAATTACTTATTTTAATAATTTGTGTTTCTTTAAATAATAATTTGATATGCATCAAGCTAACTCAACATATCATCTATGTTAAATCATCCAATCTAACATAACATACAATTCAATGCATTTATATATCTTTAAATTATATATATATATTCTCACATAGATAATTTGAACTGGAATATACAGAGCAAATAACTCAGGTATCACTTTAACAAGTAGCTATTGCTAGAGTGACTTGTTTTTTCTAAATAAAAAAATCACTTGAGTTAAAATTAGCTAAAAAAAAAAACTGTCTCAACGTGGTTTTTCTTAAGCTAAAGCTTTTCGGATGAGCTAGAAAATTTTACAAAATTTAATCACAACTCCTAGACTATTAATTCTAACCCTCCTATCCATATTCAAATACAAAAAATAATATTGTTTTCAATCCAATTTGTATGTTTACCTTCTCAAACAAAATATAAATATGACATTCAACACTCAAAATTAAATAAAAAAAAAAAAGAGGTATAGTTCAAGTTACTTTCAAATAAACTTTTTATATTTTATATTATTTCTAATAACTTTTTTTTACTTGGATACATAGTTTCTCTACTGTGTCCTACATATGAAATTGAACATTTCAAATTCATTATCCAAGTTTAAAACCAATGCAAACACAATATTTATTAATTCAATCCAAACATATTGAGATACAATCTCAACTACGATAATAACAATTATACTCCAAATGTTCAAAATGTATTTCCAAATAGCTTCTTTTACTTACTTGATTGTGTTTCAAACAAGAGCATAAAAGGAATTGAACAAATTGAGAGAGAATAATATTTCTGAACTGGAAGCAGTGGTGAAACCTTAAAATATTTACAAAATTAATAGTAAGAATCTTAAATCGAATTTTGATTAAACATTTTTTTTAGTTGGTAGGATTTTATTAGAAAAAATTGAGAAATAGGTTAAAAAACGAAAAGAAAAGTTAGAAAAGAGATAGAAAGAGAGACTTGAGAATATAAGAGAAATAAGATATGAAGAAGAAAGAGAAAAAAAAAAGAGAGAGAAAGAAAATAAAATATAATATAAACCCAATGCTTACAAAAAATACTTCAACAAGATTGTTCACGTGAATTTTTTAGTAATAGAAATAATATTTTACTATAATATTCACAAACATAATTTTTTTAAATTAAAAAAAAATCTTAGTCAAGTAACTGTTTTTGAATTTTAAGAAATTTGTTCATATTAAAATGTTATTTTTATTTATTAAGAAACTCATGTAAGTAATTTTCATTTATGATATTCAAAAAGTAGCGAGTGGAGCAAAGTGAAAGGGAGACCTCAAAAGATGTTGGAGTTGTTTCTGCCTTTCATTTTCTAAAATACTTGTTTAAAAATTATTTAAAATTTTTTTAATAAATTATAAGTGAGGAATGAATGAGACTTGGAGAAAATTGTTTAAGAAATAGGTTTTAGAAAAAACGGAAAAGTGAAACAAACATGCTCGAGTTTAACATATGTTTTTGTTTGTACAAAAAGTTTTTCTTCTACTAAGATCAACAACAACAAAAAGTTGAATTTAAGATTTTATATAAATAAGTTAATCAAACTTTATCACTAATGTTTATCTGATTGAAGGGGAGGCAACGAAAGAGAAAAATAATTTTTTATAAAAATAAATAAAATGTAAATACATTCTAATATTTTTCTATTCTATTTCTGTTATATTTCTATTTTTCTTTTTATATTATTTCATATTTTCTTCATATATTCTACTTCAAACCCAATCATAAAGATTAAACAGTGAACTAGGAAGTATTGGAGAACCATAATGAAAAGCTTGAGATCATAACATTGATATTCTTCTCCATTTATTATCGTATTCAAACTTTATATTAAAAAAGAGTGTCTTGATAGACTTAGAAAGGTGGCTCCGACAAGGCATATTTATGTTCACAAGATGGAGGGTCCAAATTGCACTATGATCATTACTTCCATTACTCTGGCAATGGGACCCAAATCATGTATTTTTCATCAAAGCTAATTTCATTAAAACTAATAAGTTAATTTAAACTCATTTTAAAGACTAAAACTAAAACTTTATTAATTTCTTTAAAAATCAGATTTTAATTCATACCTAAACTTATAGATAAGTTAAATTCATTTCTTTTCATTTTTCTCCATAAAAAGTGTTTATAAAGAATTTTTTTTTTCTATACATGTTACTAGGAGTTAGGGCAAGAATGAATAACATGTTCCAACATGAACATGGGTTGGCTCTCCAACATCCATGTTCCAAAGTTCTCAAGTTGGATTAATGGTCCTCAATCTTATATGAGCTAAACAAAACCAAAAGGATAAAGGTTAATGACTTAATGGTCCTCACAATAGTGAGCTATTTGAGGCAAAGTCCTTATGTTTTGGACATCTTTTAAAGCTTTCATGTGCAAGATCAGGGTGGACAGAAAAGAGCCAGTGCATTGAAATGATTGATGCTGGTGAGTTTTTAGATTTTTTTTTTTTTTTTTTAAGAAATTTTGGTATGAATTTAGACTATTCATCACCAAATGCACTAACTAATACTGATGGGACTTTAAACAGATATGAACACTTTTGTTAACATGATTTATTTCATATCTAAACTAACATCACCAAGTTTCAAGTCCTTGAAAATATGATTAAGTAACACAAGCTGTTATCACATGTGTGAACCAATATTGATCATCCAAATCATTGAATACCAATTATTTTTCTAATATTGTCTATGTTACTAGAGTTTTAACTTCTTTTAAAGATTATTCCCCCATCATTTAGTAGCTTTTTTTTTTAAAATAATGACTAATAGACAAAGGAAGGAAGTGCACTAGGGAGATTAGATTAATGAAAGAAACATTGAAACTGTTTTGCAAATCCAATTGAATCATGTGATTTCTTTTTCTTCCCTAATGGAAAGGGTAAAGCTCCAATTAAATATTTAGACATTCTATTGAGTACTTGGGCATTTAATAAAGTTTACCACTTTATCTTATCATCTAGTCATTAATATGATATGGCGATAAGTTATATTAGGTATCTATGAAAAAAGTACTTTGCACTAGCAATATGTATAAAATAATGTTACAGTTATACTATTATGTTTCTTAAGAGTGTATAAACCTATGTAGTTCTTAATATTTATAATAACGTTCCTTTTAGGATATAAGATTTGTTCTGATGAATTTCTTCCTGAGTCTTTGAAGAAGAGAAAAATAAGAAGAAAAAATTGAATAAAATTTCTTTATAATAAATTATACATAAATTAAAAATAAAATAAATTATGCAAGAGAATTTTTACTAATTAGTTTATACATAAATTAATTTTAACTTGTTATTTTCTCTCCTAGAAGAAATTTTTGAAAAAGTTTATCCTTATAAGTCCATGATATAATTTCTATCAAACTATTAAAGAATTTGGTGTAATATACAAGTGAAAGAGGACAAGGGAGCTTCAAACATGTGTATGTTTTTGACAAACTTTTTCCGAAGGACTTTTATAAGAAAAAAAATAAAATAAATGCTTTCATAAACTAAAATAAATTTGTAGAAATTCCCTTATGTAATTTCTCTGTAAATTTTTAAAAATTTATTTATAAATTAATTTTGATTTATGAAGAAATTTATTTAATGTCTTTTTCTTTTCTAAAAATGTTCATGAAAATATTTGTTCTTTTAAATCGAGTTTTTCTTTCTAAGCCTTTGTTTGAGTTTTATGTTTGCTTTTAATTTTTTTAGTTGCACCTACCCTTTAATGCGACTTTATTCGGCTTATCGTTGGTAAATAATAATCTTAAATTGATTGTATAAATAGTGAATAGTTTATTTGTGTTAAGAGTTTTGATTCATTTACGAATTAAATTTAATTCTAAAGAAACCTCTTAAGTTCTCAATAACTACTCTTGAATTTCATAATTTAAAGTGACAAATATTTCCAACTTATCAATTGTCATTGAACTACGACCCTGTTTTCATCTCTTACCTTAAATCCATTTTTTGAAAAACCACATTCTTTAGATGATGTTGAAATGATCCAATCTAAGGGAGAACTTCATTGATAGGGAGAGTGAATGAATGTTTCTCAATCAATCAACACGTGTATAGATAAGATTCCATATAAGTTAATGAAATTACTGAAGCAGATAAATTGACAAAATGAAAAAGTAATAATGTGGATTAGTACAAAATTTTGATAGATAATCTCCACAATAAAAGGCACATCACAACTATTTAGATTACAATAATATTACATGTGGATTAGTACAAAATTTTGATAGATAATCTCCACAAAATCTAGTGAGTGGCACATCTAAGTGAGTTGTGTTTATGGAATTGGTATTTGGGATTAACTAATTCAGAGTGAAACAGACATTTTCCACCTCAATTAACCAGGAAAAATGTGTTGAATAAAATATTTGATATTCAAGCAAAAATGTCTTCAGCAATAAATGATTCCTCAGTAGTATCAATATGGCTTTCTGAAGGTACCTGAAGTGACTGGTAGTTTAGTTGTCTGGAAGCTTCATACAAAGCTATGCCAACACTTACAGACAGATTCAAACATCTGACATAAGTCTCAACCATTGGGATTTTGATAGTCCCACCACCAAAAGGTTCAGTTTTGCAGTCTAACAAGGCTTCAGGAGGCAGCCCACTTGTTTCAGAACCAAACAAAAGATAGTCACCTTTTCTGTAGGAAAAATCCTGCGGAGTAAGAAGGAACCACAATCATAGGCATGTTTACAGTTTCCTTATATTGCTTTTTGGATGCTAAGGCACACACTACTTTGATGCCAAGGCACATCACAATTATAGGCATAAACCTATTAGGATACTGCATCTCCGTGTAAAGAGCTTTACATTTACTTCATCTGTACATAATGCTCAATTCTTTCTTTTTTTTATGAGGGGTAGGGAGGGGGTTGGTTAGAGGAACACTTAATCCTAACATGCTCTTACATAGTAAAATACTCTCACCAATAACTTCAGGATACAGTATATATTTATTTATAATCAAAACTTAATTACATGTCAGTATCAGTCTTCACTGACATTCATTATCTCCCCATAAATGGCAATACCGTCATGTTTCTTATTAGTTGTAGACAATGTAGAATAGGAAGGTTGCTACAGGGTTTCCAAATATGTATTTTGTTTCTCCAATCAACTTGTTAATTCTGAGTTTCAATGCTATAAAGAGAGACAACTGAGGATTGAAAACAAAATCTTCAACTTTTATTTAAAGATAAAAGAAGAAATTCATTATAAGGAGAAGACCTTGGGAGATGTAATGACATTACAAACATCGAGCATCAACAGGATAAATGCTGTAATTAAAGGAACTATGCTATGGTGGGAAACTCACAGAATGAATTTGTGTTCCCCTCTTTGTAAAAGCTAGCAACCGCTTTTCACCCTCCTGTACCAAACAATGGTAACATGCCACACGTGGAGTCAAAGGAGATGATGATATATTGAATTTATCTGAATGGTAATTACCTGTTGTCTAAAATAATCACGAAAATCTCCCCAAGAATCATGAACTTTAACAACCACATATCTGTATTATAATGTTAATAATGGAAAACCAATAAAAAGAAACAAAGCAATTATGTCAATTTTATAGCAGGTTTTATTTTCATTTTGGATAAAACTATTAGATCAGTTAAAACCACTAGATGCATTATACTAGATAAGCAACACACTTCACCCAGTCAAAAAATAAAGCTTTAGAGGAGTTAAAAGGCAGAGTCAGGCACTTAAATTGAAAATTAGACAATTACATACTATCCTGTAAGGTAGAAGTGTTGGTCTAGAATAGCTGGAGAGATGAAAGTGAAAAAAAAAAAAAAAAAATTCAATAAGCATATATCCATGGATACGGCCAATAATCCAATCCAGCACGCTTTAGCTTAGTATCATCCACCTGAAATCCTAATGGCTGAAAAGATAATTAAATACAAAGCCTATCATAAGTATTTTGCGACAAATTACGAAAAATAGATGACAATCTTGTCATCAAATATAAAAAATATTTAGCTATAGAGAGCAAAACTCACCCCAACTAAGTGTAATCCAACATTTGATGCTGCACATGTTCTAGCAATGCACCCTGTGTTTCCTGGAATCTACCAAAGATAAAATAAGTCCCAGAACAACCTTCAGTAATTTTCTAATTTAATTCTAACTCTATGCTAAAAAAAAGTTTACCGAGGCCAATTTTATTGTTTATAAGTTTAACGTCCTTACTTGTTTAAAGTGATTTGAACTTTAATATTCTCTCAAATTAAAAAGCAAAATACTTGTTCCAGCCCAACATTGACCATTTTGTTTTCTTATCGTCATTATTGTTTTGAAGTTAATATATATTGCCCTATTACAATATTCTCAACAAATATATTAAACTGAAAATTAGTTGATAGATCAGTGATTAGCAAAATGCATAGTTAGATCATTATTTTCTGAAATGTTGATCATTCTGATAAGAGCCATTGTCAGGGAATTTATCAGGAAATTGACATAACCGAGTCTTTCTAGTAATATATAGGCGGTGCTGTTAGGATACACGAGAAAACATGCATAAAAAAATATCAGTATTATTGAATCAGACGGTGCTTAAAGTTCATACAGTGAAGAAACTCCACCTGAGAAAGATTTTTTGTAACTTTTCATATCTTAGGCATAACCCCAGAACTCCCATACTCTCTCCCTAGAATCCCACTGCCCAGCAAAATAACTATCTGCCATCTTCGCAGTATTTGAATTATCCAAAACTGATTAACAAAGATAATATAGCCATGCTCCCTCTCCTAGAAGATGTGTCTTCTCAGGCCTAAGTATATGCCAAATTAGCTAGCCCAACCTCCCTCAAATGCTACCACCGCTTTTGTAGAAACTAACAATCACATACACATACATTCTCTTTGTAACTAACAAACTAGATAATGATGAAAGGGAAGCATATTCCGTCCCAATTGCCCCAGTGGCCAAGGACTTGCGCCTCATAGAATAATAGGTCTGAAAATCTTTGGCCTAGCAGTCTCGGGTTGATGGTCTTCATCCCCTTTTATGGTCTCCGGCAGTAGTATAAACACAGTCTTGGAACCACAAGTTCTATCAGATGTACTGACAAGTTTGACAAATAATCTTTTAATACTAATCTCTTTGAACTCAAGTTTGACAAGTTTGACAAATAAAAATAAAGAAACTAATCTCTTAGAACTCAAATAGTATTTAATACTACAACAGAGTACTAATCAAGGGGGGTTGAACTTGGATTTTCACCAACTCAAATTTAATCTGCTTGTTTTTCTAACTTTGAGAACATAAAGTACATCTCACCTTATAAGTTGTTTTTGTAAGATTAAGTATCCTAAAAAGATTAATCATTGATAACATAAATGATAGTCAAACTAAAGTATACAAGTGAAGGACAACTCTAACCTAAACTTCATTTTGTAAAATTGAGTTAAGCTCAAACACAAATTTTAAGATGATATCAAAGTTTATCTCAGCAATTATTATTAAGTCTATTGATTATCCGCTATTGGGCCACAATCAAGCCGCCCATATATTTCTAGTCCTAGCATTTCATGTTTGAGATGTCTAATCTTTAACACGCCGGTATTGAAGGTCCCAAATTGACTCATGATATGGCCAAACTAAAGAATTTCTCACTTACGAGTTTTCTAAGTTTAGGTTAAAGTTTAAATCCAAATTCTAAGGATTGACTAATGACTTCAATTCAATAATGTGCCTGATATTTTCTTAACTGTTGAAGCTTAATCTCTTCCATTCCGTAATCTCTTCTAGCAAAATGGTTTGACTGATTAAGTATCAAATACAAGCAGCAAAGGTTGCTCCATAACAAAACCAAGTTGCACAAACAGCTACAGATAAATGTCAGTTTTAATTTTATTTAATTTTTATAAAGTTTTGGGACTAACTTAATGCTTCAGTAAATACCGTATCTTCAGAGTTCAAAGACTAACAGAAAGGAAAAGTTACACAATAAACAAAACAAATAACGATAGTTTGAATAAACAGAAATCTAGTAGGGAATGTTGTAGTTACCTGAGGGGACACGAGCACAACCTGAAGAATCTTGGAACATGATGCCTCATTCACAGCATCTCCAACGCCACGAGGCAAAGCACCTTCCTTGCTTACTATCTTAGCTGACCCATCTGACACGAACAAAAACAACTTGGAATAACAAAAAGCAAATTACCCACAAATAAAAATAGCGAAAGAGGGAGACATGTGAAAATACTGAGAGAGCAATGGGGGAAGAAGCGACTTGAGGAAGAAGTGAATAAAGGTTTGAAGTGAAAGAAAGTGAAGTGAGAAAAGGGAGAGAATTTAGATGATGGAAAGTGAAATGGGGTTGCAATGGTGAAGGATTTTAGGGCAGTGATATCCATTTTTCACTTCTTTGCTTCTTTCTCCTCTATCCGTTGGAGACTATAAGGTCATTTCTTCCAACACCTGGTCTGGTATGAAAGTTTTTTATTTTCTTGATTATATAATTTAAAAAAAATAGAAAATATTTTCAGATTATATAATTTAAAAGTTAACTTTTTAATAGAAGACTTACAGATTTTCTATAATTAAGAATTTTTTTAATTTTTTTTGGATTGTAAAATAAGTCCTTTATAGCTTATGAATTATACTGGAAGTATTTTTGTCTTAAAAAAGGGTTTTTAGATTTTACTAAAATTATTTTTGGCTTTCGAGTTTTTCAGTCCAAAAAGTTTAACTTCTAAATCATGCTATATGAAACTTACTAGGATCTTATAATTCAAAAGTTAAAAATTATTCGTGGATTGTAAAATTTGAAAGTTTTTTTTTTTAAAGATAACTTTTAGATCATATAATCTCGAAACTAAAATTGATTTTCAAATTGTAAAAAATCATATCATATAATTCAGAAATTTTTCCAAATCGTTTAATCCAAAAAATATTTTTAACTTTTAGATTAGATTTTACGGTTTAAAAATAACAAATTAGAAATTCACATGAAATGCTGGAAAAAAATATGGAGGTGGATGAAAAAAAATCCAAATATAAATATAACAGTATTTTTGTTAGATAAAATAAAAAAAAATTAAAAAAGATGACCGCCATTGAATAAGAAGTGAGAATGACAACTACTTTGAAATTAAAATTAATGTATAATTAGTGGAAAAGAAATGGATAATATTATCATTATAATTGTCATAGGCTATTGATAAATTGTTTGAATTAACTATTTGTTACTCTTTGGATCAGAAACAAAATATTAAAAATAAAGAAAAAAAAATAGTTTTTAATGTCCTTTGTTTGATTTTAAACAACGTTAAAATACCCAAACAAGAGGGACAATGTTAATTTATCTGTCCCTTTTTATCGTTACTTTATCCCACTTGATATTAAAATGGAGAAAATTTATTTAACTACATTTTTTCTCACTTTTTTGTGTTTTTATTGAATATTTTTACATTTTCGTTGTTTCTTAATTGAAATAAATAAGGATAATTTTTAACTTTTAAATTAACTTTTAAACCACTTAAAATTGTAAGAATAAACAAATAGTATTGGCTACTATTCTAGTTTGCATATTTCCATTGATTGAAATATGTTTTGTTTTAAAGTTTGAAGTTTAAATTAAGGGAGAGAAAGAGGATTTGGATCCCACTCTCATATTAGATTACTCATTTGAATCATCCACTTCTCATACCACTATAGTAGATATTTTCTGACTTTCTAAAATTAGTAAATAAAAATATATTAAAAATTTAAGTTTAAAGTTTTATTAGGTATATTTTTATTTTACTTGTCTAAAAAATAAAATATATGTTTCTTAATATTGTTAGTTTATTTTGTATACTTAATTTCTCTGATACTAATATTAATTAAGAGGCAAATAACATTTAAACTAAGTTATCAGTATATTTTACATTCTTTAACTAAATTTTGTTTATTGAAATTAATTTTATAAATTAAATATTTTTTCTTTTTTTTAGGTAGACCAATATTTTTAATCTGTTTTAAAATGATATACCAACCTAGTTTGACTCATCTTGTGTATACAATAGTGGATTGATCCATTTTGTCAATTTTAACTTAAAAAGAGTAAATGCAAAAATTTTATTATTTATTTATTTTTTGTGAAAAAAAAAATACTTAGAAAATAATATTTTAATGCATCTTTTGATAAGATTATACAAAGATTTTTCTAAGTGAATGAATATATAATCATTGTCAAATTGGGGAATTTAGTTTAGTAATCTTAGCTTGTAAAAAATTTTAGTACTAAATTCTTTTTTAATTTTCAATGTTAGATTTGGGTGCTTTAAGTTTGACTAATGATTTGTAAAAAGAGATCAAATAAGAGTTGAATTGTGGTTTTTCTTAAAAAAATAAATAAAATATAGGAGTTTATTTTTATGTGTTTGGAAAATAATAAAAAATAATTGAGTAAATCTTAAATGATTTAGAATAATTAATCATCGATAGAATTGATGTACAAATCAAATATTTTTGAGATTTTGAAAAGATTTATTTTAATCTTTGTTATAGTCAAACATCATGTCTTTCTTTTTATATTTTAATGGAAAGAGTGTAATAGTAATATTTTTACTAAACATCTATAGAAATAAGCTAATTCACAAAAATTCATAATATTTTTAAGAGTTTATCAATCTTTACTTTTTTCATATTTTATTTAACATATAATTTTTTTTGTTGAGTATTTCAATCACACACCTAGTATGATTGATATGGTTATTCATGGTCAAGTTACGGATTAAAATTTCATTAAAATATACTACCAAGCTTAACAATGTAAAAAGGAGACACCTAGTATGATTGATATGGTTATTCATGGTCAAGTTACGGATTAAAATTTCATTAAAATATACTACCAAGCTTAACAATGTAAAAAGGAGACGCATGATGTATTCACTAGTGTTAAAACATGATTTTAAGTTATGCATATTATATTCGTTTTCTATAAAATAATTTTGTAATTATGATATCATGTATTAATAGATTGCTTTATAACCGATGTAATATGTCACATATTACATCGGTTATAAAATGAAGCGATGCAATATGTATGTCACATTGTTTTCTTTTTGCTTCTCTTCCTCCAACTCTTCTCCTCTTCCACCTTCTCTATTCCTTTATACTTTTTTATCGCAATTGTCATTTGCAAGTCTTGTGACATTGCTTCCTTCAAGAACTTATTTTCATCACACCTTTATCTTCAAGTTATTGTGACACTGCTTACATGCAAGAAGTTGCATCGAATTCTAAATTTCCTTTAAGTTTTAAATAAAATTCAACAATGAGCAAAACAAAAAATGAAAAAAGAGCCACAAACAAAACAACAAAATTAACCAAAAGAAATAATAAAAGAAATCATCAAAACAAAGTGTATAATAGATAACAAGTACTAGTGACTTAAAAAAACAATTGTTGGTGACTGTGAAGGCAAACACCAACTAGTGTTATGGTATCAATGAATGTTGGTGACTGTGAAGGCAAACATTGACGAGTATTGCTTTTGACGAATAATAATTGTACTATAAGGGGAACCGACTACCAAAACCAAGGCACAGTTGCACAATTCAAATGAGTTAGCCGACTGAGAAGTATCCGGAAAAGTCAACCGAGAACTAACTGCCCAACCAGATCTCTTATGCATGAACTGACACGTGACACACATCAAATAAGACACTATAATGGGCCATGGTCCCATCCACCCAAGGCCCATTCAATTATTATAAAACCCAAAGGAAGTCTTATAAAATAAGATATTGTTACTTTATTCAATTTTATCTTGTTTTACTCGGACCCACATTGACTTTAGTGTCAGAGTACATGTAGGACCCCCTCCCAGGATTGTGTATAACGGAAGACCATCTAAAGGAACACTGGAGTGATCAAGATTTCTAAGAAAGGAGATTAGAAGACATTGTTGCTTATTGGAGTCAACTGGCATCTTTTTATGAAAGCAAATATTAACTCTTAAAGCTTTACACATAGTGCTTATACATGGGTTTTTTTGTTTTTTATATGTGATGCTTCATAACAATAAACAAGATGAGGAGGATTGTATTTTTTTTTTTTTTAATAACGGGTCATCAAACAAACTTGAGAATATAATACTAAAATGATTGATACCACTTATAAATCTACAATTTGAGTAAATATCATCGCTTACATGCTTGCTTTCTATATACACTACCTTTTGTGTTAGCTTGAAGCCTTCTCCAAACTAGTAGGATTGTGCAAGTAAAAATAAATAAATATATACATGTGTACAATTCTTGTATGATAATAAGAAATAAAATAAAAATAAAAATGGAAATAAAAAGTAGATATTGTAATAATTATTAAAATATATAATTGTTATAAAAATGATCAAACAAAAATTTTTAGTAAATTTTATAATATTATAATTACAAAATATAATTATAAAACATTGTGGTTAATTTTTTATGAATATAATAAAGATAAAATTAGTAACAAATCATTCATACTTGAAAAACGGATAAAATATAATTATAAAAAATCATTAATAAAATAGCATAAGTCATTATTTTATATCACGAAAAATTATATTATCATGTATTTCTTATATATTTTCTATAAAAGTAAAATAATTAAATATATAATTATCTGAAATATAAAAAATTATTTTTAGGATCAATTTTATTATTTTTAATAGAATAGCACACAGCATAGAAATCATTAAATAATTTTTTTAAACATGATATATTCATGAAATTATATTGTAAAACAAGATTTGATTAGTATTTATAATAGTTTTAAAATTATATATTTTTATAACTCTTTTCACAAAATTAGCATTACAAGTTTGATTTAAAAAAGTCAGCAAATAAACTGTTGACTTAAATAGAGTTATTTTTAGTGAACAACCTAAATGAATTTAGGATTATCTATTTTTAAATTTATAATTAATCTTAACAAATTAAAAGAAGATATACTTTATTAAATTAAAAGTAGTAATATTTTGTTACCTATTTAATAATTTATATATTTCTATATCAAAATTTAAATTATTTTTATTAATATAAACTCAATTTAAAAAAATAATTATATTTTTAATTTTTAAGATTTGAAACTATCCTCTAAAGAGATTAATAACATTGATTATTATTAAAATTTACAATATTTAATTTTGTCACTGGTCTTATATACTTTTTCATATATAAAGGAAAGGAGAGACCCGAGACAGCTATCTATTTCGCTAGGTTTGTACAGCGTTCGGGACGAAAAGTTCAGCGTTTGCATCAAATTCGACATACAACAAAATCGTTTGGTCAGTCTGTCTTTTTTGCTTCTGCTTCCAATTTAGGGTTTTCTCTCTCAATTGTTTTTTTTATCTTCAATGTATGCGGTTAGATTTAAAGGGATTTTGGGTGTTGTTGGAATTGAACTCAGAATTAGGGTTTGCCTTTTGATATCATCTCATGTGAATCGATAATGTTAGGAGGTGTTGTTATGTCTTGGATTCGGTGGCTTTTTTCTTTTATTGTCATGAATTTTTCCAATCAGATCGATCCCTCGATAGGATGATATCAATCCGTGGTTTTTGTCTTTCACATGTAATAGATAGCCACTAAAAAATGTTTCTTTTTGTTGTTGTTGTTTTTTTTTTTTTTTTTTTTTTTTTTTAAAATGTTTTTTAATATTTTTGTTTTGTTTTTTTTTTTTTTTTTTTTTTTAATTTTTTAATTGTTATTGTTTTTTTTTTTAAAGAATAGAAAAAAATATTAAATTATATTTAAAATAAAAT
>Ga0099824_1006165_pt1 | contig 16588 bp, 4 predicted proteins | sample SiratrowhiteBW_FD_76837 | JGI IMG/M metagenome (GOLD analysis project Ga0099824, IMG submission 76837) | Root nodule microbial communities of legume samples collected from California, USA - Siratro white BW | ecosystem: Host-associated > Plants > Roots > Nodule | place: USA: California...
AATTTTATATATATATATATATATATATATATATATATATATATATATATTGAGTTGAGATTTGCATGTTCCGTATATTATGTGAAATTTGTGAGTTTAAGTATTGAAACATATAAATAGATTATTAAGAGTTTAAGTTACATAAACCAAGATACATTTCACATATTTTTAATCTCAAACTTTAGATGTCTTAAATTTATCTTATATTTATATGTTTAAGTGTGGGATATTTATATTTAAATCTTAAATTTTCTTAATATACATTTTTTAAAAAAAACGTCAATAAATATTTTGTAAGAAATATCTTTGATATCCGAAGTCATGTGTAATATAAGTACACATTTGCATATTCAATGCATGTATTTGATAACATGATTAAAAACTACAAAAATTATTATGTATCTTATTCTACTTTAACTATTTATATTAGTGTATAATATGATAATATCTCTTTGTTAATGACTTATCATTATATTATACAATGACCTTTTATAATTGTTTCTTATATGTGAGAAAAAAAAAGACAAATAAAAATTCTAAAAGTTCATCTAAACAAATAGGACTAGTACCTTTTGTTAAAATTGCTTTGAAGATAAATCTATATGCATATTATTTTTCTCATCATAGTAAGAACAACTTTTTTTTACTCATACTTTCTCTTAAAACTACTTTAAAGATAAATCTATATGTATATTATTTTTCTAGAATTTAACATAGTAAAAACAACTGTTTGTTACTCATTCTTTCTGTAGAGTCTAGTTCTTTAAAATGAAATTGGTGTTACAATATATATATTGATGCAAGATAATCTTGAACCATCATTTTATTAAGTGTTAGATGAATATAGTTTGTAAATGAATTATGTATTGATGTGGGTTTTTTTTATGATTGTATATTTAAGCAACCATAAAAGAAGATCAATATTAAGAAAATAATAAAAGTGGTAATGGCCAACTATCATGTTATTATACAATAGTAAGAGTGTAACACCACAGTGATATAAATAATAGTTATTAAAGAACACAACAGTGATATAAATAACAATTATTAAAAATGAAATATGAAAATATTTGTCAAACTGAAAACACTGTTTTTATCGACTTTAATAACTATAGTTGAAAAATCATTGTAAAATAATATTTATAATTGTTGTTAAAATCTCATTTTAAGTAATGTATAATAGATAGTCCAATAAGAAAACTAATAAGGGATGTTTATTTTGTTTCCACATCATATACAGTATATTTTTAAACAATTATAATATATTTTTATAAGTTCCTTTTTACGTCTTATAAAAGTTAACATCTTTATAATCTTTTATCTGTAATTCAATTTGTATAACTTAATAAAATTTAGTTTAATTATTGATATATTGTGTTCTATATGTTTTTAAGATACAAGATCTTATACAAAATATAATTACTTTCAATATTTTTAGTCAATTTGCTCTAATAAAAATTCTTATAAAATAAAAATTTTAAATTTAAGACCTTTGTTATAAGTTTATAAAATATAAATTTAAAGTTTAAAATTTTGTATTAGAGATGATCTTACTTACTTTGAAGATGACATGTTAGAGATGATATCTACACCAATGTTAAAAAAAGTCACTCATGACTAAGTAAGGATCTATTGAATTTGGTCTACATTTATAGTTTTTTTTTTTTCTTCATGTTTTGGTCTACAAAAATAATGATACATTTGTTTAAATATGTTAAAGTATTGGAATTCCAAAATTAGTAGTACCATATTTTAGTTCTCAAACTTAAAAAAAAATGTTCATTTCTAAATTTGTCATTATTTTTTGGTCTATCCTTAATATAAAAAACTTTGAATAAATTTTGATTTTTTTATTCAAGTAAATTAATTTCAAACTTTTCAATTTTATTTTATTAGGTAAACTCAAAATTCATATTCACACATTACAATCAAAATATTTATTTCACATTTCCTAATAAACTTCAAATATCATATATCAAAAACATAAATAAATCATTTGCACCTAATTCAATCAAACTTCATTTTTGTCGTTATCATAGTTCAAAAAATTGCAAATTGAATTTCTCTATTGTTCAAAATGATTCAAAAGGAACATTCATAATTAAATAAAAAGCTACTTTCTCTTATTTTAAATCCTTTACTCTTCAAGAAAATGATCAAAAAATTTGGGAAGTTACACAAATCCTAATTTGTTTCTCTAAAGCTTGATTTAGAAACCAGATAAATTACTAAATACTTATAAGATAGTAGATATAAATATATTTAAATTAAATCTCACATGCTAGCACAAAACTCTATACATGCAAACTTTATTAAAAATAAATAAAATTGATATATATATAAATAAAAACTTACTTAAAACAAAAATATGATCAAATTTGACAGGCATAAATTTTATTGTCTTTTAAGTTGTGTATTTTGATAGAAGAAAAAAACAAGAAGTTTCAAGATTTTAGACCGAGAATGAAAAGGAAAAAAGTTGAGATAAAAAAATATTTATAAAATAAAATTAAAAAATTTATATAATAAAAATAGGTTAGAATTTTAACCTTTATTTCTTTAAAAACCATTCTTATGAGACATAAAAACGGGGTCTTACAGAAGATCAAAATATAATTTTCTAAAATTTGGGTACTAAAGAAAACAATTTTTAATTTGGTGGACTAAAATTTAGAGACTAAAAGTGTATTTAATCCAATTATTTATTATAAATTTATAATATGTTTATTTATCACAAAAATTAATTATAGTATAATGTACATATTTAAAATTATTTATTTATAAAAAAATTAAATAAAAGCAGTTTATTTATCAAAATTTTAATTATATAAAATTAACATTTATTGTCTATATTGCATATACTAACACATTTCTTTATATTTATTATGCGAAAATATGTTAAATACATTAATAATCTACATTCATTATGTCTAGTAATTAGATTCAGACATTAGTTTAATTACACTAACTTTTACCTATGTTTCTCTAAATCATATATAAACTGTTTATTATAAATTTAAAATATATTTTATATGTTCAAAATATTTATTTATCACAAACATTAATTATAATATAATTTATAAATTTAAAGAATATTTTTACTTCAATTTTGATTATTTAAAATGATATTTTTGTGTGTATATTACATATACTAACATACTTCTTTATATATACAATATTAAAATCATTCCTTATTAGGAAATATCATTAATACATTCAGAGTCTACATATGTCAAATAGATAGATTCAGATACATGCATTAATTTAATTACATTAAGTTAGTTTCACCAATGTTATCAAATTATATACAAAATATTTATTATAAATTTAAAACATATCTTATATGTTAAAAATATTTGTTGCAACTTTTAAGTGTACAAAAATAAATATTGGTTATGTATATTGCATATCCTAAGATACTCCATTAATTTAGAATCTACATTCATTGTGTTTAGTAAATAGATTCAGACATATATATGCATGACTTCAATTGCATTGATTTTCACCTGAGTTATTATGAATTTAGAATATATTTTATATGTTGAAAAATATCTATTTGTCAGAAATATTACTTATAATATAATTTCAATATTTAAATTTTTAAATCTAATTATATGAAATAAATATTTATTGTTTACATTGCCCAGACTAGCATAGTACTTTATGCAATTTTAAAATACTTATTATACAAAAAAAACATTAAATAAATTCAAAATCTCAATTCATTATGTCTAGTAACTAGATCAAGACATATACATAAATTCAATAATTTTTTTTTCACGTTGATTAGGGTTAAATAAAGTCGTATAAGTTGGTTCACGTGTTTTATTTCAGTTTTTACTTAACTATTAATAATTTAAAGTTAATTAAAAAATAATGTTTTCAAGTACTTGAGTATCTGATGGTGTGAAATTATCTTTTTCCTATCTGATAAGGGAAGCGACAATATACAGCGTGGAAAATATTTCCCCTTTTGTCTATATATTATTTATCCACCAAAGAGAAGAGAACCCACCTAACAAAAAAAAATGGTATTGTTGTGTTCTATGGAGAGAGAGAGACCGAATACAAAACATTCAAATCTTTGTGAGACTGACAAAGACATCTCGGATCAAAAGAGCGTCTAAGTTCTCTTCATGTAAGAACCGTGGACCCTCTTTCTCTCTCTCTCTCTTCCCTCACGAAACAACGGCGCTATACTCTTTTTTTCCTTTTATGGTTTGTGGTTTACCTCTCATTCCTTCAAACAAAACCACATTGCTTGCACTCCTCTCAATTCTCATACATATCATCATCCAACACCCTTTCTTTCTTCTCTCTCCATTTTCTCTATATTCTCCAACACAAAACAACTACTGCTATTGTTTTTGTTTTTGTTGAGGTTGTAGTAGCAGCAGTATCAGTACCTTAACATCCACAACAAGTACTGGTATACCACTTGCATTATTTTTCTTCATCTGGGTCTCTCTTACTTGTGTTCTTTTCCAAGTCCTACTACTACTACCCTTTGCTTGTCACACACCACAACATGCCCCACTCACCCGATTACAAGGCACGAGGTAGCTGGATTTGACCACAGTAAACAAGGGTATTTTTTTCAGTGGGGGGAATTTGTTGCATGCTATAAAGTCGGTTTCTTTCGGTTCTTTCTTCCTCGTGATCAAAAGGGTTGCACTTGTTTAATCAATGTGTAGAGAAAAAATGGGGCGTGGCACGTTTTTTTGTGTCTGGGAGGGTGGGCAGACTGGTAGGATGTTATTTTAACCTCTTGGATGTGATTTGAGATATGTCGAATGTGAGAAGAGTTTTGTCTCTCTTCAGGTTTGTTCTCAAAGGATTTTCAAACACGCTGTGATTGGGTATTGTTGGTAATGTGTTGTGTGTTTTTAATCAGGTTTTGCTGTCTCCTGGGTAGGGGCTAAGATAATTGTTAATTACGATCTAATCAGGATTGGATTATATGTATGATTGCAATCTGTGTTTTGTTTATTTTAAATAACTATTGGGTTGTGTTTTGCAGATTAAAAACAAAATTTGGTCTGTATAACTTGGTCTTTTGTTTATATTTATTTTTAAGGAGTGAACGTTGTTGGAGTAGTTTTATTTTTTTAATATTTTTTGTGTGGGTGTTTAGGGAGGGAGCTTTTGTCTTGGCCTTGTTTTTTTTTTTTTGCATTTGTTTATTCCCTATGTGGATATATATATGATTTGGTTAATAAAAATGTCATCTTTACCATTTGTACTGTGTTATTTACTGATTCATGCCATTTCACCCCACCCAAAGGGGTATGTGGATGGAGAAAAGGTCAGAACAAAAAGAATTCTAGTTTCCTTCCTAGACCTTTTTCTTTCTCTATTTATTTTTTCCCTTTTGGATCTTGTAGTGTTTTTTATGATTTGGATCTTACCAAGATTGTAAATTTTTTACTTAACAGGAGGAGACGATAGTTGAAGAAGCAACATTGGGAGTTGAAGGTTGTTGAGGGCTTTTTCATGTTTTTTGAGTTTCTTATTCACTGAATGAATTGAAGAAGCTACACATTGGGATAATGTTAAAGTCAGTGTCATTTGGACTGTTGTTAACTTGGTTTCTGGTGGTCACGTGTGTGTGTGCAATAGATACTCAAAGATGTAACTGTGATGATGAGTCGAGCTTCTGGACTATTGATATCATTCTGGAGGGCCAAAGGGTTGGTGATTTTCTGATTGCTGTGGCCTACTTCTCCATTCCCGTTGAGCTGCTTTACTGTGTTAGTAGCTCAAGCCTCCCATTCAAATGGGTCCTCTTTCAGTTCATTGCTTTCATTGTACTTTGTGGAATGACACATTTGCTGAATGGGTGGACTTATGGTCCCCACGCTTTTCAACTCATGGTGGCAGTCACTATATTCAAAGCTCTCACTGCCTTGGTGTCATGTGCCACTTCCCTTACTCTCTGCACTCTGATCCCTCTGCTGTTGAAAGTGAAGGTTAGGGAATTCATCCTGAAGAAAAAGACCACGGAGCTTGGGAGGGAGGTTGGTGTCATAATGAAACAGAATGAGGCTTCGGTGCATGTAAGAATGCTTACTCAAGAGATTCGAAAGTCGTTGGATAGGCACAAGATTCTGTATACCACCTTGGTTGAGCTGTCTAAGATACTTGGTTTGCAAAACTGTGCAATTTGGATGCCAAATGATGACAAAACTAAGATGAACCTTACTCATGAATTGAATGGGAGGAATGCCAACTGTTCTATTCTCATAACTGATCCAGTTGTTGCGAGAATTAGCGGGAGTGATGAAGTAAACGTGATTGAATCCGATTCAGTACTTGCCACTGCCAGCAGTGGAGATTGTGGTGTGGCTGGACCAGTTGCTGCAATTCGAATGCCGATGCTTCGGGTTAGCAATTTCAAAGGGGGAACGCCGGAGCTGGGGCAAACGTGTTATGCCGTATTGGTTTTGATTCTTCCTGTGACGGAGCCCAAATCATGGAGCACTCAAGAGCTGGAGATCATTAAGGCGGTTGCTGATCAGGTGGCTGTGGCCCTGTCTCATGCTGCAATTCTTGAAGAGTCTCATCTGATGAGGGAGAAGTTGGAGGAACAGAATCGAGCATTGCAAGTGGAAAAGATTAATGCAATGAGGGCCAACGAGGCTAGAATAGCCTTTCAGAAGGTCATGAGTAGTGGAATGGAAAAGCCTATGCACTCAATTTTGGGGCTGCTTTCAGTGATGCAAGAAGAGAAGTTAAAGCGTGAACAGAAACTCATTGTGGATTCTATGTTCAGAAGCAGCACTGTCATGTCAAACCTGCTAAATGATGCCATGGACTGCTCGGCAAGGGATGACGGAAGATTCCCTTTGGAGATGAAGCCTTTTGGACTGCATGCTTTGGTGAAGGATACAGCTTGCCTTGCCAAGTTCATGTGTATTTATAGGGGCCTTGTCTTTGTTGTTGATGCTGATAAGTCTTTGCCAGACAATGTTATAGGTGATGAAAAGAGGGTCTTCCAAGTGCTTTTGCATATGATTGGGAGTGCAATAAATGGTAACCAAGAAGGAGGGGTTCTTGTGTTCCGAGTTTATGCAGTAACTGGAAGTCAAGGGAGGAATGAGCAGGAATGGACAAACTGGAGACCAAGCTCTTCAAGTGGGGATGTAAATATCAGATTTGAGATAGGGATCAATATTGGTGATTCTGAAATGGAAAATTCAGTTCCTTCAGGGCAGCTTCCGGGCACAATGCGTGCTAGTGATACAGTTGAGGAAAGATTGAGCTTCAGCATTTGCAAGAGGATAATCCAGGTGCGTTTAGTGACATTGATTTGATGTGTACCAAGTTCATTATGATACTGTTTTTAATTGGCATTCACACATTATACTCAATACACCAAAGCTGTTTTCTGCATTGCGCCACTAGCACACCGTTTCTGCTAACCACCAAATGATTCACTTAAATAGATATTTGCATCTGTTATTTGATGCATGTATAAGGAAAATCTTTGAATGATCAAGGTGGTCACTCAAATGCCAATGATTAGTATACTATTATATATAGTACTAGTTCCATGTGTATTTACAGTACTAAGCAATGCTATATGTATAGTTGGAAGTGTTATATTATTATAATACCAGTTTTTATGTTCTCTCTAATGATTTTGTGCTTTGTTTCTGTATATTATGATTATTATTGCAGTTGATGCAAGGGAACATATGGTTTGTACCAAACGCTGAAGGTCATCCTCTGGCCATGGCCATTTCTATACGGTTTCAACTGCAGCGATCTCTTGCTATATCCATCTCTGAAAGTGGGGAAAGTTGTGAGCCATCAAGTTCCAACTCTTTTTTCAGAGGTCTGCAAGTGTTGTTGGTGGACAATGATGATGTAAATAGAGCAGTAACTCAGAAGTTGCTGCAGAAACTAGGCTGCTCTGTGACTTCTGTTTCTTCAGGATTTGATTGCCTCAGTGTGATTGGACCTGGTGGATGCTCCTTTCAAGTCATTGTTTTGGATCTTCAAATGCCTGAGCTTGATGGATTTGAAGTTGCATCAAGGATTCGCAAGTTCGGAAGCCGAAACTGGCCAGTGATTATTGCCTTGACTGCAAGCTCAGAAGATTTGTGGGAAGAATGCATGCAAGTTGGCATGAATGGAATCATAAGAAAGCCAGTTTTGTTGCATGGCATTGCCAGTGAACTCAGAAGAATCCTGTTGCAGGGAAATACTGTCATGTGAGTGTTCATTCTGCAAGTTTAAGCCCTTCAACATGTAAAAAAAAAAAAAAGTTTAAAATATTTTCAGTCACATTCTTGGTAGGTTTTTGGCTACTTTTTGCAGATGATGAATTAGTACTATGCCTCAAGTTTCATTACAAATTTATTAGATGGTAAACAAATTAGTTTCTTTGTTTCTCTCAATTTGTTTCGTTTTTTAGTGTTCTGTATGTTGTTTCAATTCTGATGCATGCATTAACTTAGGCTATCACATCAAAGTTACTTTCAGGAAGAACCTTCACATTATATTGACCTACCATTTCTACTTTCAATTCCTTAAAATATGCTGCTACTGAAATTTTTTTTCCTTGGATTTGAAGTTTTAAATGATGTATTTTTATTGCTGGTAACTTTAGAAAATATCTCCAAAAATTGTTTTCCTTTTATAGGAGAGTCTCAAATCTATGCGTCAAGCCATTCCAAACATTACCCACTTTTGAAATGTGTGAAGTGAATTTTATTGTGTTCTTTCAAGCATAAAAATCAAATAATAAAAAGTGAAATTATTTAAAATAATGTGTTATTCAATCTATTATCTTTTATGAAATAAAGATGTGTAGAGCTATACATTTCCCTTCATCAATAAAGATATATAGAATATTACTGTTGTGCATGATTCATATTTTGTGACGAAACAAATCTTTGAGAAAATGTTCATCTTAGATGGAATAATTAGTTTCAATATCACTTATTAGTAACAATTGTAACTGGATTCTAAAGCAGTAGAATGAATACTCACCTATGTTAGAAATTGAAGTGTGTTGGAAGTATGATATTGAATAAAAACAAGCAAAACAAGCAAAACAAACTATATATAAAGAAATATAATTACAAACTTATTATTTTAACATTTTAGGTTAATAGTGATATTTTAATCTTTTATATAATTCTTTTATGGTTTATTAGTATCGAATATTTCAATGTTTTTTTAAAGAATTCAATAAATAGTACTGGAATTATTACTTTGTTTTGATGACTGATTCAACTCTAAGGGTCACTATTCATACATTTATTTTTTATTGTAGAGAGTGTATTAATATAGAAAGAATTCACACTTTCACCTTGAGTAGAAACGAATAATATATAAAAGAAAAACTCATAAACTTTTGTTATCTTAAACTTTGAAATTGAAAAGAACGTTTTAATCTCTTATTTATATTTATTTATATTCTTGACTCATTAATATTTAATTTTTTAAATCTTTTTCCACAACATCCAACAAAAGACTCAAAATTTGTTGGTTGAACTAGATTTAACTGAATATACAATTATAAAGTAAAATATTTTTGGATATCCACATAGAGGAATGTCTTCAAGTTTTAACCAATGAAAACTCTTTAATACATCTAGTAGTACCTCATCTCCATAACTAGATTTGGTATACTTCAGAGGTGTAATATCATTTGAAAATTTCAGATCATGATCTTCATTTCATGTAAAAGTCTCCTTAAATTTTGTTTTCAAGAAAAGTTCTCCTAATTTTTATACACTCATCATTTACCCAAAATAATAAAAACATATACCAGTATATGGAGTGAAACACTAGAAAGCTTGCATGAACCTTACCACCACGTAAATGGAACAACACTTGTATCATTTTCATGTGGACCCATCTCTTTTCATTTATTTTCCCCCACAACCTCAACACCAGGGCCCAATTTTCATTTTTATAACGTATTTTCCGCTGTGAACTTTTTCCTTAGTGACAAAACAATGGAAGAAAAAGAAGAATCACCTCTTCACCTTTTGGTTCCTCAATCGTTGTCTATTTGGTAGGTTTCTTTCTTCATTTATTGTTTCTTTCCTTGTCAAATATTGACCCTGCACTCACAAAATAACAAAAATGAAAATATAAAAAGGAAAAAGAAAAACATATTCACAATCTCATATTAATTCAATGTATTCATGTATTGAGATATTTGTTTTATCATTTCATAAAGGAAAAAGGTGTTATTCTTGTTTACTTGTTGGAACCTGGATATGATATTCCCTTGAAGTTCATGATGTTATAACTATCATAATTTTTTAATTTTTTAATTATTGTCTTTCAATATGTCATATACTTTGGGAATTATTTCTCTAAAAAGTGTTCAGAGTATTACGAGGATAATTAATATGTTGACGCTTTCATTAACTTGAATTTCTTTGACCTAAATGCTCTTAATATTATTTTTTTTCCGTTTCATTATTATATTCTATTCTAAATATATTCAATTTTAATAAAAACTACATCAAATTTTCTGTTGATCCAACCAGAGTTTAATTGAAACTGTCAATTTTGAAAAGAATCTTCAGAAATATTAAAATAAGTATATTTAGAAAAAAAAATTAAATATCTTTATTAAACAGTTATATTAAAAAAATTAAAGATAGTGGTTAACGCCTTTTTATATATATAAATTACGTGGGTGTGTGTCAGTGCCACATCGTAGATTTAATAATATGTGTGTCTGCAAGTACATAGTCAAAACCCTATCTCTTTCAAAGAATCAGAAAAAAGACTTAATTTTGATGACAAGATTATGAAGTAATGAAAAAAATGGATTTCATCATGGCCCATGGTTTTCATCATGGCCCAGTTCTTATTAGAGCCCTTTTGTTGCATTTACCCAATATAGTTTGAGATAATAAATAAACTGCATCACATTCATGCCTAAGCTTACTGTTGTAATTCATTTATAGATGAATTTTAAATCTATTCGCTTAACTTAATAATATTTTCAATTATAATAAATAAGTTGGTCGAGTCAACCTATAAAAAATTAATTTCATTGTATTGCAATAAATTTAGTTATATTAAAATAAATATACGAAATAAGTGGATTAAACAAATTAGTTTAATTGACTGAACCAAACCATGATCATTAATCTCAATTAGGTTACAAAATTTATGACTTGCCATAAAACTCAACCCAAAAAGTTGACTCACTTTCGCATCTTTAGTTCACGTCCATTTATTATAAAACTAGATTATTTTGCTCAACAATTAATTCTAATTAGGTGAAGCACTTATCCCATACAGTGCCATTGATGCCGTCACCATTTTTACACGAGCATAAAAGTACTTAAAAAAAAGTTGTAAGATAATATGATAATTTTCTGATTGATTAGTACTAAACAACAACTATGACAATTTTGAAGCAAGTCAAAGGCACATATTTTCTGAATATTTTTTGTAACACGCTTTCTGTAAAATTTACTAAAAATTATAAAATGTAAAGAGTTTTATAACTTATTTAGTGACATTTTCTTCTATATATAGTTTTAAATAAATTTTAACGAACAGGGGAATTTTCCTTTAGAAAGCATATTTCTGTCTGGTAATGAGAAACCATTCCAATTTCCAACAATTATTATACCATACGTTATATAATAAAATATTTCATGTGAACCAACTTGTAGTTTCAAATTCCTTAAGCATCAATAGTAAAATTTTACTATTCATAGTAAGGCTATTGGCCAGTACAAAATTATACCCTAAAATAATTGTAGAGTCAAAGAATTTATACAATAATCAAGTCATAAACTGATATCATTATCTTATCACACATCACGCAATAGACAAAACCTGTTCTTGGTCTATGTTTTAAATTAATTGCGTACAATGGCAAGTAAGTGACAAACTGGGTTTCTAATCTCATATGCACACAAATTGCAATAATTTATTCATACATTATGCCGAAACATGGTAGTAGTTATGAATACATATAAAAAAATTAAACAGATAAAGAATATTAAGCAAATTAAGACTTGCAAGAAATATTGATTATATCAAGTGGTATGCTCAATGTTGAATACTGTTCCAAAATACTACATTTTCAACATCGTTAAGGTGGCAATTTGTGGGGACTTGTTTTCTTCTTTCGTCTAATCTCAGACAAGTTAAAAGATTCGTTGGTGCGTTTGCTAGAATTTTTAACATTTTGTGAAATTTTTTCTATATTACTTTTATAAAAATTTTTAAAATTTTATGAAATGTTGTCTCACAAATATAAAAGATTGTAATAGTGGAAGAATTCTATGATGAAAACAGTTCTAGAATCAAACCAACCTGGTGTTGTTCTAACTGGGTCAATTTAACCGTCTATGTGAGTATATATGATAGTAGTTATATATTTTGGTAATTTTTATAAAAGGAATAATTTAAAATGAAATGATAAAAAATTACAGATTTTATTAATTTTTTATAAATTTGAGGAAGTTTGTAATTTGATTTCTAAATATTGAACTAGTATTGTTATTTTCTAGTGATTTGAATAAGTCGGAATGATGTGTTCAAATTTTTTAAAAAATTCAAAAGATTAAAAAGTGGTGTTTCCAAAAATGTTAAAAAATTTGTTAGAGTGTGTATAAAAAAATGATGGAGAAATTTATGTATTTCAATTTCAATTTTTTTCTTTTATTATTTTATTTTTTAACATAAGAAATAAACTTCTTCTAATTATTTTTATTAGTTTTGTTCATTTTTTTATACATTATTTTTGTCGTAATTTACTTTGTTGTTTTCTTTCTTTTCAAGAGTTTATGTAGTCTTGTTTTCTTTTTTGTTTTTTTAATAAATTTTATTCCTAGCATGAGCTTTATTAAAAAAAATTGCCTTAACCATGTTAGAAATGAGGTCAATGACTCTACTAGTTAAAACTTTGTATTAGATAAAAACACTTGACTAAGAACGTATCTTCATTTTTATCAACCATTACCTCCATGTCTAGTCTAGTTGTAAAAGAATGTTATAAAACCTTGTTTTATTATCAATTACTAAACACATAACTCATATCCGTTGAACACATCAATGGTTTAGAGTTTACTCTAATAATAAATTTAAAATATAACCTTTAAGTGTATAAATTTTCCTATAATTTTCTTTAACTTCTTGCCAAAGAATTAGCATAGGATTCTCATTTTAAAATCCAGTTTTATAGAACTGCATTGAATATAAACTCATCTTAAAATGATATTAAAATTTATTTTATAAATCATTATTTACATTACTCACAAATGTGATTAAAAATTTATAACGGGTATTGTAGATTGAGTTAAATTCTAAATTTAAATTATAAAAAAAATCTTTCTTGGTTGCTTTGATATACATTAAACCGATTTATGAGCATGGGGAGTTTCCATTATTGGCATGTGAAAAGTGTCGAACATAATAAAGAAGAAGCATGGCAAGACAGCTTGGGATATGATACATGGAACTAGCACATTGAGGAACACCCTTTTGTTGACACCACTAAAGATCTAACAAAGCTCAACACATCCACAGCAACAAAGATACTATTCTACACTTATTTGCTTTTTAAAAATTAGGTTAAACTCCATCTATTAGTAGGTAAAAGATGAGGTGGAGTCCATGACAAGAATGAGCAAAACGACTAGGACTTAGAGAGTAAAGCCAACATTTTCCGTGATTTTTCTTGATGATGTTTGAATCTACCCCACCATACCAAGTTATTTAGTTGATTAATTCTCACTATCACTTTTACAAATAAAAAAAAGTTTAATGGGCGGTCCAAATTTCATTAATGCAAGGTTAGTGGATTCCTTTCAATATAATTAGGTGATTGGGTTACATGAAGAGAATATATTTGTTTAATAATGGCCATTCATGGGGGTGATTATAATATTGAGAGAGCTCGTAATTATTGGATTTAACAAATAATGGGGTCCATCAAATTTCCGACTTTTGCTTTGGAATGTTGCATTCAAGTTGCTAACAATATTGGAATTTAATAATTGTGGATTAGGAACTAAGACACGTGATTCCATGTGAAATATGGGTCCTCCATTGCTATGCTTCTAGGATGCTTTCACCACTAATTTTTAATGCCACTCATCAATTAAACCGACTTCCTAAACTTTTGCTAAACTTTAATCAACTACTTAAATTTAACTAAATTTTTAGGTTTATAAATGTTTAAATTTTATAGATAAAGCATATAAATGAAAGAATAGACTCCTTAAAAATGTTCTTTAACATATATTAGTAATTAACAAAATTTGTTATTATAAGAATTGCTCTAATGAACTATATATACAACAACTAGGATAAAGAAAAGTTTGACATGTTCAATGTTTTGTTTTCTAATTAAAAGAAAAGTTAGTTCTGCTAATCTCATGAACTTTTGGATAAGTACATAATGAGTTTCATAAATATGATAATCTTTCTATTAATTACATTAACGTGATAAAGAGAAAAGGTCATCATTGACCATCGATTGCTCTGTATTTTATATGATGTTTCAAATGGAAAAAACTTGCTTAAAATAGTTCATTTTCCCAGCGTGGGTATGTTCATATAAAATAACAACACATGACTCACAATTTTAGGAAATTTTGAATGATTGAGTATCTTTTAGGCTTATAAAAAAATTGAGGAGCTACTAAAATCAACGTGGTATGTGCTAAATTTTTTATTCAATTAAAAATGTAAAATATTGGATGGTCCAATCTCGTTTTCTTCATTTTTTTTTTTCAGGTTTCATCATAAGAATGCCTACTTTTTTTAAAGCTTTTTCTTGAAAGGCATAAGTAGGTGAGTTACCCACCAATGTAGGCAGATGGTAGCACGAAGTCACACCTCTTAATAATATATAATTATTTCCATTTCTACATTCACGAAAATATTATTGAATAAATATTTAAAAACATTTCACGTTTTAGATACTATGAAAGTCCTCAAAATTATATAATACAATAAGGACCTACTCATACTCGTGCTTCAAAAATTAATTAAATAATTTTTGTATAAAAATAAAAATCATAGTAAAATATAAAATATAAAAGAAATATAATTGTATAAACATTAAATAAAAGTATCAAATAACAATAAAATAAAGATTAAATGATTATTAAAAAAATAAAAATGTCAAATGTATGATAAATTATGAAATTAAGGACTAATTAACATAAGTTTTTTAAGTTATTTAATAAATTAAAAGTGTTTTAATAATTTAAAATAGAAACAAGTATAAAGATAAAAGTGAGTAGTAAGATGGATATGAAGATGATGATAGAATGAGTATGAATATGTATTTATTTGTCTTTATATTCAATTTAAAAAACTAAATATACGAAATTAGATTTATTTTTGTGATTCCTATATACGGAATTATAGATGATTATGCCTATTTTGATATTGCATTTATGTGAGTGATGGTTTCTAATCTAAATACTAAGTTATTTAATTAATTAAATGAATTTTAATAATTTAAAATGAAAAGAAGTATAAAGATAAAAATAAGTATAAAGACAGATATGAAGGTGAGTATAAATATGTATTATTCATCTTTGTTTTTATATTCAATTTAAAAAATCAAATATACAAAATTAGATTTATTTGTGATTTCTATATGATGATTATGCTTGTTTTTTTATGTTACGTGAGTAATTTATGTGAGTGATGGTATCCAAAAGATAATAAAAGTTGAGAAAAATAATAATTTGATGAGTGATAATTTTGTCACGAGAATAACTATCAATGGCCACAAGTAGAAAGTTTTTAATTTATTACCTAATTATAGTCTTCTTTTTGTGCAATATTGTTATGCTTTATTTGGAAAGAAAAAAAAAACACGGTAATTTATATGGTTTGTCTCAATGGAATTTATATGTTTAAAAGCATCATATTTAAAGATGAAAAAGTATAGATAGTATAAAATTAAGGCAATGATCTTGATTTAGTTGCAAAAGTGAAGAATTTTTCTTTTTCTTTTTTCTACGGGTGGTCTTCAACTTTTACAATGTTTCAAAAAAATAAAGATTTGATTTCTTGTTTGTATACAGGTTTAAGTATTATTTGTTGTTAAAAGTGTCTATTTAAAAAAAGATTACCTGAAATCGAACTTTTAAAAATAACAATAATATAATTTTAGATTTTTATAATTTTGTAATTAAATATTAAACAAAATTAGTAGTGTTGACTAAATGAAGGGATGATTTATTTTCTGTTTTGCGGGTCCCATTAGTATTACGTGAGTACTTTAGTGACATATTAATATATGTATTTGACTATGCCACATATTACAGTGACCAAACGTATTAAATATCTAATTAAAAACTGACAATGGGCTAAAATTATATAATTAAAATATTTTAAAAATTTAAATTCGTACTAAGAAATTGAGATATTAAAGTCACATAATGAAAACAGTCAGAAACTAAACATTATAAACACAAATCTCAAAAGGTCATATATGTGAGGTTTTATTAAATATATCTTTAAGCAGCCAAAGATAATGCAAATTTATTGTTTGAAGCATGTGTGTTAGTCAATATATATATATATATATATATATATATATATATATATATATATATATATATATATA
>Ga0099824_1006167_pt1 | contig 16587 bp, 9 predicted proteins | sample SiratrowhiteBW_FD_76837 | JGI IMG/M metagenome (GOLD analysis project Ga0099824, IMG submission 76837) | Root nodule microbial communities of legume samples collected from California, USA - Siratro white BW | ecosystem: Host-associated > Plants > Roots > Nodule | place: USA: California...
ACTGTTATGACTGGAAAGAACATGTCCTTATCTCATCTTCTGAAGGGTCAAAAGTACCAAAGAGAGAGTGGCCTCTGGGGAGAGCCTAAGTCTAGACCAGTTTGTAGGTAGCCCACGGATACAAACATGCCACGTTACTTACCATAAAAGTAAAAGTTTCCAAACAAACTATTTGCAACCTATTAATCAGTTGTTGCAACTAAGCTTGGGAGGTTTTAATTCTCACATGGCCCACTGTTTGTTAGCCTCCTCTGTGCCAAGACTAACTAACCAAGAAGTAAGGAACACAACACAGGCTCCTAATGGAATCTCTCAACCACTGTTACACCCTCATGCTCACATAACTCTTCAATTACAACCTATGTTACGTTTCTTGATAGAATTAGAAATTTCAACAACTCAATTATGGCCCTAATACTGTGTTAATAATTGTCTAAGTATTATTGGTTTGAGAAAACAGTTGCCCTTTTTCTCTCTGTTTTGTTGAAAAAGCAAAAGTGGAATGGAGAATGCTGAATGCTGAATTCATGTGGTAGTAGTATGTATATTCCGTATATGTGAAAATCACCCATTCCCTACCAAGAAAGTTTGACATTTGAAGGAGACATACGGTTGTTTAAATTCTCTCCATTAACATATCTGTCGGTTGCTTTAATTAATCCAAAAGTTTTCTTCCTTCTCATTATTATTTATTAATTTGGAATCAATATCTACTACTTGCATAACTTATGGTGTGTAAACAAAAATACACTGAGCCGTATTCAACTCCAAATGATTAGGAACGTTTTTTTTAATACGATATATCTCAATACTAATGAATTAAGATACATATCTACAAAACTGATAAACTCTTTCCACACCCACAATATTTTACAAGAAAAAATAAAAACAAATCTAGCAAAAAGGAGAGAAAATAAAAACTGACTTTTCCTTTTAAATATAAAATAGCATTTCCTAAGTCTGTGAAAGAGTCAAGTAATGATGACTTACGCTTTGGTCGATCCTCGCAGTTTCCAAAGTGGTAAAATGAGAATGACAGGAAGGAAGCAAGAAATGTTGCCTTTATTTTCACCAAACCACACACAGAAGAAGTCCAATGGGCTTTGCCATTATTATTGTTATTATTATTATTAACTGATATTGGTAATAGTGACAGTTCCTGAAACAGAAGGAGCATCTATGAAATAAGCAGTGAAGGGGGGTTAAACGCTGAAGTGCACCAACCTAGCGCCGACTATAATAAGGGTAAGGTATGTAAGCACTGAAGTATAGAAATGAATAAAAAAAAAAGGTAAGATAAGATGTGTGGAATGCACTTTTTAGAATAGGTCATATAGAAAGTGTTGAGCAAAGGGACAGGATTTAAAAGGTAGGAGGTGTAGCTGGTGGTGACCCTGCGCCCTCCAAGTGTCCAACCAATTTTGTTGGGTACTTGTACTGTTGAGGGAGGGGCAACAAAACAAAAAGGAAGAATCAAGAATCAACCTTTGATTTTATCACATATATTATTGTTATTATTTTGTAGGTGTGTATGTGTTGGTCTAGCTGGCTATAGATGAAACACGCACAAAGGAAAATAAATAAAATAGTTGTGTTGTGTGAGTCACAATTTTGAAGTTGTCCAGATAACTCGCTTGGTGCTCCTTTAGCGGGAATCATGTTCCATAAACATAGATTTGAGTCTTCTTATGTGGTGAAAAACACTGCTCCTCTCCCATCAATTTAACTTATATTCCGGGTTAAACCATTTTAACATGTCAGTCGGGTCAACTTCAAATGTGGTTAACTTCAACGTTGCCTGTTTTAGATTTACAAATTTACTTAACATCAAGCCTAGAGACAGACCAATGCATCTTTTAAAATTTATATTGATGATCACATATTTTTCTATCATTATGTATAAATTGTACAGCAAGTATAATATAACATATTCATACAGACAGATTGATCTCAAAAGGCTTATATATAAACAAAATAAAAACATGATCTTCTTATATATATTAAATTTAATTTAATTTTTTAAAAACTTGATAGGAATTAAAGCTCCCATGGTGAAGATTGTCCTTTTTTTTTCTTAAGGAAGATAATGTCACAAACTTTTTTTCATATACAATCCATTGACAAATATTTTATGATAATAATAATAATAATATTTTAATTAATCGATGATACTTTAATAAATAGTCAAATGAGTGATTATTACCTGGTTGTGTAAGTAATATTGGTGTCAGTATATCCTTATTCAATAAAAAAGTTAAAAAAATTATCTTTTTAATAAGTAATTCCGTTCAAATTCAGCTCTTCATGTTTTTTTAAGCTAATTCTTCATGTATTATACTTTTTAATTGAGATTTTCTTTAAAAGAAAAAAAATTCTTTCATTCCAAAAAATACGAGAGGGGTACTTTAAAGAAGGGAGGACTTTAAAGGAGGTCTTACTTTATAGTTTGTTAAATCATACACTACCACAACGTCAAACACTAAGTACACCGTACTAAAGAAAACACTAATTACATTAAATAGGATAAAAAAGATGAAATTTATTGTAAATGGGATTTAAGTGATTTAAAGTTAATCTCTTTATGATTAACTTGAAAGTGATGTGCAGGAGAAAGTTTGTTTAAAATTAAAACAAGCTTTTAAGAAAAGTGATTTATTTATAGTGATTTTTATGAGAGTAGTTTGAAATTAATGCGTGCTTATCATTATAAAAAAAAAGTGTTTTTTTTTTATTATTAACTTATTTGAGAATGAGATTACAAAATTGTTTTTCTATAATTAGATAAAAGACGTTTTATGTACGTACACAATAACATGTTCGTTTAGAAAAAAACAACTTTTTTTATTCAAAATGATGATTATTTTTTAAAAGAGTTATATTAGATGCAAATAATAAAAAATAAAATTTAAAATTTATTTGAAAAGTAAATAAACAAAATTAATGTTGCATTCGTATTGACAATTTTTTTTCTAATACTATTTTTTTTTTTTTTTACTTTTTCCCTAACTTGACGTCTACTTTAGTTGGTTATTGTTATATCAATAATCAAATATATTATTACCTCCACCATTAGAATGTTGCTTTGTAGCCTAATTTATATTCTTTTAAGTTTTTAAGAATTTCTAAATATCCTCAACTTTTCTTTCTAACATCACTATTGGGATATTTCAAGTCATCAAGATAATATTTTCCTATAATAAAATAAATAACTGAAAGAAACGTCATAAAAAAAATTCATGATTTAAATTAAAATTAATTCAATGTATATAAAAAAATTACCTTCAAGAGAATAAATAAAACTAATATTTGGCTTTCAAAATATATCCGTGAAAATTGTAACATCATGAAAAAAACTAATACTATTCTGAAATACGGCAACTACTTATTTGCAGGAATGTGTATAATAATACAACTTCCGTCTCTTATTGCTAATAAAAAAATACAACTTTCGTTTATGGTTTATATGGATTTTTAAAGTAAGGTCAATAACAATCATCAAATTTGATATTATATAAAATAATACTATATAATATAAAAAGTACTCATATACTGTGATAAATAAAAGTACTCATATATTATGATAATATAAAAAAAAAACGATGATGCTTTTATTTTTAAACTCTTAATAGTTAAAAATACACCATTTAATTTTTATTGAGAAAAAAATAAATCCTGTTAAAAAACTTAAATTTATTTCAAAGTATGAGATGACAATTAAAAAAAAAATCAATCAAAAATGATATTTTAAAAAAATAACATATATCATCCTAAAAGAAGCCCGTTGATGGCTTATTTTTATAATTCACCATTCTTCATTTGGTGCGATAGATTGTTTTTCATGATTCCAACAAAGAACTTGTCAACCAACTTTAAAAAAATACAAAATTATTTTAATGAATCTTGTTTGTTTTTTTAAATGAATTTGTCATGAGTACAATATATCATTTATTTTGGAAATTGTTCTCACAATTCTTCCACCCTTCTGTACTAAAATGTGTTCTTGGTTTATTTTTAGCATATATCTCTCCGAGGCATATTCTTAAAGAAAAGTTAAGTTTTCTTATCGTCAAATATTGTCTTTTTTAAATGATAAAATTATATTTAAATTATAAAACAATAACTTGTTATCAAAATACAATCATTTAAAAAATTTAGTCAATTGACATTATGAAAAGATATACAAACTAAATTTAATAATATAAAAACTTAAAAGCAAGTTTTTTAATAAGTTACATAAACATATTTATTCCTTCTCAACCTCATATTTTCTAGTGAAAATTAACACCCATCAAAAGATATTATATATTCAATTAAAAATTAGTATAAGTGACATCAAATATCATGTAATGTTTTAACTTATATACTTTCAAGTAAGAATATTTACATTTTAAATATCAATCGTAGTTTTTTTTTTTCTAATAATAAATATTCAATTCAACAAATATTAAGTTATTTCTTCTTATAATAAAGAAATTGATCCTACAAGCATAATATTAAAACTATAATACTATTACCAATTCTTTTTTTTTAAATAATTTACATGAAATAAACGAGAGAAATATTAAATATAATGTATATATATATATATATACATTAAATTAAACTATAATGCCACCTACTATTGAATAATGAGATAAAAGAAAGTATGATTATAAAGAAGAAAATGAATAGTGAATATTATCATCAACATTAAAAATAAACATGATATTGAGGGTTAATAGAATTACTCTTGGTCCAATTAACGGTAGCGACTCAGTACGATTATTATTACGAAGAATATCGTTAACCAGTATAAAGATAAAATTTGTGACTTGTAACAAAAATATGTATATGTAAATTAAATTTTAACAACTTATACAAACTTTGATTAAAATATTGAAACAGTTTAAACTGTAAACTCCTAATAAAAATAAGGGTAGTATAAATATCATAAAAGTTATTTCTTTATCTCAATATTACTTTATTCACTATATTATTTTGATAAGCTATACTCTAAATTCCATGTTGATTAAAATAAATTGTTTTTAATTTTTTTAACTTTGTTTGAAGTAAAAATTTATAACAAGTGTTTTTTAATTAAAATGTGTTTTCTCCTGAAAGAATTCAAGACACTTTTAGTTATGTAATCTTCTTAATTAGCAATAATTCGTTCGAATATCATTTGAGAATAATTTATTACAGAATATCAAGGGGATTGGACAAATGAAACAAACCGAAGTGTTACAAGTGAGAATTTGTAAGTTTGAGTTACTAATTTCTTTAAAATGAGATAATTACAAATATATATAATAAAAGTTTTATACATATAGTTTCTTCTTCTTAGATCTTATCTAAAAGGAAAGATAGAATATTATACAACTTGTAAGTAAATAGTTTAGTTGGTGAGGGACCTGAACTATAACAAAAGACAATAACAAAAAAAAATTAAAAATTAATAAAAAAATATTTATAAAACAATAATAATAACAATAATGATTTCTTTTTATTTTATTTTATAAACTTTTTATATATTTTTAGATGTTTTGACAAATGTTATATAATTTGTAATTATTTTAATTAATTTATAGGTCGTATTTTTTATGTCAAATTTGTATTCTATTAAGTTGTACTAAATTTACAATTTTAATTCAATTTTTTATAATCATTATTCTTTAAATTTTATTTAATTTTATCAAAATTTATTTTCAATAATTTGTGTGTATTTATAATAATTTTCATTTTTCCTAATAATATTTTAATTACATACAAGTTCGAAATATAAATAATTAATTGTATCTTCTTTTAAATTAATTTTAACCTTTTAACCAAAAAAATAAAATTACAATCTTATAATTTCATGAATTATTTTTTTATAACGATCAGAGTCAAACTTTGTAATTTTTTTCTTTCTCTTAATCTAAAAACATCATTTTTCTTTCTTTTTTTCTTAAGTTTATCATTCTCTTCTCCCATAAATCTAAATAAGACTTATGAATAGGTGTTCACCATTAATTTATGTGTATTTAACATGGAATAAATAATAAGGTAGTAGAAGGATAAAAAAAATCTAAATCAGGGCAAATGATATTTGTAAAAGCGTTTTAAGTTTTGTGTCTGGCATTATTTAATAATAATAATTAAACATCTTCTTCCTTTGTGCTTACAAATATATCATTGTTTTTGTTTTGGTACCGGCATATTTTCAAAATTTTCGTAAAATAAAAAAATATGTAGAGCTAATAGTTACGAGAAAAAATTGGCGGTAGAGAGAGGGGAAAGTTTGAAGGGTTCCCACGGAATTCACACGCGCATGACGTTCACGTGAGCTCATCACATCACAGCCTTTGTCGGTTGTCTCTCCCTGGCTTCCTCTTGAAAAAACTGGAAGAGGACCCCACGCGCCATTTTGGACTTTTGTGGTTTTTGGTGTGGCGTACGTCTTATGTCACCATCCCAAATCTTCTCTCCTCACACGCCACCACACACAGCTAATCCCCTACGCCTTCCCTCCTGGGCCGTCGGATTCGCCGACACCAACGTCCCCAGCAATCCAACGGCTTGGAAGGGCATAACAAAAGAGCGGAAGCAATAATGCAGGTGAGGCCTCCCCCAAAATAGAAACGCGATGAAAATTGATTTGAGAGGAAAGGAAAAGCGAAAGTAGTTGGAGAGAGGAATGAGAGAGGGACACGAAGAGGCAGAAAGCGACAGGGAGAAAGGTCGTAGGTGGTAGATGTGTGTATACTATCACATTATCATAATATCATAATATCATAATATGATCACATCCATGGCATGGCATGGCATGGCATTTAAAGATAAAGATAAAAGGCAGTTGCGGACACACCCCACCCTCTTCGCCATTGGTTCCTTTCTTGACCTTCCCTCCACTGTGGGACCCTCCTAAACCACAAAGAAAACTAGGACCGAATCTTCCTTAAAGCGATTAGGAAAGGGTAGATAAGCCTTGTGGGGTTGACGCGTGTACAGTGTATCTCAACCCCCCCCTTCCATCACGGGACCACTTCTGTTCATTCTTACCCTTTTAAATTCTCACTTACACTTTTAACACATTAATAATCCATCATTCCAGTTAATTGCAAATCAAACAGATTGTTCTCTGCTTCACTTGTTACGTTAATTTGAAACCTGAACTTGCTTCGAATAACTTTTCGGACATATCAACATTTCTTAATGGGTATAAAGTTGGTGCGCAAACTTTAACCAGCATTTCATAGATACCATGGACAAGATACCCGTCACGTGACACTAATTTGTTCCACTCTAAACTTAAGTTTAATAAATTTGTATTTTAGAAATCAGGTTCCATATGTTTCAATTCATATTTATATTCTATATTTTTCAATTCAACCTAACATTTTCTGCGTTATAATAATATTTACTATTTATCTTAAAATATATTGTAGAATATTTTTTTAATAATACTTTTATTCTTTAATTTTACAAAATAAATATATACGGTGTTTCTTTATCACAATCATCTTATATATAAAATAAAAAGAGTTAGAATTAGAAACTTATAAGGTGTTGGAGCTATTTTTTTTTTTTCAAAGTAAATTGCTTCCTAGTAAAAGGAACTAATAACCTAAATTTATTTAATTACACTGGTTTAAATGTGTTAGAAATAAATTAAACATATTGGATTATTAGTTTATATGAATTTAAAAATTTGAATTATTTACAGTATAATTAAGTTTCTTTATCTTAGTTTTGACTTACTTTAAAAGTTATTAGTCATAACTAGTTTGAAATATAACATGTGTTAAGCAAATAAGATTTTATTAGGTGTTTAAAACATATTGAAAGACTTAAAAATGGTAAATGAACATTTATATATTTATTATGAATCAATTATTTTTTTTATACATCATTTAAATATAAAATGATCGTTCGAGCAATTCTCAAAAATAGTCATTATGATATTGAGATAATATTATTGTTCAAGTGTCATACTATTTTATATCACTTAAACTATATAAGTTAAAGTTGAGTGAAACAAAATATCAAAATAATTTTTTTCTCTTTTATGACTCTTGCTACTTAAGTGACAGTGAAAATTTTGAAACTTGATATACAAAACTACATAATTTAAATATTGATACAATACTCAAATGACCTAACTTTTATTGTATGATCTTAAATTTAGATATACATGTCTTAATATACATTATATTATTCATTGAATTCATAAAAGACCAACACGTGATATAATACTGTGACTAATTCTTCATAAAAAAAACTTACAGATAAATTCATAAAGTGTGCAGATGGTATTCCTAACCTTAGGGCCTATTTATTCTTGAACAAAAATTTAAATTGAAAAGATTTTATTCAATCATCACAGATCAGTGTTTTGATTGATCAAGTCATTACAATCAAAAGTTTCAAAGCATATTCACAATATCAGCCTATCAATATAAATCCAATACCCAATAATTTAGCAATATCCTACGTACTTAAGATGATACGCAATAATTTTATCATTATTATCTTAACAAGAGAATACAAAAGTTTGCTACAACAAGTCTTTTGTTTGTTAGAACAAGAGTAAGATTAACATATTATAGAAGGTAAAATTACTTTATGAATCCATGAATTAATCGTTTTACAAATTTAATCAGGTATCTAAGCTATTTATTTTCAATTAAGTACTTTAAACCTTTATTAATTTTTTTATTGGATTCAAATCAAACCGTTGTGACTAAAAAAATTAACCACCTATAGACCTAATTGGATTCTAAATCCAATATTATCATTTTTGAGGTCTCCGTTGAGTATTTTTATCTCTCTAAGTACCCATTCTCCAGTTTTGAATCCAATATTTTTAACTAGATTTTTTTAACTAGTGATCACGTGTTTCTCCTTACAAACAACTATGTTACAAACTTATACAACTGATTCAAACATTTGATTTTATAATAAATGTTAGACGAATTGATCTAATTTAAAACAAAATACACGTTCAAAGATCTAATTAAAAGAAAAATAGTTCAAAGTCTTAATTAAAAATAATAAAAAAGGTCAAGAACTACATTGTAATTTATCCATTGTAGAAAAAATTTAAGCTACTTATTAAATTGAAAAGTGAATTCACAAGTTAAGTTCGAAGATAAAAACAAACCTTGATTTTTTTAGTGAAATCTTTCTTTTCAACCACATGCATTTTTTTTTTCATTTATACGATTTAAGTTATGAAATTTGTCAAAAAAATTCAGTTTCTGATAAAAAGGACCAATCCCATTAACAAAATGTCACAAACGTACGTTCAATTAATATAGAGGAATTAATTCAAGCAAGAAGATAGAAAAATATAATTAATTTTTTTTATTTTATAAATATAACAATACACATTTTTTATTGGTCACAGTTCAACTATATCGAACTACAAATCTTATCATATTTATAAAATTAACATATAAAAAATATTTAATATTTATCATGCCAAAGTAGGAAAGGGATTATTAGAAAGATGTGGTAGAATTGTTTAAAAGTATATTAATAATTTTTTACAGTAAACGATTAGTTTTTTTTTTGGTAACTGTAGAAATTAAACATAGCGTTGCCATTGCTAATTAATCCTATTTTTGTTCATCCATGGATTAGTTGAAGGGAAAAAACATGAATATTAAATGGAAGCAAATGTGATTTTATTAAAGTGTAAGTGAAAGCACATCACATGCCCTACGAGAGATATGCGGAAAGTGTCCAATGCTTGGCTTCATAGTTCCTGAAGTTTCTATCTGCCAAATTTTGAGTAAATGCTAAATTTGGGGACCAAGACCCTCTCAATCCCAACAAAGCTCCATCACTGAAAGTTACATATAAGAATAAAATAAATAATTTTATACATTTTTTTTTTTCATTTCATTTTGTTGACATGTTCTCTACTACACATCCAATCTTAGGTAAAGTGAGAGGTTGAAAATGTCATAATTAAAGAAAATACATATTATTATTATCATTTTATTATTATTTGATTTACATTGTGATAAGATTCTCCAAGTATCTGAGATAAAAAGAATTCCAAGCTCTTTTTAGGATATTTAACAATATATATTGTCTCTCGAAATACAGGTCACCCTAGGATGCAAGATGATTAGGTATTTGCTATGAGAATCTCCACTTACCAAAGTAATGGTAGGTGGCAGAGGTAGGTAAACGAGTATGATTAAGATTGGTTTGTGTTGCCTTATCTTTTTAATATTTTGATTCGGTTTGCTTATGAAATAAAAGGAGTTACAATTTTTTTTTGTTCTAAGTATAATATGCAAAAAATAACAAATCTAAATTATGATTATTGTGTGGCGTTCTTGCTTATTAATATTGAATGACAATTAATAACATGATCAATATATTAATAAAGCACAAGCTAATGAATTAATAAAGTTTTTAAATGACCGATAGTATGAAATCTACATTAATTAAATACTAAGAAATTGAATAAAATAAATTATTTTTTTAAATTAATTTCTATTTTATAATACTGTGGAGACTTATCCAACAACTAATAAACCAAACTCACTAAATTCGCAAGTTATGTAAACTTCGTTAAAGAAAAAAAAATAAAAAATTCTGAACTAGTCTCATTTATACAGGACACTTGCCTTGACTCACAGAGATTGCCTGTTAAATGTAGTCTTTGCATACCATAAATTACTTGCAATGAATCAAAACGAAGTTATTAAGGTACGAATGAATCATAACTTATTGTATCTACCTCAATATATGTATATATATTTTTGGATAATTATATTATTGATGTAAAATATTTATTGATTATATTAATAATTAGTTATTTTATTATAAAACTGAGTGTAATTGTTGGATTAATCTAACATTGATGAATATATATACATTCTTTACGGGTGTGATTGACGTTAAGTATTATTATCATGCATGTAAATATCACATGTTCTGTTAAAAGTACAACTTGATATCATTTAAAAATATTATTTTTTAATAGTTGATTAGAACCTAAACATTAATAAATATTTTTATATTTCACAAAATTTCAATAATATTTTAAATTAGTATTTACAATACTGAAAATAGAAGAAAAATATAATCATAATTAAATATGTATATAAAGATCCACTAATAATTAAATGATTTTTATGAAATATATGAAATATGTATCAAGATATACGTACTTCAACCACATAATATCTATGTTCAACCATTTAATCATTTTAAACAATTCCAATGTAATAAAAATATACTAAAAAATTATATAGAGAACACAATGTCATCTAAATTTGAAAGATTAAAAAAACAAAACTAGAGAAAGAAAACATACTTGCAATAAGAGAACCAAATATAGCAAAAGAGAAAGCATACCCACAAGAACTCATAAACAAGACCAAACAAAACAAGGGGAGAATGAGACATTGTGACAATGAAGAAGAGATAGAGACAATAGTGACAACATGAACCAAATAAGGCCAACAATAACATCATAACAAGCATGTATAGAGGCACAAAAAAGTGAAGTAAAACAAATAAAAATTATTGTAATTATAAATAAACAATGTTGTTGCTATAAGATTTGATGATGATTCTAAAACAACTATCATCCTATATTTTAACTTAATTTCAAAACTCATATTACAATTTTCAATAAAAGTTGCTCCATAACTATTTCGGTACAATTTCACTAATAGTTGATTTTGCACTAAAAGTTAAGTTATTTTATCATAAAATTTTGATTAATTATTTTTAAGTGAATTTTATTTATAATTACCGGCTTTTCCTTGCATAAGATTTAAATGTAAAAAATAATTTAAAATAATTAAATTTTGTTATATTGCAAATGATTAAAATGTAAAATATTATTTAAAATAATTAAATTTTATTCTATTCCAACACAACTTATTAATGGTTGAGTTAATCGACAAGTTTGAATGGATCGTGATAGTTTGACACCACTATTCATAATTTACTCTTATTTGACACTATAAAATATTATTATTTTATTGATATATAATATTTTATTAATATAATACCGTGTTAAATGAATGTTATTAAGAATAATAGTGTCAATCCGGTTTGAATAAAGAATTATAATTATATTTGGACTTATATATATATAATAATTATGTAGTATTTAATATCTTTTAATTGAATTATATTTTTAGTATTTTAGAAATAGTTAATTATCATATATATTATTAATTATATGAACTGTCTTTGATAATTTTTGTATATAAACACATGCTGATATTACTTTTTATATATTAAATATAAATAGGTAGAATTGTTTATTTTATATTTTTATTAAATCTATTTATTTAACCTAAAACATATATTATAAAAATATTAAATTTATTTTATTAATTATTTTAATATTATTATTTTATTATAAATTTAATTATTATATATATTTTAATTATTTATTATTTTAGAATAAAAGAATAAATATTTTCTCATATTTTTTAATTTTAATTGATTAACTTTTTTATTTAATGGATTATAGGTTATCAAACTAGACTTTATTTGCACTTGGGAATGGAAAGTTTGAGGGATATTATTTTTTTTGGTTTTTCGTGATTTCATGTTTTATTTTTTAGATTTTATTCGTTTTTCTTCAATAGGAAACAAACACGGGATAATAGATAGACTAAATCCGACTTAAATATTACGAGATTAGAGGTATTAGTATATGTTCAATATATCTATATACTTTAAACTAATCTTATTGTTTAAATATTTTTTGATGAAAAATATTATTTAACAATGGGTTATGTTAGTCATTTGAGACTCATCCTAACTATTGATTCATTAGCTAACTTTAACTAAATAAGCCATCAACATAAAACAGGGACTACTTACAATTGGTATTAGTTAGTAAGTATGACAGAATTAGAGCTAACATTGCATTTATTCATTCTAATAATGAAAAATGTCATCCCTCTCCACCATTTAACGTGGCATTTTGTTAAAATTTTAATGATAATGGATTAGCAGAAAAAAATCATATTTTAAATAAATTGTTCTTTTATCAGTTATATATTGGTCCCATTTTAAATAAAAAAAGTCTGGCTTAGTTTTACATAAGTTATTTTAACTCAAATTAAGAAAAATAAACATAATTTAAGAATCTATTATACTAATTATTCATATGGGTGTATTGCTTTAAACCTATTTTGGTAGTTGTAGAAACCTGTTTTGGTAGTTGTGGAATAGAGTAACTTTTATTCCCCAAATGGTGACTTTTACATGCATGGGAATTCCAATAATAATAAAAAAAAAGGAAGGTGGTGGAGTCATGTCAGGAAGATTCAATGAACTTGACATGGCTATCAATTTCTACAAGGTCTTGACTTTTGAAGCGTTAAAGACACCGAAGGCAAGGCATGACCAAGAAACCAAAACATACGTTGAGGTTGGATATCATAATATAATACTAGAATACAACAACAATATGCATCACAACAAAAGACCAAAGGTAGCCAAGTAGCCAAAAGTTGGGGCAAAGTAGCCGCCTGCTTTAGAATTACAGGACCATTCAAATAAACTAAACATACCACATCAATAATGCAATTAATTCCCTTTAAAATTTATACACCAAGGCAAAATCTCTGCGCCTGTTTTCTTCAAAAACCAGTTACGTGTACTCTTAAATATGTACATGCTGTGAGTTTGGATCCTCTTCAAGTTCTCTGCTGCCACTGTACAGCAAAATCATGCTCATTCACTGCTTCTTATAATAGTAGATAATAAAGAACAAAATATGATTTCATTTTATATTGTTAGGAGTTATATTAATCAAAGTGCAATGTGAAAATGATATCCGCATGCACATAGAATTCACACAAAGTAGTTAATACGCTGATTGAATTTAGATCTTTCAACTTTAATTTTTAATAAAAAAATCTTTAGGTAAACTTTACTTATTTTTCGGTAAAGTCATACTAGTTTGAAATAAACTGTTAAAATATTAATGACAGGCGCCTTACGTTCCTATAGAAATATTTGAAGTGTCAATAGACAAGTATTAGTATCATAATATTCATATTTACAAAATGTTTACTAGTTATTTTTAGTAATTTTTATTTGTTTTTTAAATCAAGTAATTAAATTAATGTTATTGGTAATAAAGAATAAAAAATTGTTTAAAAATTAACTTGACTGATTTGTGTTTTATATTTAGATTAAAAAATTGAAATTGCTTTTAAAGAAATTATATTTAAACTTATATTTTGTAGTGTTTTTAATTACTTTAATTTGTATATTTAAAAATAATTTTTTTATGTTAATATTGTATAATATATAATTCTATTTAGATTGTAGAGATAATTTTAAATAATTATTTAAATTTTGAGAAAATAATAATAGACATATTAATATCCATGTTTGCAAGTATAAAATAATTCATAAATATCTTTCAAATAGATATCCAACGGATAGGGAGACAATCTTTTTAAATTAAAGATGCAATAAATAACTGTTACCTCTATCCATTCCAATTCATTAGAATCCCTGCCCATTGAAAATCTCCCTTCAAAATAAAGCATTGGTTGTTTCTTCATATGGGGAGGGGTTGATTATTTAAAATGATCTATCCTAATATAATTTGTTTATTATATTTTTTATTCATAAAATTTAAATTTAAAAGTACTAAAAATATTGAATGTAAGTTTTGTGTGGGATTCATGTTTTATTTATAGACTTATTTATATCCCAAAAACATAAACTTATCTATAGAGCATAGAAACAATTAGGAGTCTTAGATTCATGTTTTAAATCAACATGTATTTATTATATTTCTTCTTAATGTTTAATAAATTGGATTTACTAAAAGTTAGGCATAAGAAGTCAATATTGGTGGACTCGGTCAAAAATATATACTATCAAATGGATTGGTATGAAATGTTTGTAAAAGGGGTTGGACAAAGAAAGAATGACTTAAATTGAATTTGACGAATATTTACTGCACTAGTATGAAGTAACCCCTGGATTAATGAATTGATAGATTTCTTTTAAAATGATATTTATATTTTTAATTTAAAAAATGTATTTTTATTAAAATAAGTACATATATTTATATATTACACCACTTTAATTTTAAAAATACTGATTATTTACCTAAATATCAGAACTATTTAAAATTGAGACAAGCGGGATGAACACTTTTAGACCATGACAAGGCAGTTTTAACACCCGTAAATGTTGGTATGGACTGTGAAGTTTGATTATTGTGATGGTTTGGAAGGATTTGTGGAGTAGATAAAACATATTTTAGAGTAGTTTTTGATAACATGAGATTTGAAGTTGATTCTGGTAGCGTATAGGTAGCATTTGTGTATGGTTATACAGATGCCGGGGGATGAAGAACTTGGTATCAGCAAGTGGGGTGAGTGGGGTCCTTGGTAGGTGTGTTGTGGCCCCTTCACTTTTGTTTCAATATTAGGGGTCTTTTATTTCGGTCTTTGCTCTCTCACCTGCGTCCAAATGCAACCAGAACCAAATAATAGTTGCGTCTTCACACGGCTATTCCTTCAATCAAAGATAAGAACCAAACTAACTCTCTCATTTTTTTCTTCCCTAATAAAAACATGGGTCCACTGCTGAAATTCATGCACCCCTCCCCCTTCTCTCTGCCACTGCCAGGTCAAAAATCTCACGTGACACAGTATACCATATGCTCCACACACCTCAATTTTTACTTTCTTCCTTTAACCTTTCCTTCATTTTTTTTAACGTATCCTTATTTTCACATTTTGGACCCCTTCTTTAATAAACAATGATGGTATTGATGCAGGTGCTAGATCTTAATTATTACCATTCGGGCCTAAATTTTGTGACTTATGTTTATATCTATAACATTGTCTTTGTTTTCACAAGAGTACTGTTTATGTGGAAGAAAGACGTAAATTTTTGACGTTTGTTTCCATTGATTTAAGTTAAATAGTGAAGACGAAATTGTGGAGGATTAACTGTGCCTGTATTCTCGTTGCTGCCTTGTGTCTCGTTTTTTTGTACACCGTCTTTTATTCCGTAATTGCTTTGTTCATGTTTAACTTTTACATTATTTAATTGGTGGTTTAAACTTTAATTATGTGAAAAAGAAAATAATCAATTATATTAAGAATGATCGATTATGCTATACGTTATTCATATATCATGACATAATATAATATTATAATATAAAATAATATAATAATAATAATAACATATAAATTTATATAATACTAGAATTAATAATATTAATTATGAAAATTATTAATAGTAATAACTATTAAAATTAATTTATATAATAATAATTATCATTATAAAATCTTAAATAATAATAATAATAATAAAATCTAAAAATAATAACAATAATCAAAATAAATTTATAAAATAATAATAATAATTAGAAAATTATAAATAACAATAATAAAATACTAAAATTATAATAATAATAAAAATAAATTTATGAAATAATAATAAAAGTAGTAATAATAAAATTAATAATAATATCAATAATAAAAATAATATATATATATATATATATATATATATATATATATATAAATAAAAAATAATAAATATAAAAATAAAAAAATAAAAATAAAAATATATATATATTATAATAATAATAATAAT
>Ga0099824_1006170_pt1 | contig 16579 bp, 5 predicted proteins | sample SiratrowhiteBW_FD_76837 | JGI IMG/M metagenome (GOLD analysis project Ga0099824, IMG submission 76837) | Root nodule microbial communities of legume samples collected from California, USA - Siratro white BW | ecosystem: Host-associated > Plants > Roots > Nodule | place: USA: California...
CTCCCACACCCTCCAATTCTTTTTTTTTTTTTTATAAACATATTTAAAAAAAAAAAAAATTTTTTTTTTAAATCCAACAAAAAAAAAAAACATCTTTTTTCCACTTTTTTTTAACTTTAATCCTACATTCTAAAAAAATAACACCCACCCACACAAATTTTTTTTTTTTTTTTTTTCAACAGATATAAAAAAAAAAAAACAATCTCATTCAAATCACAGTCAAACATAAAACGTTTCTTTTTACAATGATTCTAACTTTAATCCACCATCCTAAAAAACTAGCCACTTTCATCTCACCCTGTTCATTGTCAACTCCTTTCCAGAATGAAGATATCACAAGGCCTCATCTCCTTTTTCTTTTTCAAGAAAAAAATTAAAAGAGGAAAAAAACCGTTGCCCCATTCCTCCTATCTTTCCACAACAACCCCATTAATTAATTTCCCCCAAAACTCCAAACTCAAGAAACAAAACAGAAAAGTAAAAAACAACTTTTTCACCCCACCCCATCAATGAGAGAAGAAAACTTCCACGAACATACAACATCATTGCATTGTTGTTTTGCAATCAAAGTTACAATTTCTCTCCACCAACAAGAAAAGTCATTCAACAGCAATGCATAATGTTATAACAAAACTCTAAATCTGACAAGAAAACATGAATACGACATTGTCCATGGTGATGAAAAGAAACAAGGAGAGGAAGTTAACGAACCTGATATCGTATAAGCAAGGATCAGAAGGCTTGGGGCAAAGGGTCAAGGAGAAAAGGTCGCTGAGGTCAACCTTGCACTTTCTGGAAGCACATGTCACAGGCTGAAAGGAGTGAGACTTGTGCGGACAGAACACCCCATTGCAGGGATTGCTGTGCTTGTGACTCTTGGCCTTCTTCTTCTTTCTCGCGTGGCTCTTCAACCCTTTGTGGTGGTGCTTCTTCGCGTGATGCGCACGCTTCTTCTTGTGCCTCTTATGTGGGTCCTCACTCTTCTCCCGCAGCAAGGAGTTGAACCACGTGAACTCGCTGCCGGTGTCGGCGGCGAGCCAGAGCCGCTGCCCCGGCGTGCCCACCTTAACTTCCACGAAGTACTCTCCGATGCCGAGGTCACGCCCGGTGGCCAACGGCATTTCCACCTCGGCGGGGTCCGCCTCCGTGGCCCTCCTCCGGTTGTCGTAGCCGCCGCCAAATCCCAACCTCTGGTTGATCTGCAGCCGCCGCAGGCTGTCCCTCTCCACGAACCCTTTGAAGGCCTCCGCCTGATCCACCTCGCCGCCGGTGAAGCGGTCATGGTGGCGGTGCACAAGCTCGAGGCTTGTGCCGTGAACCGGCGCAGGGAGCAAAAACAGGAACAGGGTAAGGGTGAACGTGAGTAGAATCGAAACCTTAAACACGTTGTTGGAGGTGTTCCATTGCATTATCCTCCCCATCAAAAATTGTGTAATGTGATATATACTGAAGATGATTATGTTAATGATGAAATGATAAAGATGGTGGCAATGAAATGGTAATGACAATGTGTTTTTGTTTTGGGTTTGAAGAATGGGTGGTGGATGAAAATGGGAGGAATGAATGAATGAATGAGAGGGGGAGAATAAAGGGGCTAGAAATGTGAGGGGGAATGAGATTGAGCTGGTTTTGAAGGAGATGGGTCCATTTTACTAGGATGGATGGGGGTGGGGGACACCAGCAACAAAGATATATATGATATAGGAGAGTGGGTTTTCAAGGTAGGACCTTTGTTTTCGTAAGATTTTCCTTTGGGGCTCAGAGCCTTTTGCCTATATATATATATACACACATACCCTTTAAATATATCTTTTTTACTGGTTTTTAGTTTCATTTGGTAACTTTCCAAAGGTCTAAGCTTTTTGTTGCAAAACTTTGTTTTCTTTAACAATTTATTACCTTGACAGTAACACATGTTAAACTGTAAGATACGTGACAGTAAGACAAGTTTGTCCTGTCAGAAACAAATATATGGATAAAAAAAAACTAACTTGGTATAGTCAAAATATTTTTAAGTATATGACTTAATGATAAAAATTCAATTTAGTCTATGTAAATTTGTTTTAGAGTTTAATATTTATATAATATTAGTTAAAACAAGTTTAGATTGTGGATAAAAAGAAACAGTGGTTGTGTGATTTTATGTCAATGATTGGATGTGTTAACAGTGTAAAGGCATAAATTACTTCTTGTATATTTTATCATATATTATTATTATTATTATGATTATAATGATTATGGATGTTTTGTGATTTACTTTGTGGTGGTATTAGTTTGTTGTGTTGTGGGTGGCTGTGTCTCTCTCATGCTCTCAACGTCCACGTCGTTTTTTGGTTATTTGTTTTTGGGGTTTTGTCTTGGTTGGCTTCCATAATTGGTGCACAGCTTTTGCAGTGCAAACTATTTTGGATGCTGGTTAAGTTGCCACCACTACCCTTAATATTATTTTAAGTTACTGGTTTTTGGTTTTCCTTTTTTGTAATGCCATTTTGATCAGTTTGTTGGTCTTGCCCACAAAGTTTGAGAGGGTTGGGTTAATTTGCCTTTTTTGTAGAGTATTAAAATAGCCATTATTTTGTTGAGGAAATTCAAGTGAAAAAATGTGTTAGACTTCAGATTTGAAAATAGTTTTAGATTGTCAATTATAACCTTACAAAAAAGTTGGAGCCATCTTGGAAACTCTTAATGGAAAAGTTTTAAATTCAATAGCCTGTGGCAGTGAGTTATTGTGTTTGAAATGGGTCTAATTTATCTGATAATAATAAAAGTATGGGATTTAATTGAACCAATTATGGTGAATCTAATCTAATTAAATAAAAGTTCTAATCTTGTTTTTCCGTTTATAACTCTATCTATCATATTAATGAAAGTTTTATTTTGAAGATGTCATGTCACTGCTTTGCATTGATTTTTTTTCAGTTAAATGTTATTGAAATAGTATTTTTTTTAATTCATAAAATATAAAATTTAGTAAATAAAAAAAAAAAAACTATCGTTGATATCACTTCTATGGATCAATTAACATGTACGGTTGTTTATAATTAGATTATTTTATCAAGTATTATCTATGAGATTTGTAAGTAGAGGAGTATAAAATTGTTTTAAAGGGTTAAGGCATAGCTTATATTTTCTCTTTAGGATAACAAATCGAGTTAATTTCAGCGATTACTACGATTCATTTGATATGACAGGTTGATATAATTTTGTCATTTTGTTTTGCTTTATCTTCCTTATATGTTGGATGGTTAGATGTGGGATACAAAAGATTGTTCTACAAGCCCATTTTTTTTAAATTAAAACTTTAAACAAAAATAATTTAGAAAAATTAACTTTTTATATTGTATTCATTAAATTATGTAAATATACAATAATATTGTAATTTAAATCAGTAAAACTTGTTAATTAAGTTTTAATTATTAATTATAATTAAGTAATTTAGTATATAAAGTAATAATTATTTTAATTTATTTTATTAAAAATATTACATAACAAATTAAAAACCTAGAAAATATTTATATAATTAAATATATATATATATATATATATACGAGATTTAAATAAAAGATAAGGAAATTATAAACCAAAATAGATTAAAACTTTCAGTCCGTTTAATTATAATGGGCTAATCCTGTCATTTTTGGCAGGTTAATCACTGGAAAAGCCATATTTACCTTAAAAAAAATATGTCTAACATAATTTTTAATTAGTTATAAAAAAAAACTTTATTTATGAAGAAGCTTTCTATTAAAGAATAACTCGGTTATAATTTAGGGGTATGAATTACATGATATATAGAAGGTTTAAAAAGGTTGTGAATAACACTTTGGTGTAATAGTTTTTGTCAAATAAAACCTAGGTTTAAAAGTGATTTGGGCGTAGTTGAATTTGGAGAGAAGCAATATAAAAAATTTATTCTGGATTTTTATACTCCTTGTGTTTTTTGCAATAATCACAAGAGCACCTCCATCTTAATCTTAAACAATTTGCAATTATACCTAGGAGTTACTAACCCTTGGAAATTGTTTGAATGAATGTATCCATAAATATTTTTAAGAAAAGAAATATAAATAAATTTCTTTAAATTTGAGTATGTTTAACTAATACTATGTTACTTATTTTTCTTGGTAGTTAGTTTCATTGATTTGAGTATGTGTAATTAGTACTGGTTATCTAATAAAGATGAAGATAAAATACAAATTTTGTGTTTGACAGAATGAGAACCGGAATGAAAATGTAGATAAATATAAATTTTTACTTAAAAAATGAATATCAAATTTTATTAAAGACCAATATTGTCAAACTTACACTCACTTCACGTGACTCTATTGTTATTCTTAAAATATATGAAACAAATTTCTTCCATAACATTTGATGAAAATCATCCTAAGTTGTGCTATACTAACTTAAAAGATGATAGTAAGAAAAAAAAAAAAAAACATTTAGAAAACAAACTTTGGTAGCAAGCATAAATGTATTAAAGAACTTTATGTTTGGTTTTCAACTAAACCTTTTAGCTACCAAGTCTACCTTGTATTTATCTATATATCCATTTGAGTTATATTTTTCTTTAAAGATTCACTTCTATTAAAGTTTACACATGATTCTTCCTTATTAAATCGATTTCAATCTTAATAGTGTGTTAATAAAGGTCTGTATATAAAAAGTTAAACAACTTTTAAATTACTTTCATTATAAAGTACATAAGCATAAAGTGATTACCAAAAGATTTTTCTTTTTATTCTATTTTACTTATCCTAAAATATCATGGATAGGTTCATTATAAGTTTCAATAGGTTGATTAGAACTTTAACTAGTCCTAGTACTTACATTATCACTAGACTTCAAATGAAACATATTCTCATATAATTCAACATTATTAGTTTCACCTGGTTGTATTACAATCAAGAACATTACTCCTAAGAAAAAAAATATAAAATACTAAATTTAATTAAGTAACATTAATTTAGTTGCACACTCAACACTTTCAACATTTCAAGTTTGATTTATATTTTTTCTATAACTCTGGAGGTTTTTTATTTTTTTATACGAGATCCTATTATTTCATAAATAGATTGTCAAAATAGATTTTCCTTGAAAATTGTGCGTTCAAGAAGAATTAATACCCAGGACATTTATCATCTTTTCTCATGATTCTATTTTTCTTTTCAACTACTTCATTAGATTATGGACACACCCTAAGGTGGGGTTATTTCACAAATTATCCGTTACAGTTTAAAAAGTCATTGAAAAATTGCAATCACCAACCATAAAAAAATTGGAGGTTTTTTATTTTTCTTATGGGAGATCCTATTATTTCATAAATAGATTGTCAAAATAGATTTTCCTTGAAAGTTGTGCGTTGGAGAAGAATTAATATAACCAAGACATGTATAATTTTTTCATGATTCTATTTTCCTTTTCAGCTACTTCATTAGATTATGGACACACTAAGGTGGGGTTATTTTACAAATTATCCGTTACATTTTAAAAACTCATTAAAAAAATTGCAATCACCAACCATAAAAAATTCTAGTGTTGAAACAGTATCTAAAATTTTGATTTTTGGATTATTATTTTAGTGTTACACTTTTTTAGTATTACTTTAATTATTTATTAAAAGTTAATGACCACATTTTAAATTATGGAAAATAAATTTTACATGAATATTACTTGAAATTTAATTTATATAAAAAAATTAAAATAAATTTAAACATATATAAATGTATAATTATTGATAATATATAATTATATACCTAATCTTAAGATTCTATTTCATAATTAGTCACGAGTTTATTTATCATTTTACAACTTTGAATTAATTTATCAACTAGTTTTACAAGTTCATTTTTAAATATATGTTCATTTTAGTCTTATCAAACATAGCATAAACGTGTTCTTCGAATGGTATATTAAAAAACAATTATCTTTGACCCTATTATTTTTAGTTTTAATATTATATGTCTAAAATTTATTACATATTACATGCTAGAGAGTTTGGTCATTTCATAACAGATAAAAAAAATTATTTATATTTTTTTTATATAAAATCTTAAGATATATGATCTAGATATGAAATTGATTTGGTCACGATAATTTCTCTTCAAGGATTATGTTTTGCTTGAAACCATGTGAATATTTCAAATTGAATGAAAATGTTATTTGAGCTTTGGTTCAAAGAATTTTGAGTTTGATACTCTTGTTGAGATGTTGATATAGTGACTAGATTATGCATGTTAAAGTATAAGGTTTCTTAAATAAAGTTTTGAATATGATTTAGATGAATAAGTTAGTTTTCAATAGTTTTTTATATATTAGTTTATGAGTTTGATTTGAATGAAAATATATATTGAGTTTCAATTATTAAAACCGAATTGAAATAAACAGAAGATGATATTTGAGCAAATTATAATTGTATTGATAATTTTAAACTTGTTTGAAAATTATATTTGTACTATAGAGCCTACTAGCTAACCTGTCTAGTATATAATTGCTTACTAACCTATGCTGACCTACAGGTTCTCATCCATACTACCTCAATGGAAACTGACCAAACACTAGCTGGTCAACAATGAGGGCAAAATCGAGCAAAGCCTCCATCCCCTCTTGGTAAGTAAGCACTGACAAGACAAACACATGGCAACCATCAGTCCAAACACCCTCAGTGAAGCACAGGAAAACACTTACATAATTCGAGTCTTCAGCCCAGACCAATCAAGACCCATCTAGAATCCTATAAATAGAGAAGTGAACTCAAGACATAAGGTATTGTTACTCTAATCCTATTCACCCTACATTATTGGGACCTTTACTGACTTGAACGTCGGAGTGCATGCAGGAACCTCTCCCGATACTACAACATGTTTTACTTTGGGTCATACAGTTACTGCATATATTGGATTTTAAAAATAAAAATGATCAACCTCTATCAATATATAAAATTTAAAATATTTCTTAACAGACCCTATAGAGCTATGATTTTGTTGAACATCCAAGTCCTCTTGTCACTTATTTGATAACGAACATTGTAGTCATCCTTACTTTACAATTATTGCTTGATTCCAAAATGTTAAACATTATGCACTCATCTATATATACATTTTGCACTTGTTTATATGTGGTTATACCTTTAACAAAGGAAAAGTCGTATTCATCTTTTAAGTTGGAAAAAATATACCTTTATAAATTTCTTGACTCATGAAGATATTAAATTAATAGATTATGGTTCTAGGACAAAAATTTCTTTTAATAATTTTCAAGTTCTGAACCATGCTGGTTTAGAGGCTAATTTATGCTCCACAAAAGGTCATATTATGTCAATATTCAACATTAACAATAAACAAATTTCTAACAAACATAATGACTAACCCCGAAACACAAATTTTGATAAAAAAACACAAACCCTAAATTATATAAAAAAATTCTAACCAAATTTGAAATAGAAACCCTAAATTAGGTGAATGAAAGAAGAGAAATTGAGAACGTGATTGAAAAAGTGAGAAAGATCGAGATTGAGAGACTCACCAGAGACGACGGAGAGCACAACGATGACGGTAGGGAGAACACGTCAGATGACAAACAATGGCGGCGACGAGGAGGGGATGGTCGACCGAAGAGTGGGAGAGATGAGATGAAAATGTTGAGAGAGTGAGGTAGGGGATGGGGTAGTGTAGACAAAGGATTTGTGGGAGTGAGGTAGGGTAGACAGAGGGTTTGGCAGCATGAAGGGTAATTATTTTTAATTTCAATACCTTTAATCTTCTGTTGTTTGTATGGGGAGTCCAATTTTTGTAAGAGTAGGAAGCCTACAATTTTATCTTTAATGTTTTGGTTTTACTAGGACAAATAATAGGTTACATTCAGAACATGTGGTTTATACTACAATTTATATAGACCATATTTTTTTAAATTTTAGGACACACTTTTTTAATGTGCTCTTTATTTTTTAATAGGGTATAGGAGAAAACTGTGGCTTAAAATGCCCACAACTCAAAAAGTGTGACCTATAATGAAAATAAATCACACTTGTAAGCCACATTTATTTGTTTGTGGCCAACAAAAGTATTGCTTAAAGTAATAAATGTCGTAGTGCGAGATGGTGAACATTAGAAAGAGTATTAGAGACACATCACTGGAACCTTGGAGCAATTAGAGACGACCGAACACCTATCAAAGCTTAGGAGTAGTTAGAGATGATCGTGTACCCATTAACTGATAGAGCTAACCGGTTTTGCAAAAACAATATTGATTAAAGTGATTTTAATAAAACTTTTGAAAATAAATTTAGTTTTGCTACATATAATTGATTTTATGATATTTTTTCTAAAACAGAAAATTTTCGCTTAAGTGAAAAATAAAATAAAAACTGTTAAAATGTTTCATTATATTTTGAAGTACTAAATATTTTGCACAAACTTTCTTATATTTATAATGACAATTTTGTGAGAGTATTGATTATTAAACAAATAATAAGTTAATATATTATGTCAAGTAAAAAAAAAGTAACGAATAATGAAAATAACTTTAGATATATATACCGATACCATCACAGTTCATCTTTTACCAATTACAGAGATTTTTTTTTTTTTTAATTCTTTTAGTACTCTTTACATTCCGGTAAGAATTTGGACAAATTTTTAATATTTTTTTATATAAAATAAAATAATCTTCTTTAAAGTTAAAATTAGAAGTTTCCTTACATGATTTTTCTATAAACTAGGTTTAACTAAAAGAGAAACAGATCTTATTATTTCATTTATTTTTATTCTTAAAAGCTTTACAGAAAAAAAAAGTTTATGCATAAAAACTAATAATTCTCTCCTTAAACCAAAAAAGACTTGAATAAAACTATATCAAAGTGATCCAATATTAACAGAAGAATATTTGAAATACGGTAATCTTAAATGGAAACAACCAGTCAAAGTACCAAAGCTATGACTGCACTTAAAGCGCGAAAACAAAATTAATATTTTAAGAATTGAAAAGCAAAGAACTTATTTTTCATAAGGACTAAAATAAAAGTTACCAATTCCACCGAAATTAAAAGCATTTTTAAATCTATAAGTTATAAAAACCGGCTTGCGCTCGAACCGGAAACTAGATACATGACTTTATCAAACCGGATTAAATCGGCTAAGCCGGTGTTGGACAGACCGGAATTTGGTGCTCCTTGATAGTTGTTGTTGTGCACATGGCTCTAGAACAAATTTGAAGTGTTGGAAGGTCAAACCCCTATCCCTTGAGAAGTTAAAAGATGTAAAATAATAAATTCTAGCAATTGGTCGATGTTTGTGTTTTATTATAAAAGCATTATAATTTAAATTTAAATTTAAAGTATGGATCAGTCAAATTATAATAGCTAGATAATGTTTTTAATATATATATATATATATATATATATATATATATATATATATATATATATATAGGTGATTTGGTTTATTAGTTTGATTATAATATATTTTTAAATTTTAACAAAAATTGTTAGAAATAAAATAAGTTTATAATATATAAGTATATGCAATATTTCCTTTGTTAGTGGATTTTGTAAAAATGATTTGAATTTAAACTTAATTTTTTGATATTTTATCAGAATTTATATTAGTGAAGTTTATTTAATCTTTTCTGTTACTTAGTATTGAACAACAAACAAGTATTTTAATTTTACATATATATATATATATATATATACACTTCAACGTAAAGGACATATCTTAGAGATTTCTACATTAATTAAATATAAAATTAATTTCTATTATATAAGTGGATATAAGTAGAGAGAATCTTCATTTTATAAATATATGATTTCGTAAGAACAAAGATAATAATAAATGATTAAAATATTATACATTTATTATTAAGTTCATATTATCATATTTATAGGAGAAAAAAAGTTAGATGATAAATAAACATGCTAAAAAATATATTTCATATTGAAAATCAGAAGAAATTAATCCCAAAGCGGTGTAGGTAGTTCTTCATCTACTTTGTTTGTTGTCCTGTGGGAAAATAAATTGATAAGGTGTATAAGAGAATGTGAAAATCAAGTTCTTCGTTAATTAGGTTGTGCTCCTACAGTAAACAATGACTTTTATTAAGAAATGAAATTAATTTCGCGACAGAATGCACGAATATTCATTAACCACATGTGAAAGTTGGTGACATGTTTTTAGTTTGTTTGTGCGTTATGCTTTATTTAGATTCTACAAAAGGAAGGAAGGAAAAATAATAAAAAGTAAAATTATTTAGATTTGACGAAAAACGATGTAAAATGAAAAGAAATTGGTGAAAATTTTATAATGAATTTGATTAATATAATAAAATATTTTTTTAAAATTAATTTTTGATGTAAAATAATATTTTTTAAAAGTAATTTGATGTTTTTTTTAAAAGGTATAAACTAAAATAAAAATGATTACAAAATTTTAATAAATAAAAATTCTATTTCAAAATAACAATGTATTAAAATAAATTACTTTATGAAATATCAAAATTTAAATGATTTTATTTATTATTTTTCATTTTTATTTTAATTATTTATATTTTGTAGCAATTGAAATTTAAACCTAATTAACATTATCAGATTAGTTCAATAAGATGAAGTTTCTATCCACAGATATTATAATTTGATCATATCTAATTAATGTAAAATTCAAACAATATTAAAAGTTGTCAATCATATTAAAATATAATTATATATATATATATATATATATATATATATATATATATATATTATTATCACACTTATATTTTGTTATATTTATGTATTTAATTGATTTCCATTTGTAATTAATTATATATATATATATAGAATTTTATTTGCAAAATATCTGTATTTATAAGTTAATACACTACCAACGAATGAACATAAAGAAATCAACATTATTTTTTATTATGGGCTAACTTTTGCAATTTTTCAAGGACCAACAAAAATTGTACTTTTTGAGGATTAAATGTCTAATTTTTTAAGGACTCAAAAATAATTATATAATAGTAATTAAATTGCAAATTCAACTTAGTTTAATTTTAAAATCCCTGAAAAGAAAAATGTTTAACATAATATTTTTTTTATTTATAAAACTCAAATATAAGATGTGTTGGAGTTTAAATGTAAGCAGGTTAATTGTGTTATATTATCTAATATTATTAATTTGTGCCTTATTATGAAAATCTCCTTAATGTTTTTCTCTCTTTAAATTAGTCAACTGCTTAAAAAATATTAATCATCTTTTGGTATTTAAATTATATATTTAGTGTTCCTAAAAGAGATACTACTAGAAAAAAGCTATTTAAAGACAAATTTTTAGTTATCAAATAAAATGATTGTTATTTTGATTAATCAGTAAATTCAATTATTATTTTTATTTTCTAGTTATTTAGCAATTAAAATTTAATTTGGTAACTATTTTAGTAATAATTAACAACCATTTCATTTGATAACTAAAAATTTATCTCTAAATAGCTTTTTTCTTGTAATGGAAGTTAACATGTTAGTGAAAAGTGTGTCAACTTTTTCTTTCTTTTAAAAAACTAATCTTTATTCAATACAATTTAAGTTATATAATAATTATAATTATCGATCATACCAACGAGCATTTTTAAGTAGTATTTAAAAGAAAAAACTATTACTACCAATAATAATTTTAAATTACAAATTAAAAATCCTAAAAAAACCCCGTTTCTCTTGCAACAAATTTCTTTTTCTAGGTTTGACTCAAGCTATGGAGCAAAAGATTAGTCTCTCAAGATATAATGATTGATAAAGATTGATTTATGGAGTTGATTTTTTCATATACATGAATTTATAAGGATCATTTACTACGCTATTAAATAACAATGTGGGAAGAGAGAAAAAAAAGAGAGAGAAGATATCTTATAATGAAAAGAAAACTATAACTACCTAATTATTAAAAAAAATAATAGCATACAAATTTTAATTAAGTGAACAAGAAAAAAAGAAAGAAAAACTCTCAACTCTTCAAGATAACTAATCAAATTTATAACATAAAAACAATCTCCACCAAAAGTAAGGTCTTCGAAACTAAATTCTCTAACAATCACTAGTGAAGCAAACATACTCGATATAAATCTAGAATCCATTCACACAATATTAAAATAGTGTTTAATCAGCAAAAGTTAGATCAATTATTATATAGCATTAGAATAATGTTTAGTTAACAAAATCACGTTTGGTGACTACAGATAACACTTGGTTTCTAACTTTGAGGTATTGTGTGACCTTGTAAATAAGAAAACTCCATATAAATAATTGAAACAGCTATGAATATTATATTACTTTATTTGGTGGCAAATATTGAATATATTACCGAAGATAAAAGCTTAAGGAACAAGAAGATAGTAGCAAAAAAAGGTATATATAAAATGTGAGATTTGACTTGTGAAGAAGGCCAGTTGGCTGAAAATGAATGATTGACAAATAACAAACGCGTTATATTGACTCTTTTAATAAAATGAAGAACCAAAGAAAATTGAAAACCTTTTAGTTTAATAACTAATAACGTGCATTACAATTTTCATAATAATTATTTATCAGTGCTGAGTTTTCTATATGCTGATTTTCAGGTGATTTAAAATGTCTGCAGAGGAAGTCTACGCCTGGTTAGCACAAAAGCATTACATCTAAGTATGAATAAAGCATGATATCTGAAACATTGTTTATTCTATTCTTTAAATTAATTTAATGAGAGTTGATGTGCAGATTACAGAACGTGGGAGAAGTAAAGTAATGGTCAAACATTCTTTTTAAATGTTTTTCTTGGACTTTTGTGCTGTTTTTCTCAAGCTTGTGATGCTAAAATGTTTGTAATTAGAAAGGTTTCCATTGATCATCCATGCAATTCTTTTCGATATTTCGTTAAACATATTTGTTTCTTTAAGACAGGTGCATTTGCTAATTATGTTTATAGTTATATTGATGTGTTAAACCACTGTTGAATATGATTTTTTTTTAATGGCAATTAGATGAGTAGAAGAGTAGTTCTGGAGGGTAATAATCTATGATCTTCCTTTATAGTTACACTTCGAACTAGTAGTAATTAATGTTGTTGTTTTTATTTTAGGGAGAATATTAGACAAGAATTAGATATGAGTGAGATCATATAAGAAATTTTCATCATCTTCTACTCAAAACTTTAAAATATATTAGATTTATACGTTTTTTTTTATATATATTGTTTAACTTTCTCATTTTTATTCAATGTGAAACTAGACTCTCACTTGGATACCTAACAATCTCCTCAATTGAGTGTTTCTCTTTCATATTAGTACACTCCCCCTCAAGCATAAGTATTTTTTAAACACGAGGACTTCACAAACGACCCTCACTTGTACAGTCGTTCACACACTTGACGGGATATGTTTGCCTGAAATCTCTGTTAGGAAGATTTTTGATATAAGAGATCAAATTGTACTTGTCTAAGCCGGTCACCGTCACAAACTATCAGCTCTGATACCATTTGTTGGAAAAATTAAGAGAGAAAAACACCGAGGAGATCAGATAAGAATGAGACATGAGTGAGACTCACACAAGGAATTGACGCCACATTCAATCCAAAATCTTAAGACATTAGATTTGTGGGTCTTTTTTCTTATACATTCTTCAACTTTCTCATTTCTACTTAATGCAAGACTAGACTCACACTTGGATACCTAAGTGGACAAAAATATTATGTTATGTTTATATTTGTTATTTAATTAAGTCAAAGAATTATCCATTGTTTAGGATCGTACCCGACATGAGAAATAGATTGTGTTTGTTGGTAGAAGATAACCTGCTATTGATGATGATGACAACGTAGTAGAAGTTGAAGATAATTTTACAATTAGAATTTTCATAATATTACTGAGGTTGAAGAGGACATCTTTGCAGGTAAAGTGGGGCAACATAATTTTTAGAGTGAATAACTTAATTATTCTACTATACATTTCATACTAGATGCATTAAAGATCATTATGTTACATGTTAAACATTTTAGTTATACAACTTTGGATAATATAAGTAATTTTTATTCATTAAATCTCTTACTATTATAATAATTACATTTAACCAATGAATTCATTCATTTTAAAGCATTGAAAAAATAATTATGATAATGTGTGATAAAATAGATAATTTAGTTATTATAATTGTTTTGTTTTGTTAAATCTTTTGGTATTGTTTGATTGTTAGAGTGTATATTTTATTACAGGTTTTAGGTTAATATTTTTGAACATTGGTTATGATAATAATTGACATCAATTGTCACTTTCACATGGATTAAAATTATAATTAACATAAAATGTGTCATTTTTTAAATTTATAATATATCAATTATGACCATAATCAATATAGAAGGTGACATATTTTATGTCCATTATTATGTTAACTGATATAAAATGTCTTTATAACATCACGTGAGTTCCTTTTATTATATGTCACTTTGATCTATATTTATTAGATAAATGATGTAATTTAAAATAATAACCAACATAACACTACAAAAAAATAAAAATTATCGACGAGACAATCTATCGAAAACACTCAAAATTCGTCGATAAATTGATTGTATATAAATTTACCGACGGATTTCTAAGTCCGTCAGTAATTACCAATGAATTTAAGGTAACTTTGTCAATAAATCCATCGATAAATTTAGCGACGGATGATATCTATCAATAAAATCATCGATAATGATATTTTACTGATGAATAAAGTTTCATCAATAAAATTCTGTCGATAATTTAACTTTTTCTTATAATGTAAAAACCTATTTTTCATTAGTTAATTTTTCAATTTTATAGTAACATATTTTGTTAATTTTATTGATTTATTAACTTTGTATGTGGGCAAAGTGACAATACTCAATGTAGGTATGAATATATATAGATATCTAACAAATATAAAAATGTGATTTAAATTGTTATCCACACAAGTATAGAATCAAGTAATTATTTTAAATGCATGTTTAAGGATAAGTGTTGTAGACCTTATCCAAACTCTTGGCATTATCATTCCCATCATTCATAAAGCAAAAGTGTTACCAAAATAGATGCACCATATCATCAAATCAATAATACATACTCAAGTCCAACCTAATAATCTCAAATTGCTAAATTGACACAATAATTATTCATGTCTTTTTGTTGTATATAAATTATTATCATTATTTATAAAAAAAAGTATCATCTTTATTCATGTAACAAGGTTAAAAATCACACGAAACGATGTTATAATTGTTATTGTTTAATTTATGTAGGATGATGACTTTCACATGAATAATAATTGCTAATGACAAGTAACAAATAAAGAATAATGACAAGTAATTGTTAATGACACCATTTTAAAATAATTATTGTAAAAAATACACCAAGTTACAAATATAAATTTGGGTTTGAACTCTCTTTTTGCCTGGTGGTTAAAGAAGTTAAGAATCAAGGAATTCATAAACATCATGTTTGTCCTTATTGAGACACAATCCAAATACATACCTAAAATGAATAAATATAATACCTAAAATGAATAAATATAATGATTATTGAACTACTTAGCAAACAAAAGTCTAAACAAAAAGTGTTATAAAGGACTTACATTATCGACAATTGGATAAATAATATGTCGAGCTCCTAGTTACTTTTTTGCAATCTCGAACATTAAAACATGTAAATATGTAAATTTAAAAACTTTATCATTTTTATACACTACAAAAAAAACTTACATTATCTACAAAATTATATACAGATAAAAATTTGTATGTAAAATTTGTATTACATATGAAATTTTATCAAATCCGTATATAAAATCAACATTACATATAAAATTATCTACAGATTCAAATCCCTGTGTAAAATCAACATTACATATATATTTTTACATACAGATTTGCATCCAAGATACATACGGATTTAATCAGTCTATAATATAATCTACATTAAAAATCAACATTACATCCGGAATTACATACAAATTTTTATCTAGAGTATTACATACGAATTTAATCCGTATGTAGATTTGTATGTAATATAATTTATATTAAAAATCAACATTACATACGGAATCATATACGAATTTTGTTATTAACATTAATAATGTTATTATTAATATTATTGATATTATTATTAATACTATTATTATTTTTAATATAATAATATAATTGTTGTCGGAAATATTAATAATATTAATATTATTATTAGTGTTAATATTAACATTATTATTATTAATGTTAATATTAACATTATTATTATTAATAATATTATTTTTATTATTATTATTATTATTATTATTATTATTATAAATGCTAATATTATTATTATTATAATAAAATTAGTAATATCGTTGATATTATTATATTTTTATTACTGTTGATATTATTACTACATTATTAATAGTATTATTATTAATAATATTATTATTATAAATATTGTTAATAATATTATCATTAGATATTATCAATATTATTTATATTTTTTTTCGCATTCGAAGTGCTAGTAAAAATACTGAAAATATTTTAATTGTTTTAGTGTCATTTTATTTTATTATTTATCAATTTAATTATTGGGAATTTGTATTCTAAATTTGTTATCA
>Ga0099824_1006171_pt1 | contig 16578 bp, 15 predicted proteins | sample SiratrowhiteBW_FD_76837 | JGI IMG/M metagenome (GOLD analysis project Ga0099824, IMG submission 76837) | Root nodule microbial communities of legume samples collected from California, USA - Siratro white BW | ecosystem: Host-associated > Plants > Roots > Nodule | place: USA: California...
AGACCTCCTTCGACTCTCACCACCTAGTAATGATCATCTATTTGATTCCTATTACTAGTAGAGTCAGGATATCAATCGTTATTGATCTGGTCCTTAGACAATGCACTTCCTAACTGACCTAGGTACTGGAGTTTTCTTTCCTGAAAACACTATGACTAGATCTTGACCAACACATGAACACTTTTAACAATATCACATCACAATCTAGGTCCCTACTCATGCATCCATTCACTTTTCAATCTCAATCTCAACTTCAATCTCAACATTTAAAGAAATCACTAAATCATCAATATAATCAAATTTAAATTATCAATTAGTCTATTTTATTAAATTCGTACATTGTATTGCCAAAGAATCAAACAATCAAAAAAGTAGGTCCAAAAAAAAAAAACTCTTTTTTTGGCTTGAGCGAGAATTTCTAGCTTGAGCGAGAATCCCTCTCGCTTGAGCGAAAATCCTCTCGCTTGAGCGAGACTGGTCCAGAGAGCATACCAATTCCAGGGACATTCTCGCCTGAGCGAAACTACTCTCGCTTGGGCGAAACTGGACCCGATAGCACATCTCAGATCTTCAAGTAAACTCGCCTGGGCGAGAATGCTTAGCTCGAGCGAGTTATGAGAATTCATAGATAAATCTAACAATTCCTACTATCTCAGAGCTACCATGCATGCATGCCTCAGATGACTAACATAATAAGAATCAACATGTTTATACAATACATGGTCTACCCTAACACAGAATACCAACTCAACAAATCAACATCCCATTAGGTTCACACAACTATCTCACACATGAAACAATCAAATCAACATTAATCCAATAATTCAGACCTCCAGAAAACTTTACGAAATACAAATTGGATAACTACTGCAATCACTAATTTTTCTATCTGAAGCTTAAATTTATAAACCAGACAACCACAAATTTCAGGTTAGCTTCCCTTACCTGAATTGCAGTGAAAGTTCTCTCTAACAGCCTCAAAAGCCTAAGATCTTTAGAAACTAGAATTTGCACCAAGGGACCTCTGATCAACGATCAGACTAACACTAGGAAACTGAGCTCACAGAGGCACCGTCTGATGGCTCAGAGGCCACATGCAAGCTCAGTAAGCAGAGTAAAAACGAAAACCTAAAGCTGGCTCTAAGGGAAGGGGGCAGAAAATGAACTTACTCTAACAGAGGTTCTGATCGGATAAACTTGCTCTGTTCTTCGCTACAAGTCCAATGGTGGGCTCCGCTCGAGAAACTGATGAAAGACGGGTGCGAAGGCTTAGAGAGAAGTTAGAGAAAAGGGGGGTCAAAGGTTTTAGAGAGATGGTGGCTCAAGTAGGAATGAGACTGGACTACTAACTTTCTATAAGTAGGTGTTTTCAATTTAATAATATAATAATCAGGTGCTCATTCCACTTCTTCCACTTTTACTTAGATGACAAATTTTCTAGACTGTTATAAAGAACACTAAACTTTTAAAGAATTAAGATTAACATAAATATTAAAATTGAAGTTTACTTTAATTAATTTTAGAATATGTTCACAAGAACAATTGAAAGATTTTTTCTCAGTAAAAGAAAAACAGTCATCATTTCTACTGTTTCCAAATACACAATAAAACTAAGATAGTAAAACAAAAGCTAACATAACATAACCTTAAACTGTGAAATGAATCCATGATAGAAATAAGTTCTTTTTTCTTTCTTTTTCCAACCTTTCTGTTTTTTCTTTGAAAGTCAAGGTTTCTACATTAAGAAAAAAAAAAGTCTCGTCCTCTTTTTAAAATGAATAATCCAAAATGTAATAAAAACATCTCTAACGCAAATATTTTTGCATTGGAATTACTTCTTTTAGGATAAAAAGTGTGTAATTTGATTTTAAGAATTTCCCTTCTTTGTGTAATACTCTTGAAAATAGCTTCAGAATAAAAACCAATTTAGAATTTAGCCTTAGAGATAAATAGATAACACATGAATATTTTTTTTAACGAAAAAGTTTAAAAATAAAAAAAAATCAATTATTCAGTTTATATTTTTATAATAACTTTCTTAAGAATATATTCTCGCATTTTTCACCCCCACCATGGGTCTGGACTGAAAACATAGGCCTCCCTCCACTGGTCCATCAATTTTTTTTTTTTATTTTTATAAAAACTATCAACTCTTTATCTAAAAAGTGGTTCTTCTCATTTTTTTTATCTTTTTTTTTTAAATTCCAACTTCCTTCCTTATCAAACTGATGATCAGAGGTCACTTATAGATACTTGACGTTGAGTAGAGCAAGAGTGTCCAATCACATTCTTGAACAGAGTTAGGTTGCCCGTGATTTTAGGTTTTTGAAACTCCTTTGAGTATCTATACTCTATAGAGATAAGAGAAGCTAATTGTATGTTTTTAAATAAATGTTAATTTATTTTGAAATAGTGAATGTTATGCATGTGTGAGATATATTTGTGAATTTGGGTAAGGGAAGGTAATTACATTATGTTATTTTTAATGTTAGGTAAGGGAAGCTAGTATTATATTTTTATAGATATTGTAATGACTTGTCTTGTGAATTTGGGTAAGGAAAGCTAGTTGTATATTTTTATAGATATTGTAATAACTTGTCTTGTGAATTTGGATGAGATTGAATGAGTATTTATGTATTGTATGGTATCAATGTTTGTAAATGATGTGGTGTGTGATCAAGACATATCTGTATAGGTAAGAGTTGAAGGAGATTCATATAACTGCATGATGGTGTGAAAAAAAATATGGATTAATAGATTCATATGACTACGCTGACCAAATATGAAAGCTTGATTTGTTAATGTTTGGTTGAAATAGAAACTTAATTTATGAAAGTTCATTTTCTTTTAACTCTCTAACTTGTTATTTTTTTTTTTTTTTGTGGCAGAAGATTTGACAAGTGGTGTGAATTCTTATTGAGCTAATAAAAAAAATTATTTTATTTTATTATGATTGTACAAAGATATTTATAATAAATTTTATATAAAAATTTTATATTTTAAAATATATAATGAATGTATGAATATTTATATTTAAATTTATTATATAATTCCTATATATTAAAATTCTTATTATATAAAAAATATGAAATATTACACTTTTTGAAGCAGAAAACTCAAAATGCGAAAGTGAGAAGCCCAAAAATTTGGGTCATTGTTGAAAGCCCAATCAATTTTACATATTAGAAATATTTTTCCTTTTATTTTTATACCTAAAAGGCTAAAACTGGTATTATAAGAGTTTAACGGGAAATTGGGATTTGATTCCACAGCAAAAACCCTAAGCAACGATTACGATTTGCGTTTCAAGATGGAACATCAGCATGAAGAAGCAAACACTGGAGATGTATCATCAGCCACAGCAGTTCTGCTTGGAGCTCTAGCTCCTGGTGTTAACGTTCGTATTTTCACTCTGCGATCACTTCTATTTTTAATCTTATACTCTTTTTTCACTAGATTTGCGTGATTTTTGTTGTTGCTGATGCTTTTTTAATTCAGGGTCCTACATGGATTACTTTAAAGTCGAGTTTTTCAATGTTGGGTGTCTGTCTTGCTGTTATGCTGGCCTTGGCATTCTCTTCCAGTGATTCATGGTTGATGTTCCATGTTGCATTCCTTGTTCTAATTTGCGTCACGCTATTCTTGCTTCTCAGCTGGTACTTTCATTCTTCCCTATCTGTTAATTGTATTGATTTCAAATTGAAATTGAGATTTCGTACGTCATCATGCTTCCTATACAGTTTGCATCCCAATGGATTCTAAATTAAACATTTATCAACTAGGCCCATAACTTGGAATTGTTGTTATTGTAGTAGGGAAGGCCAAGTTTTGTGCTTGATGTATGAGTCAAGCTTTTCACTTATGTTCGTGCTTGTTTTCTTTTATGGAAGTGTGTCTGGCCTGGTACTCCACGTGGCAGAGCAAAATATTGTGATTGGTTGATGATGTTATAATTCATGGATCAAATTTAGTTTTTTTTTTTTTTTCGGTGTTGTAGCATCGAAAGGAACGTATGTGTGTGTATGATTAGTTAGTGTACTGTGATTCTGTAGGTGGTTTTGTTCCATTCTTAGGGAAGATTTCAAAAATGAAAATAAAAAGGAAATGCATGTTGTATCATAATAGCATATGTTTAAGTAAGACATCCCATTACGAGTTAGTTTTTACAATTTTCTCTGATGAATTTTTTATATGCAGTACTGAATACATTTTCTCTGCAGGTTTCTTGCAGAAACTGGTTTAGTTTCTGTTGAACATCAAATGCGTGAGATGGGCTTAGAGCATAAGGATCATTCGGAGAACCTAAAGAGCAAATGACTATTTCTTATAATATTGCTCGAGACTCGGAGCATTTCCGGGGACATTTTCTTGAACTGTGTAGGGAAGCTTCGATTGAAATTTTTCATGGTGAATTGATCAGCTGCCAAATGTTCCAGATTGCTCAAGAGAAACGAACTAGCCGAAAGGTTTATCTTCTGTCAGCTACTCTTTTTTGTTTCCCTCTCCCCTATGTATCTTTTTAATGGTATGATGAAACAGATGCGTCAGCAGGGGAAACTTCCACAAGAATTTAGTTTCTTTCGATATCCTGTTTGTGATCTGATAGCTTAATTTTATTCCATTCTTTTTTTTCTCCATAGTGAATGTTGCTGCGGGATACCTTGTAGCTTGTACATTGCCTGTTGTACCTTTTTTTGCTTTTATTATTTCATGCCAAATTAGACTTCTGGTAGTTTTTTATGCATACTCTCACAGATATATATGTGTGCTTGTTTATCTCTCGCTCCACACACTGAATTAAAAGTATTATCATCATAATCAACCTATAAGTTTGGTCTTTCCAAATCTATATTTTTTAGTCCTTATATCAAATTTTGATTTTAGTCTCCATAACCAACTATAAGGTTTTAGGATATCTTGTATTATGAAATATATGGATGACTGGAACTTTGTTTCCATCCGAAGGCACTTGATGGGGATGAAATCTCAATCCAGTAATAAATGGCCGAAATATAGCAAGTATCTATTTTGTGTCTTCTAATATCGCTACATGGACTGTACCTTTAAGAACTAAGTCATGAGAAATAAGTGTCAGAATAAATACATTAGAAAGAAAATTTCAGCATATTATCTTCTATCTATGAGCAATTGTATTTTTTTTTTAGCTGTTTCGGTTTAGTGTCATGTTAACTATCTACGTCAATTAAGAAGCAAAGAACTATAGTTTACTTCAAAAATCTTAGTATATACATGTGTCCAAGACGAGTAAACAAAACGTACAATATCTTATGAAATTGATACACTCTAAAATATCTCAACAAAAGTAATTTTGCAGATGAGAAAGACTGTGTTTATCATCAATCATACATAGACGTTTATTTGCCCCTCAGAAGTCATATTTTTTCTTTACTTGGATTTTTCACATCAATTCAATCGCATAAGTTGATATGAAGAACATAAGCATGTAAGCATTTCAAGTTTTGAACCTTGAGAAGAATGATTGATTCCTCAACTAGGGTGAAGCCAATAATAATTACGACGACCATAAATACAAATCAAACAGGCAGGTAAAGAATACATTAATCAATCAGAACAAGTAGCTCTTTGAAGAAACTATTCATTTTCAGAAAACATTAAAAAAATTGAACACTGTTTCACTTCCTTGACGAGAACTATTACCAGCTCTATATCACAAAGATTGAAATCTAGAAGTTACATCAGCTTCACAAATTCCATTACTTCCATAATTCTTCCATTGGAATACCGCGCTCCTGAGCAACCTCACGAAACTGCTTCATTTTCTGCACAGCAATAACGGCTGCTCTGGCATTGTTGAGTGCATTATTACTCCCTAGTTGCTTTCCCAAAGCATTCTCAACTCCTGCCATTTCAAGAACAATTCTCACAGCCCCACCTGCAATAACTCCAGTACCCGGAGAAGCAGGTCTAAGCATCACCTTCGCCGCTCCATAATCTCCATCAGATCTGTAAAAACAAACACAAAAATAAGTAGCAGGCATCTAGAACCAATTAATAATTTTAACTAATCATCATTCTTTCATAAAAAGCCCTGAAGTCAATCAATCAAGATTCGCAGATAGCACAGCCATTTACATACTTATACTCCAAGTAAAAGTTAATCTATACTTTTACTCACACCTATACAAAGTCAATTTCAATTTTTTCATATGTAATCACAAAAAGATCTTCGATTTAATATTGGATTCAAAAGAGACTTGCAGATTATGATAACAGCATAAGAGGGTGACGAAAACAAAGAAACAGTTTAGAAATAGAGAGTGAGGTAAGGTTGAGAAAGTACCTGTGGGGAAAAGTGGAGTACTTAGTCATAGGCACCTTTACGATGTTCCTCCTGGCATTGGCAGCGGACTTCTGAACGGCGGCGATGACTTCCTTGGCCTTGCCAACTCCGACGCCGACTTGGCCCTTCTTGTCGCCGACAATGACGACAGCCCTGAAGCGCAACTGCTTCCCTCCCTTAACAACCTTCGTCACCCTCCTCACCTGGACCACCCTCTCTTCGAACCCGTCGCGGGCCTTCTCCTTCTTCGCGCCGGACCCGAACCCAGATTCCTTCTTCACCAGGGCGTCCGTTTCAAAGACGTCATTCCCGAGCACGGAGACGCCGCTGAAGGCGGGGCCGTAGAGCTCCTCGTAGGCGGCGGCGATCTCGTCCTCCGTCTCGAGGGGGCCATCGTCGAAGGAGGGAGGGGCGACGAAGCCCTCCGGGGGCTCCGGGGGGTTGAAGTCGATGTTTTCGTTGGGGTTGACGTTGTCGAAGAAGGAGGTGTCGATGTCGTCGGAGGGTTTGCATTTAGCGCAGAGGAGGGAGGGGTGGTGCTGGGGTTTGGCGAAGAGGAGGGAGACGGTGTGCGGCGGCGATGGGAGGAGAGAGAAGCGGGAAGAGGCGGAGAGGGAGAGGGAAGTGAGAGCAGAGGAAAGCGAAGTTGCGGCCATGGAAACAGGGAAAGCTTATCCTGATCCTCTGATCCTCAGCAACACTCAAACCAAAAACATATGTTTGTGAACAAATTAAGATGAATAAATTTCAAAACATTAAAATATGCATTTCTTTCTTCTTCTTCTTCTAAAATTTTCTCTTTTGTTCTTCTCTTAATTTTAGATGACTGAAGTAACTTATTCAATTTGAAATTACAAGAATTAAATTTAGTTTTGATCTCTATAGATTTCATGAATATGTTCCTTTTGTCTTAAGTAAATATTTAATTAAATATTTAGTTCCTATTTTAAATTAAGTAACTTTTTTGCGTCCTGAATTTTTTTTTCGATTTTTGATAAAAAATGATGATAATATTAATTACTTGGTTACATAAAATATTAATAGTGATGTTTAATTATATTGTTCGTTTAAAAAATTATATTAATATTGGAATGATATATTGTGTTTGAGTAAAATTGGTTAATTTTGGAAATTTAGGAGAGCAATAAAATTTTAAAGGACCAAAATTATTCGTCAACGAAACTATGGAGTGTAAAAGTAAATCTAAGTTAAACGCTATGTATATAAATAACTATTTTTTATACTGTCAAAATTTGAAATATTAAGTTAAATAAATAATATTTATTTTGGAATCTTAATTTGTTTTATTCGTATTACATGTTAGCATTATATTATAGACACTATTAGTGTCATTTAGAATAGTGATTTAACTTTTATTCAACAAATAATATTGTAAATAAAAAATAGTAATTTTTTAACTTTGTGAAAATTAAAAAAAAGTCCTCATTTTACCAATAATAAAATCATATGTAAACCTTTGTAAGCCCAAAATAAAAAGAAAAAAGATTTCATACCATTCAAATTCACAAAAATTGCATTTCACGCATGTACTTCTCACATTTGAGCTAAGTTCTAGTGGATGAAAGATTTTGTGACCCTATTCTTGTAAATGTTTGATAAATAAACTTCTTTTTAGTAATTTACAGTGTTTTGAAACCCTACTTGAAGTAGTGTTTTTTAAAATGCTAGCTTTTAATATTTATTAAGTTTCTTTACTTTTTCTATATAAAGTGTGATTTTAGTCTTTACTAGTTTTACTTTTTTTACGTACAAATTTATTATTTTTAATATTTTATTGAATGATATTGAGAATGATAGGAAATAAATTTATTATTATGTTTTCAAGAAACTTTTATCACTGTTCCTATTTAAATATTTTTATATTGTATAGTTTATTTTGTCTATTCTATTATTTACAATATTTATTTAATATTAGCAAAAATACATGTACTTTTACCTATGTATATTTACATTTCTATTATCTTAAATATATATAATTGTATTATTTTTACAAATAATTAAATAAAAAATAAAAAATAACATAATTTAATATATATATTTTTATGAAAAATTATCTAAAAAGTTATATAGTCATTAAAATTATTTAATTATTTTAAATAAAAATAACATATTTAATTATTTATTCATTTTATTAAATAAATAAATTATTATTTATTAAAAAGTAAAATTATTTAATTAAAATATGAAAGCAAAATATCTTATTCTATTTCTATAATGATATACATGCGATACATTAATATTAATAAGACAAGACTAGGAGAAATTCTCTTCAAAATCATTTCAGAATAGATATCATATTTGAATAAACTATCAAGAATTGAGGTGTACATTATCGCATTTGGCTTAGTTGATCGACTTTCAATTATTCTCGACAACTGAATGACAATTTTGGTTTCTCCAATTTTGCATAAACCATCGATCAAACTACCGTAAGTTACTTGATCCTTCTGAAAACTTGTGAAACCACCTTGTCATGAAGGTTGAGTGCACTATTGGGTGAAGAAAGAATCCTAAAAAACGCTCTATTCTCTCTCTTCTAGCTAAAATTTCACATGATCTACTACGGTACAAAAAGGGAGAAGAATATAGGAGGAAGGTACCAAACGTGCAAAATAAAAAAAATCACTAAAGTTGATGCAGAACAAAGTTAGAAAGGAGTGGAGGCCCATAGTTAGGGGACAAAAAATCTTATACGCAGAACAAAGCTATTGAAAGAAAAACTAACAGCGATACATAATGGAAAGGTCAACGATTTACTGCTCAAACAGTTAAACCAGCCTAGTTGTTGGAAAGTTGGGTTGGAAAGTTGGATGGGAATGACAGCAGAGTATAGAACAATGGACTCTCTGTGTGAGGACCTGCTTCGTGAGGGGTTGGGTTGTATTAGAACTAGATACTTGGGTGATAAACAAGTTATTCTTACAGGAGAAGACGGGGTGCAGTTCAAGGATACTTTCCATGTAAACAAGGAAGTGCTAGCTCAGATGTTTGAGATATTATGATCATGAAATGAAATTGAACCGAGAGGAAATAAAGTAGTATGGATAAGGTGCAAAGGTCTCCCATTACATCTATGGACACATGATTGTTTCTAGAAGATAGCAGGCATAGTGGGAACACTCTTAGTGGTTGATAAAGCGACTATGGAATGGGAACGCCTTGAGTTTGCTAGATTGAAGGTTAGAGCTCCTGCTTCAGATAAGGCAAAAGTGTTTGAGAGTATTATGATTAATGATAAAGTATACCATATTACATTGCATGAGGAAATGGGGGAGGTAGAATGCAATTGAACTGGAGGCTGATATTTCGACACAATTAGCTTCGTCCCTAGCTCTCCTTTATTGTCCAGAGTAATATTCAATCCGACGACAAGAGGTGGACTAACAGGGATGATGAAGAACCTACAGTGAATGTGGACACGAACATAGGCGACCACAGTGCAAATGCAGTGGAAAATGCAGGTGACAGTGATCGGAGCTCAAACAACTAAAGGGAAAGGGATGACTTACCTTATTATGAGAAAAACACGGAGGATAACTACTAATTTAGGTAAATAATATAGAGATTACATGGAGAAGGCAAGCTTTATGGCAGAGGGTGTGCAGTGTACGTACGATGAGAAGCTTAATAAGATAGCAGCAGATGGCACAAAGGAAGAAACAAAGGTTGACCAAATTTGTAGCACGAAATGGGTATTTACCCAACGGTTGGATTGTTAGTGCTCTTTATAAAAAAATGTTGCTTAATTGTGATACGATATGTGTTTTAAAAGGACAAAGTCATTATAATAGTTGCATTAATCCTGCTCATGTCAAAGACTTAAAAGCGGGGGATGATATTGGGCTTGAGGCCCAAGTAGACCTTATCAGTGATGTAACAATACGTTGGTACTTCCTCACAAATCCTGTGAACATGAAATTAGTAAAGGCATAAACCTAGGGTGCGAGGGAGATTCAAAGGAAACCCTATAATGTCATAATGGAAATGTAAGGGAGGGGAAGCTAATAATAGAGTTGAGATGGTTAAGTTTAACAAATTCATAGAAAAATGTCAATTGTATGATATTCCTATAGTGGGTGGAGGTATACTTGGTATCGACATAATGGGACATCTAGAAGTAGAATAGGTAAAGTACTTGTGTCGGATTCTTGGTTGGTACATTGGACAGGGTCTACACAATACATCAAAAGTAGGTCATTGTCGGATCATTATGCAATGGTGTTTCATAATAGAGTCATTGTATGAGCCCCACACCCTTTAAAACTTTTGATGTATGGGATAAAACTGAGGGTTTCAAGGAAGTGGTAAAAAATTATTGGGTTCCTAGTATGCATTCGTGTAGCAGTTTGGAAATGGCGAAGGAAAAATTAAAAAGACTAAAAAGGGATTGAAACAATTGAGGGTTGAGGTGTCTAACAGTGAAGTAGCTAAAAAACATAAAATTATAGAAGAAATAGAAGCATTGGATCTTTGTGATGATGAAGGAACATTGTAGGAAGAGATGAGGTTGAAGAGGATATAATAAATAGTATTGTAAAAAAAGAGTTGTTATGTTAAGACAAAAGGCAAAGATTGAATGGTCAAAGAAGGTAGATATGAACTCTAAGTTCTTTAACTCTAGGCTTAAATGGAGGAGGTTAAATAATGATATTAAAGGGCTGCAAATTGAAGGATAATGGTGTGAAAACCTAGTAACACTAAAAAAAAAACAAAAATTACCAACGAGACAAATTCATCGGAAACACCCAAAATCTGTCGATAAATTGATTGTATATAAATTTATCGACGGATTTATGGTAAATCTATCGGTAAATCTGTTGATAAATTTAGCAACGGATGATATTCGTCAGTAAAATCGTCGTGAATGATATTTTACTGACGGATAAAGTTTCGTCGATAAAATTTTGTCGGTAATTTAACTTTTTCTTATAGTGTAATGGTGAAAAACGAGGTTAAAAAATATTTCAAAAGAAGATTCGCTGCACAACCAAAGTTAAAGCTAGACTTAGACGCTATCTTTTTTAAAAGTATTATTGCAGTTGATAGTGAAATGATCTGTAGGGTTTTTAGTGAACAAGAAATATTGGAAGCAGTTAAACAATGTGGTAGTTATAAAAGCCCAGGCCCTAATGGTTTTAATTTCCATTTTATAAAAAATAATTGGGATGTTATGGGGCTAGACATAGTTAGAGCAATGTACTACTTCCAAGGGTCATATTTCGCACGGGTAATGCCTCATTCTTCACATTGGTGCCTAAGAGGGATAATCATTCCCCCCCCCCAATGAATTTAGACTTATCTCTTTAGTTGGGTGTGTGTATAAAGTGATTTCCAAGTTGCTAGCAAATATGCTCAAGCGGGTATTACCTTCTGTCATAGATAAAAATTAGTCTGCATTCTTAAGTGGAAGCGGTCTGTTAGATAGTGTACTAGTAGCAAATAAAATTGTTGATTATTTGAAAAAGGAAAATCAAAGAGGTGTAATTGTTAAAATAGATTATAAGAAAGTATATGACTTAGTAGACTAGGACTTTCTAGTATATATGATGAGCATATTAGCTTTCACTAGCAAGTGGATTAATTGGATTAGCTCTTGTTTGGAATCTGCAACTGTTCTTGTTTTAGTTAATGGAAGTCCCACAAAGCAATTTAAACCAAAAAGGGGACTAAGACAAGGTGACCCCTTGGCACCATTCCTATTTATCACAGTGGCAAAAGTTTTAATTGGTTTGGTTAGGACAACAGTGAGTAAGGGTATCCTAGAAGGGGTTAAAGTAGGGTTTAAACATGTATAGATTAAGTTGTTGTAATTTGTAGATGATATCTTATTCTTTTGCCAACTTAAGTTCCAATGTATTATCGTCATCAAAGCAATTATGAGATGTTTCGAAATGGTTTTTGACCTTAAAGTTAATTTTCACAAAAGTTACATTGGAACTATAGGGGTGTGTGGGGAGGATTTGTCTATTTCCTCTAAGTGTTTAAATTGTAAGCATATAGGTATACCATTTAAGTATAAGGATGCCAACAGGAGAGAACCATAGAATAGTTTCGTTTTGGGATCCAATGATAGGAAAAATAAAAGCGAGATTGTCTAGATGGAAAGAGAAATTACTTTCTATGGCTGGTAGAGTATGCTTGATAAAATCAATCATAAATGCTCTATAATGATGGTGAGAAATAAAGGAATATAAGGGAAAGTTTATGAGTGACTAGTTGATATTTTAATTTTTTTATTGATAAAAATTGTAAGATTATAAATTTGTTTTTATGGTTAAAAGTAATTGAAAATGAAAAATGAATAATTTGTTTAGTGTGATTAATAAATTCTTTTACAAAACTTATGAAAATGGATAACATAATTTACAAAATAATACTAGAATACTTAAAGAACTAGTTTTATGATATGTAAGTATTAATTATAAGGTTGTATTTTGAAATTATAAGATATGATTTAAAAATTTGTAATTAATCATCTTGTGTGTGTATTTTACATAAATATTGGTTAAATTTAATGTAATATTACATCTCATAATTTTTTTTGCTACTACACACTTTAATTTATTAAATCAATTCAGAAGCAACCCTCCCAAAATATGTACACATAAGAGCTATTATGATAACATATATTTACTCATAGTTGCAAGTTAGTGTTTCAGATAAGTGAAATCTGCTCAACTGGCTTTAGAGGTAAGAGGTAGTAGTCTCTATTTTATCTGTTATTTTCTCTTAAGTTTTACAGTGTATTAACAACAAACCTTGATCCATATATGGTTGCACCAAGGCTTAAAGTAGAATCATCATCTTTTGTAAAAGCATCTTGTAGCTTGTCTTCTTTTACTTGCAAAGAACTCTCAATCTTCCTTTTCTAGTATTGATGCCAACTTACGTGTATGAAACAGGCAACCCATATCTGTCACTAGGAATAGAACCTGTATGAAAAAAGAAACCTCTAATTGATTATCTAGAATGTGTAATCCATTATGTGAGAAAAAAAAAAGCACTAACGATCGATTATTTAGCATGAGTAATCTATTATGTGAGTAAAAAAACACTGATAATTGATTATCAGTGCATGCCAACTGATTATGTAACAAAACCAATTGATAATTGATTATCAGTGTTTTCTAACTGATTACATACCTCTCAGTTAGTCTATAGTGAAAGCGAGGTTAGAAAATTAATTACAGAATTATTACGTGGTTTTGATATTAAATATCCTCACTTAAGTGAAGAACATCACAAAGCTTTTCCGACAAATCCCTTATTTCATTTCTTTACAAATCATTGGAAACAAACACAAATGCCTCCCAGAAATCCATCCTATAAACAATATTATGGTTATGTTACTTCATATCACATGCTCCATCTTAATTATAAGGTAATGCAAATGTTATTTATAATTACAAACAACCATGTCCAATCTTTATAAAATCACATTCTCTTGATGCATTAACTTGGGTAAGTAAATGTGTTGCTAAAACCCCCTTCCCAAATTTACTCACTTTCACTTGGAAAAACATCATACCCTCTACTTAGAAGTTAATACAATGTTAAAATTAATGAGTACCTATTGTCAACACCCGATTTTGTCCGGATAATTTCAATTTTAATAAAAAATAAATATCCAATTAAATTAAAAAATATTTTAATGTGTGTCTAAAATAAAGAATAATAATCAAAATAAAAATAAAGAAAAACAATAACTAAAAATATATTTCAGTAGTTTAGTTTTTCATTAAATAAATAATAAAAAAAAGTTTGAATTTATCCATTTTTACAAAACATAAAAAATGATTAATAAATAAAAATAATAATGATAAAAAACGAAAATAACATAAATATAAAATAAAACAACAAAACTTAAAAATAAAATAAAACAAAAATCATAAAAAGAAATTGAAACTGTTTTAAAAATTACTTCTTGATCTGCAAGTTCAATTCATCTTTAAAATAATAATAAAAAAAAGAGACTGAGTTAATCCTTTGAACTACCTTCTTTTAATAATAAAATAATAAAAAATATAAAAAATAAAAATAACAAGAAAAAAAGACTGTTTTCTTTTCAAACTATTTCCTTCATTTGCACGTTTAAAATAAAGACAATAATAATAAAAAAAAGAGAATCAGTTAATCTCACTCAATCTTAACTTCTCACAAAAAAATAAAGATAATAATAAAAAAGAATTAATCAATCTCAAAACCACCCATATTCTCCATTTCACAATAATAAAAAATAAAAATAAAAATAAAATATGACCGTTATCAAACTGTTTCATCTCACGTTCATATTTAATAATAAAAAAAGAGTCAATCTTTCAAAAACTGCTCTAAACTACTTTTAATACAAAATAAAAATAAATAAAATAAAAAAAAGGTAAAATAAGTAGATCTTACGTAAAAAAAGGGGAGACTGATCACGTAGAGAAGGGGAAGATCATTGAGAACGGAAAAGAAGGCACATAGAGATATCAAAAGAAAGAAAGAAGACAGATAACACACAAAAAAAGTAAGAGAAAAAGAGTCGGAAAAGTCACGTTGAAATTCAAAGAAGAATCATTTTGGAGAAGAAGAGGTATGCTTTTACACTCTTATAATCATGGTGTGATCGTTTTATGTATTATGTTCATAATTTACTATGAAAATTTAAAAAAAAAAAGTTTTCTCTCTTTGCTCGTTTCAACTATTTTTTCCATGCATTTCCATTGCACCCCATTCTGCATTCACATGTCACTTTCACAGTCTTAATCTTTCAAATGTCAAACTAAAGTCACCACGCCACTATTGCACCATACCTTAACACCATGATGTTCCCACCTCCTTTGACATGCGCCTCCCATCACGCTCATCGCCATCGTCATTCGCTCCCTCCTTGCTACCACCTTCCCTCACAAAGCCAACTATATCATCTACCTTGCCATCCGCACCAATAAAAGCATCATCTTGAACCTCTTTTCACCATAAAAATGTCATGAAAATAGCCCCTCCAAACAGCACCACGTTTCCATCCGAAAACAGCACCTGAAACCATCGCCTTGAACCTTTTTTCACCATAAGAATGTCATGAAAACAACCCTTCCGAACAACACCTTAAACCCATCCTAAAACAGCCCCTAAAAGTATCCCAAAATAGCCTCTAAAAGCCACCATCGCTTTGGTGCATGTAAAAACTACTTTTACGTATACTTACTATTAATTCCTTATTGCAAATGATTTGTGGGTCCCATTTGATGCTTTTACTTGTTAACTCTTTTTTTAAAAAATATTTTCATCTTCTCACATACGTATTAGTAAAGAAGTGGGGACCACCTTGTATTTTGTTTAAGTAAGTTTGATAGGTTTCGTAACTTTTGGTAGTTTTTATATGTATGTGGAACACCATCTTAATATTAGGCAATCTTATTTTCATGCTAAAAAAGTTTTAATTTTGCTCTAAAATTTTGATCACTCCCTTTCATTTTTTTTAAACATTTGGATCGACATTTTTCAGAAAAAACAAAACTTGGCACTTTATTCAAAGCCCAGGCTTTAAACCTGACACTGTCTCCCAAAGCCTAGGCTTTAAACCTGACACCTTACCCAAAGCCCAGGCTTTAAACCTGGCACTGTCACGGTTTACATACCCTCTTTTCATACCATACCTTCAAAACACAAATTTTCAAAAATTCAAGTTATAAAACCAACTAATCAACTTATCGCAAAGAACTACGTAACCCTGATTCTCCATTCCTGATGGAGATACGTAGGAGCAAGGTCAAACCTTGTCGGGCCCTTTCCAAAAATTAAAAAATATTTTTTCTTTGTTTTTATTTGTATTTTTTTGTCTTTTTCTTTGGGAAAATAAACATTTTACAAAATCACACTTATTTTACTTGTTTAATTAAAGGTAACGTCTTTTGACGGGCGTTGTGAGGGTGTTAATACCTTCCCCACACGTAACCGACTCCCAGACCTGAAATCTGGTTTTCGCATACTTGCTTTATTATTTTTATGGTTTTTTCATAGTTTTTCCTAATAAACTATGGTGACGATTCCTCTGCTTTGAAAATTAAAATATCTATTTTTGTTCGTCGTCCCCATCGTGACCCAGGTTGCGACACCCATAACTTGTCAGTTAATTTCTCAACTTGCCTAAGAGTTTTATAAATGATTTCTAGTTAAGTTTGGATTTGCAACGTCAACATATTTCAAGAGAAATCACTCAATGAAATCAAGATAACATTGATGCATAGAGG
>Ga0099824_1006172_pt1 | contig 16577 bp, 3 predicted proteins | sample SiratrowhiteBW_FD_76837 | JGI IMG/M metagenome (GOLD analysis project Ga0099824, IMG submission 76837) | Root nodule microbial communities of legume samples collected from California, USA - Siratro white BW | ecosystem: Host-associated > Plants > Roots > Nodule | place: USA: California...
ATTGTACAATTACTACAATCATTAACTTCTCTATTCAAGACTTAAATTTGTAAATCAAACAAGCACTAAGGTTAGCTTCCCTTACTTTAATCGCAGTGAAAGTTCTCTCTAACACTCCCAAAAACTTAAGATCCTCAAGAACTCGAATCTGCACCAAAGTCAGACTAACACACTAGGAAACTGAGCTCACAGAGGCACCGTCTGATGGCTCAGATGCCACATGTGAGCTCAGTAAGCAGAGGAAAAATAAAAACCTAAATCTGCTCTAAGGAAAAGGGGCAGAAAATGAATTTACTCTAACAGAGGTTCTGATCGGATATACTTGCTCTATTCTCCGCCACGAGTCCAACGGTGGACTCCGCTTGTGAAACTGATGAGGTATGGAAGCAGAGACTTAGAGAGAAGTCAGAGGAAAAGAGGTTAAGGGTTTTAGAGAGATGATGACTTGAGTTGAAATGAGACTTGACTACTTACTTTTTCTATAAATACGCGTTTTTAGTTTAATAATATAATAATCAGGTGCTCATTCCACTTCTACTATTTCACTCAAATGATAAATTTTCTAGGTTGTTACACTATCTCCCCTTAATCCAAACAATCAAAACAATCAAACTTTTCATACACTTTTACCTCAAATCAACTTTCTAAAATCCAATCTCTAATCCAAATCAAGCCTGAGTGATAGTTCACTACTTGAATTCATAAATACATAACTCACCACTAAACAACAAAAGTTGTTATTTTTAACACATAAATCTACATTTAAAACACTCTATTTTTAAACTTAATAACATATTTATAAAAATCTTTATTTATTATCTTATAATTTTACACATACATCCATAGTCATGTCTCAACGTGAAACACGGAGATTTTACGTTCAATACTTATATTATTCATTCATCTAAACAATATCATATTGAATAATTATCATAATTTATTTTCCTTAACGTGAGTATTAACAAATTATATTTTATATCATTTTAGAAAATCAAATTAAACTTTCAATAAGTCTCTAATATCAAATCTTGCACAAATATAATTTTCTGCAAAACATCTAAATAAAATAAAATATATTAAATTCTGAGTAAAAGAAAAAATATTTATTTATATTAAAAATTTAATCAACTCAACTTAATTCCTATCAAATATCATTCCTTAAAGAAATAATTTGATAACATAACATATTAACATTATTTTGAATATTAAAAAAAGTCAAAAAAAGTAACAAGTCAATAAAATTTCAAATAAAATAAATAAAATAAAGAATAATCACCTATAACCCATTTATAAATTTTAGTTATTTAAAATTTATTATTAGAATATTGTACCTTACGTAAGCTAATTATTAAATAAAATATGTGTTCAAAATGTAAACAAATAATTATCATCTCCTAATCGTAGTATACTTGACTTAAAAAAAAACATAATTATATTTGCTTGTTCGTGTGAATGCGGCTAAAAAATTTATATTTAATAATAATGAAAATAATTAAGTTTTATCATTAAAAATATATATCAAGTTAATTTATTATTTATTTCTATTTAAACATTTAAAATTCCAAATTAGAACCAGCTCCCTATGGGTTGTATTTTTCAAACTTCAACATATCCTAAATTAAGGAAAGTTTAATAAAGAATAACTATATCTTTAGTTATTCAACTTGGTAGAATTATTTTTTTTTTCAAAAGAATATGTAAAAATTAGTTCTTTGAAAAATAACATTATTTTTTTATTTCTTAAAAAATTTGTAGGAAGCCATTTTAAAAAATGAATTTTTTTTTTCATTTTTTTATATCATCTATAATATTACAGGGGCATACATAAGATCATGAAATTATAGTTTTATAAGATATTTTTGATAGCAGTATACTAATATGACACAATTATATAAGACTCTAGATAATAAAAATAAAAAAATATATTTTTTATTCTAAAAGTATTTATTATCAATAAATAAAACATAAATACAAGTGTGAGTGTTATAAAATCCTTACATTAAAGTAAAATTATAAAAAAAAAATTAGTTTCTCTCAAAATATTAAAAAATTTACACCATTTCTTAAATTTCATTTAAATTTAAAATTAAATAAAGAGTTTGTACAAAGCATAATATTCAAAAATACAAATTAAACACACAGAGACTTATATATACATATAAATATTTATGAAAGAAAAAATAAAATAAAGTTTATGTTGGTCTTCACATAGTATTCTTATACTTGTCTCTATATTTATTCGTATACACATTATAATTATCGTAATTTATAATATAAACAAGACATGCAAATATAAATTATTAAAATAAATTTTTGACATAAGAAAAATATATAAAAGACCACATTTTAATTAATAGATTTCAATCATTCTATCTTCTTCAAATATTATGACATTTTTTTGAAAGACTCCTATTAAATATGTTTTATTAAAGACTAATATTTAATTTAATAATACTTAAATTTACAAACTAACTTAACATAATAAATTATTATAAATTCTTTACAACTTGAAATAATGACATATACTCCAATATATGCAAAATCTCCAAGGATAAGTTTTAAGTATAAAATCCAAGTTCAATATAAAACACGCAACTTGGATTGTTTTGCACTTACGTGAGATTTCCTTATTCGATTATTCCTTATTCTGATTCTACAATCTACTGCACCGTGATTTTCTTACACTCATAATAATTCAACTGAAAATTTGAAATATCATTGTGTTTCACCTTCACATATAGCTTGTTAATTAAGTTGTCAGTTATTTTATTCAACTGACGTATGAAGTTTTTGTTCAAGTGAGAATGTTATATTAACCGATAAACAAAGAAGATATCCAATTTTCATCCATAATTAATGTATTCACGGTAAAATACACACATGTATCATTAAAGATGTTGGTTTTTACTTTTTTTTAATATTTTTTTATTAAATTTTACTTTGACCAAAAAAATATATTTTTATTTGAATAATGAAAGTAATTGGATGCAGGAAAAAGGTAAAAAGGAAAATTGACTACTCTATGTCTCACAACTTATATTTTCCTAAGGAATAAAACTGATCTAGTAAGTTGGAAAACAAGTCGACACCCTCTTAGTCAATTTTCGTAAATTCTTTAACCAATCATCGTCATGCCCTTAATCGCATTACTTTAAAATAAATAAATATATAGTATCTATTTTCGTAGAACGAGGATTTATTCTAGAAAGTAGAGAATTGTAATGATTGATTAAAAAATTAACAACTAAGATTTAAATTAATATATATTTTATTATATACTTGCATGTTTTTATCCACAAAAAACCCAAAGCTATTTTTTTTTTGTTTCAATCAATGATGATAACTTCTCATTTTATTCTATAAAATAAATCTCTCACGTTCTTGACCTACGGAAATTGACTAATTAAATAGTGAACTAACAATAAAGGATATACTTAAATAACATGTTAGCAATATTATGGTCGGAAGAAGAGATTGCAAGCTAGATGTGTGTCTGGGATGCTGATTTTCTAACGTGGAAGCTGCCAATATGGATTAAAAGTAGAGAAAAAAAGAAGAATAGAAAACTTAATAATAATTGAAACATATATTTGGGGAAGTTAAACCAATTTTTTATTATTATGAGTTGAATTAATTAAACAATTGTTGAAACACAAGTTGGGGAACAATCATAGAGTTGAAAGTAGCATGTGCATCCATGGAGCATGGGCAAGGTCCATAAATGTGGTTAGGAGACATAACAGTTCACTTCCACCTATTTTGTTCTTGAGAAGCCCAATATTGGGAAGACAGTGATATGCAGAGATTCCAGCTCAAGAATCACTTCTATAGTGCTACTACTAAACATGAGATTTTAAAGACCTTAGAGAAATTAAATTATGTCCACATCTTCATCACCTAGCTAATGATAATGGAATGGCACAAGAATATTAAGTTTCAACTATGTAGATGGAATAAAATCAATCGTCATCAACCTTGTAGCGGGAAAAGTTGAAGGAAACTTCCAATAATATATTTGCACAATCAATCTCTACCAAAAAAAATTGACATGTTAAAAAGATGAAACTTAATTTAAGTTAACTTTACAAAACTAAATATGTAAACTGAAGTTTGTATTTAGTTATATATTATGAATTTAATCTTTTTTTAGAAAATGGTGGATGGTGAGAGAAAACATATAAGAGATTAAATGAAAATGAGAGAAGAACTTGATTTATATACATAAACAACCTTCAACCCAAAATCTTAAGACATTATGTTTTTAAGTTTTTTTTATATGTCATTCAATTTTCTCATTTTTACTTAATATGAGATCAAACTCACACTTGAATATCTAAAAATCTTGTTAGGAATATTCAGGGAGGAAACACGGGGAGATCTCAAACAATGAGAACTGAGCTAAAATCCACATAAGAAAATGACACCACTTTTAACCCAAAACCTTAAGGCATTGGATTTGTAAATCTTTTTTCTTATATGTTGCTCAACAATCTCATTTTTAATTAATGTGATTCACACTTGAATACTTAACAAATCTCATCTCAAGTGGAAGTTTCTTCCACATCGGTACACTCTTCCTTGAGCCAAAACATTTTTTAAAGACAACCACTGTTATTATTAAACACATTTGCTTGAAAAATCACATTTTAGAAAAAATCGAGAGCAAATATATCAAAAAGATCAAATAATGACTTTACTTTTAATCCAAAATCATAAAACATTAAATTTATAGGTTTTTTATTTATATATATATATTTCAATTTTCTCAAAACTAAACTTACACTTAAATACTTTAAAACTCATTTCTACTCTATTTCAAATCTTTTAACATAATCTAAAATATAAAGAATTTGATTCCATCTAAATTCATCAAAATCTAGCAAAACCAAACTGGCAAAACAAGAACTTGAATAAAGACAATTATTGAACATAATTGGCGATTGTTAATTTTCTCCTCAATTAGAAGGCATCTATTGGGTGTAATCACTACCAAAGTACTTATGGATTCACTTAAATTCGTGTTATATAATTATCATTCCCCTTTTATTTCACGAGGCTACAATTATTCTCTGCCATGTTTCTCTCTAAAAGATTCATCGCTTTATTTGATAAGAAGTGTCATGGGGACCCCCACAAACCTTCTTCTCGAGTTTGCTAAGTGTTACTTTTTGTACAACTAAGCTATTATTTTAGGACCCATTGTCACATGGACTAATGTACAAGCATTTGTATTTTTTTAATAAAAAACTGGTGCATCATCCCTTTTGAATTTCTTTATCATATGGGTGAAGCTTTGGATAAGAGGTTCCAATTCCCAAGTAAATTAAAGCCTCGTTCATATGGACTCAAATTCAGTGGTTGATGGAGACCATTGCATGAAATGGTAGCTCGCAACAATGCCAGCAAACAACATGTCTTCAAGAGCATTCTAGAACAAATTAATTGGTACCCATTCAAAAAGGATGCCAAAGTTTTTTGAATTTCTCTTTTGGTTGTGGTTCACCGTCACAATCTCATTAATTCGTAAATTTCTGTCCGTAATACGAAAGCTAAAGCTATTTATTTCGGTGACAATATTTGTCTTTCAACATGCAACAAATCTAATTTTTGTTTATAGGACAACATAAAGTCATTTTTAATAAATTACTTTTAAATTTAATGAGTTTTACGCCTATAACATATAGGACAACAAATTAATTTGTCTTTTAAAGTTGGTGTATGGAGAGAAAAGTAAAAACAGTTACCTCTTCAAATAATTTTACTTTTCCCATACGAAAAGTTAAGGTTAGTTTATTTTTAATTCCCGTAAACCCATAATGTTCATTCTAATCTTTTAAAAATAATTTGACATATTTCGATTACTTATTTATAAAAAAATGTGTCTAATATAATCATTGTGATCTTTTACACAAAATTGTATATACTTTTTGGTCTTTCATTTGTGAAAATAAAACTATATACGACACCTTTGTATAAATTAAGGATTAAAAAGAAACTATTTTATTCTAAAAGACCTGAAACCGAATACTACTTTATTTATAAGGATTAAACTATATTAATATGTGTAAGCCTGCTTAAAAGTGTGAAAAAAATTAAATTAGGGTAAGTTTTTGAAAAATTCCCCCAAAATCTAAAATTAACTCACACGTCAAACAGAGAACAAACTTAACCTTTTTTTTGTTTTATTTTATTTTTTACTTTTCTCTCTTGAAAGTTATTACAGAAAAAAAATGCTTACATATACACATTCCATGATTAATTTGTTTAAAAATATCTTAACATAAATTTTTCACTCATTTATCTTATTATTTTTTTTAATTCATCATTCTCTAACTTCACTCTAAAATCTTAAGTATACTAATATAAACCCACTTTAACTTGGAAACGTGATTTTAGAATATAAGCATACAGCCACCAACTTAATTTGAAGTCAATTCTATGTGCAGAAAAGTCAGCAGGAAGGGAAGGGGAAGGGATTATAACTAAACCACCATTTCACATTTTTTATAATGGAATTTGGTCAACTTTGAGAGATGCATGCCAGAAACTGAAGAACTATGTGTGTAGAACTATATTTATAAAGCATTATGGTACCACAAAGTGGCACAATTTTTTTTTATTAGTGGCCAACAAACATTCATGCACATTCCATAACTCTGCGAAAAAATGCATTGTAGTTGTATTTTTCTAGCCATTCACACAAGGGTCAAAGGGAACCACTAAGTAACTTCACACAACATGGTTCAATTGAAGAAAACGCAAAACATATAAGTAAATTCAAAGGTACAATGATTTCATTGGGAACAAGGAACTGGGGAATTTCTAAGATTTGGAATTGGCATGGAATAAGCAAGTGTCCTTGTACCCAGATGACAGATTATTTATTACTGTATCTTATGACCATATATGGCATAGTAGTAACTTAGTAAGAGATAAAAAGCAGAGCAAATTCATAATAAATAGAGAGCCTAGTTTTAGATCTCAACCTCCTTTTCTAATAAATTCTAATGCGTGATGCAACCGTTCCCTCTTCAAAAACCTTCACATGAATTTCCTTAGTTCTGTAATCTCATAACCACACACATTTTTTTTCACTTAATCTACCCTATGCGTCTTTTCCACCCATTTCACAATTTTATGACATAAAGGTAAAGGTTAACAGCAGGTGACCTTCCACCACTATAAATGCACAGTGATTTGATCTGATAGGGTTTAGTAGACTCAGTTTCCTGGTCCAATATCAGACATTTCTTATCCTTGTTGCCAAAATGATCAAGAAAAATGTGTTCCCTAGGTCAAAGAGACGTGACAATAATAATGAATGTAATGTATTGTTGTTAGTTGTGTGATAAAATAAAACCATGTCATTTTCTTTTCTCAGAGTTATAGTTGAAACAGTATTAAATGCAAATATATGTTTTAGTAGAATCTTTAAACATGTGTTAAACATGTGTTACACACAAATTAATCAAGATGGTAAACACAAACTCCAATATTATTGAATGTTTGATTTTTTTTTTCTCGATGTATTGATTGTATTATACAGTATCTGTCTTTGTTATGAGGCGGACAGTGATGAAAAAAGTACTGTTACATTCAGTTGTTGATGGGAGCATTGAATAACATTGAATTTTACAAACCTACAAATTAAATTCACCCATGAAAGCACTTACCAGACCCCATTTCTTTGTCATATTCTCTTGCCTCCTCTCAGAGCCTCTTGCTTTAAATACTCCACTCTGATCAAATTTATTGCAGGCACCAACCAAAACAAAACACTTCCCAAATCCCATAGAAACTCAAACACCATCACATCTTTAGCCTTCACTCCTTCCTCACCGAGACAAAAGAAAAAAGAAAGATAGATCCAATGGGAAAGAAAGCTTTGAAACTTCCCTCTCTTTTCAAAACCAAAGAAGCACCAAGAAAGCATCCTCACCATCATCACCTTCTTCACAACCATCATCCATGGCAATTCATACCCTCTTGTGGCCACTCCAAGACTCTATCTTTCCGAGGTGGGGATGATGACATCTTCAAGACAGTTAACTCCGTGTTCTTCGACCCTTCAGAGAGTGTCATCGAAACTCCCAAGTCATGGTTCACTACTTCATCTGAATCTGCCAGCATCTCAACTGAGTCAGAAGACTACTACTACTGTGATGGAGAATCTTTGGAGATGTTGGTGCGTGGTGTGAGATCAGAGAGGCTTTTCTTCGAGCCGGGTGACACAAGCTCCATCTTGGAAAAGGCCAAGGCCAGTGGCTTTCCCTTCAAAGAAAGTGTGGTTCTTGCCATGGAATCAGATGACCCTTATGAGGATTTCAAGAGATCAATGGAGGAGATGGTTGAGTCTCATGGAGTGAGGGATTGGGAGGGCTTGGAGGAGCTTTTGACGTGGTATCTGAAGGTCAATGGTAGGAACAATCACGGGTTCATAGTGGGTGCTTTTGTTGATTTGCTCTTTAGTTTAGCAGCTTCTAACAATTCTAACTCTTGTTCTGATTCAACTGCATATTCTTCTGCTATTTCTTCTTTTGCTTCTTCCCCCTTGTGTGATGAGATTGTTGAGCATGGGATTGGGAACGATGATGCTGTAACATCTTAGCATTAGCAGTAATTTCTCGTGTTCTTCTGCTATATACATCTGTAGATTAAAAAAATGTTTAGCTAGAATTAATTAAATTAACTCCTCGTGATCATGTGTTATGTTCGTTCTTCCCAATATTTTTTTTACTGAAATGTTTACTTGCACGCACACTTGTGTAAAGAGCGAAGGCTCTGAGACCAGAAACGTAAACCAGTTCTTACTCTTTCTTTTTTCACCAACACTTATTAATGGGGTGAAGGTTCCATCTGTCATCTATGGATCACATGGTTCTCTGGTTTTTTATAGGTCACATTGCACTACACTTGTTTATAATTATTGGCGTATCTGAAATTTGTCTCTTTTATTTATGTATCTATATATTGTTGGAATTTATATACTTTTTATTTAACTTAGTCTGAGACAATTGAGAAATAACTGAATCGTGTGCTCAAAAAATTCAATTATTAGTTCTATTTAAAGCAAAATAAGAGATCAAATATATTTTTATTTTTAGTTCTGTAAAATTTTAGAATGTTATTTTAAGAACCTTTAGTATTGAAGGGCAAAATGTGTTATTTCAATATATCGTTTTAGTGACTAATATATTTTTAGTCCTTATAAACTTTTTGCAGGCTAGTTTTATTAGCCCTCTAAACTGTTTAGAGACTAAATATATTTTAGTAATTCTAATTTTTTAAGAAGTTAGTTTTAGTCCTCCAAGGTTTTCTCATGTTGTTTAAATATGTTTCACTAAATGACAAAAAGTACTCTGGGTAAAGTTTGAAATACAAAAAATTGTACTTTAAAAATAGAGAGACAAAAAAGTTTTTTTTTTTTTCGTTACAGAGGCCAAAATTGAAGTTTAAAAATATAATTAGGTAAAAACATATTTTATAAAAATACTAAAATTATTGTTGGTGTAGAGTAATATAAATTATGAACATTATATTTAAAGTAGATAATCTTGATCTAGTTTCCAATGATGTTAGTTGTTGAACAAAACTGGCACAGATGTTGACATAATTAATTTGGCCAAAATAAAATTAAAATTGTAGAAATTACTGATATACTTATAATTAGATAATTAAATGATAACTTTATTGGCATAAAAAGTCCCTTTGATAATAAGAGGGGGAAATCTAGTAATCCTATTATTATTATTTTATAAACCATTTTTTAATTTCACATGGGTTTAAGGTGCTTCATCTAATGGATTCTGGGGGAGGTAAAATAAGAGAAGATGGAGTTTTTCAATTTGTAGACATATACCAAAGTTTGAAGCAACTGGTAAGTGTTTCTTTTAATAAGAAAAACATTTAATAATGGAGAGTTGGTCCACTGCTGAATTTGGTAGGGTAACAAATTTGCTAGTATTTGGTTGGTTGGTATTAACCCCAGAGGGATTCTATTGCCATTCAACAAATTTCAGAGTAAATTGGAGTACACTGATTATTACTGAGATCTTATGAAATTATATATATTTAATTTTATAATAATCTCGCTGATAAAGGAATATAGTATAATATACCTCTTAAATGATTAAGAAAATTAATGCAAAGGTAAATTTAAGGATTATTAGTTTTTTATTTATTTCAGGAATTAGTTTCTTTAGAGGAAACATAGTTAAAACATCACTATGTATATTGTTGAAACATTTCCGAAATGCTAAAGTTCATTTCATGGTACGAAAGAGAGTGAAAAGAAAGTGAAAAGTAAAGAAAAAATATAAATAAAAAATGAAGAGAAATAAAAATTAATTTTATTATTTATATTTTATTTTATTTTATTAGATTATTATATTTAGAAAATATTTTAAAACAAAAAATATATCACATTTATAATTGATTATAAGGTTCAGGGAGACTGAGGGTATGGGGATGCACTGAGGATGAAGAAGATAAAGTGAAGGGAAATGAAAAACTATATTTATTTTATAAATTTGAGTAAGGGTAATTGTGTCATTGCACCACCCTAAAAGGGGTGCAGCTTGAAACCATTAGGGTGCAGGAATAAAAGGCCAACAGATAGAAAGAAGAATGTGAAAACTTAGGCATTAGGCCATTCTCTTTCTCCTTTTTTTCTTTTCTTTTCTATTTTTGTCTTTCTTCTTTTATCTCACTTTTCATGCTTCTCCTCTTTATATCTCTTCTCCAAATTTCGCTCTTCATTTTTTTATCCCATTTCTGTTTTTTTTTCACAATCAAATGTTAATAGCAAATTATAGAGATTAGATTTAAATTTAGATTAAATTCTCTTTTGTTTTAATTTTTTTCTATTATTTATTATTTAACTCTATTTGTAGACAATTCGCATTTTGTAAGTTGTGTCATTTGATAACTTTGCTTCACTCAACTGAAATACTCCTTAATTTGAATATTTATTGATTTGGTGTTTTTCTTGTATCTTCATGAGTTTGATGCGATTTACACTCTCTTTTGTTTATTTTTATTTTTTAAAAATATAAGCAATTTTTAAATAAGGGAAATTACTTTTGGAGGAATATTGGAATTGTAAATTTGTTTATATTGATCGTAATGTATATATCTATTAGAAGTTTGAATGTTAGATTGATTGATTTTGCCATGCACACACTTGACCAGCTTGTTAAAATTCCAATCTGTTAAGCAAATTTGCTAGGTTTGCCAACAAGTTATTTGCCCAACCAATATGGTCCTGAGTGTTATTAGAAATTATTTTGAATTAAATCTACATAGTGATTTTTCCTTCTTCACAACCACGTGTTTAATTAATTTAAATGATTCTAGCTAATTAAAACTACTTATTGTTACAGTCGATGAATCAAACAAACTTATCTCATGAACATTTGATGTCTCCAACCCCATAATTTTGGGTTATATATAGTTTGATCCTATTGTTTATTGTTTATAAGGTATTTTGCCTAATATTGTGTTAGAATATTATTATTATGGAAATAAATCAAATCAGTATAATATAAGAGATAATAAAAAAAATATCAGTAAGAATATCATATAGATAATTAAGAGAGTATCAAAGAAATAAATAAGTAAAATATCAAAGATAATTAAGGAAGTATAAGAGGATATCAGATATCAGAGAATAATATCAAATGTATTTATTTAGAATAATTTTCATATTTAGTTTCCTAAAATTTGATATTAAATGAGCTATTGTAAATAAAGAGAAAAACATTCAATAAAAAAAATCTTCTTCCATGTTATTATATATTTTGTTTTTTCTTGTTCATAGTTATCATATCTTTGTCTAACTTTTTTTAACCTTCAATACCATCACAAGATAATATTGTTGTGAATTGTGTTCTAATAAAATTCATAGTTAGATATTGATAGTTTTATTTAAACTTTTTTGAAATCTTTCTAAAATAGATAAGCATTCTAGTTCATTACTTTTTTATCAGCTAAAATCAATAAGTATATTATATTTGAAATATTATGCAATAATGTTACTTTTGACAATTATATAATATAATTAATAAAAACATTAATAAACACTGATAATTTAATTTTATTTGACATTTCAAAATATATATGATGTATAATAGGTATAAATATAGATAGATAGATAGATAAATTATTTAATAATATATATTGTATTTTTTAATTTTATTAATGTGATATTTATATTTACATATTTAGTATAAATATAAATATTTCCTTTATAATTAATGATTATATATTTTTTTTAAAATTTGGTTATTTTAAAATATATTTTATGACCAATGATAATTAATATGATGCTTATATAAGTAAAAGAATTCATTATATAATTAGCTTTGGTAATGTGATTGACCGGTATGCATTTTCAGTTATAAAATCACAGCATATATTTGTTAAATATATTATTTTTTACTACAATAAAAGAAAATTATTTTTTAATAAAAAAATAGTAGTATAGGGTTTAACATCCATATCTCTCTCTATATATACTCTCTTTTCTTGCATAGATATATACATATACACACATAAGTGTAGAAAGCTAAAGAAATTCAGACCTTCTTCAAAGAATGAGTATGAATACCAAAACTTCGATGTCGTTTTTCCTAATTCTTTGCATTGCTCTTTTCCTTATTTCAGGTAATAAACTCATATTTGTTTTGTTTAACATTTTCTCTAGTCGTACGTTTTATTTTTGTTATATTTTCATCCTAACACTTTATATTGAATAAGATGAGATAAAATATTAACCAGAAATAAGTTAAATAATTAGATATGAGTTGATAAAGATAAGAAAAAGTTTGATTTTGGATATAATTTGTAATGAGATGTTGCATAAATTTCAGGAGGAAGCACGTATACACCAACACCTGCTGGAACATTTTGCCCAGAACGTGGAGGACAGTGTCCCAACGAACAAAGTTGTATGGGTTATTGCAAATTCCTTAGCTATAAGAATGGTTATTGCATTCCTCCTGGTGGTGGAAGGTGTTGCTGCGCCCAAAACGATCCTCCTCCAGCTATGTAATCTTTTTATTATCACTTTTCTACTCTATATGTAAGGCAACCTTTAACCCTTCATATAAAAAAGTATCAACATCAATAAACTTTCCTCATTCTTATCATTACACATCTCTAATCAAGGTTTCATTTAAAGTCTTACTTAATAATTAGAATCAACCATTAAACTGCTCCGATCATTATATATCACTAACAAATATTTAATTTGATAAAGTATATAAATTGTTAATGTAATCAGACACTTTTCCATCTTTTATTATTTATAGATTTACCACAGTAACAGTGATTCAATGCTTTTCTATATGATTTAATGAAAACAATAAATATATCATTTTAAACAATTTTATCTTTCAATAAATTGTTGTTATCAAGACAGAAAATAAAATAAAAAAATATATGTATCAATCACTTATTTTTTATATATAATTAAAGATTAGGTCTTTTAAATTTAAAATAAATACATTTGAAATTATTTATTTAATATGCAGATCAGATTTGATTATTAAAATAAGTTCAAAATTGTTTATTTTAAAAATAAACAAATTATAATAAATATGCTGACTATAATAACATTTAAACAAATATCAAGTGATTTTTAGTAGAACTATATATACAAAAATTTACAAGTTATCAATAATATCTATATAAATGAGAGTCTCTCAAACATGATTCATTCAGCAAATTTGTTATCCACCGACAAATTAGAATTCATCCAACAAACTCAACCCTAAAAGTATTTAGAAAAAAAAATTCTATATGCAAAATTGTTTAGTTATCCAACATATATGTTTAATTAATTTGTATCTCACAAAAAATTAGTGTCTTTAACCATCACTATAAGAAAAAGTTAAATTATTCACAGAACTTTATCGACGAAACTTTATCTGTCGGTAAAATATCATTATCGATGATTTTATTAATAGATATCATCCGTCGCTAAATTTATCGATAGATTTATCGACAGACTCATAAATTTTTTAGTAATTATCGATGAACTCAGAAATCTGTCAATAAATTTATATACAATCAATTTATCGATGAATTTTGGATATTTTCAATAGATTTATCTCATTGGTATTTTTATTTATTTTTTATTGCATATGATTTTGTGTTATATTTTTATCTTTTAGTTTAAAAGGTATTTTGAGTTGTAATTTTATTGTTAATTATGTTGTAAGTAAGTCAAGAAAGTTGATATTGGTATTTTTATTTAAATTTTGAAAATATTTAAAAATTTATTAAAAAATACGTAAAAAGTATATTTTGGTGTTAATTTTTCAATAAGTTAAGAAAAAAATAACTTAGTTGATATAGAAAATATTTTAGTTCACTAAAATCGTTTGAAAGAGATTTTAATAGTATAAAAATGTATCAACTTTCATTTTTAATAATTTCACTAAGTTAAAACACATGTCTTAACGAACTAAAATAACCAATACTATACAACAAAGCACCTAATGTAAAATATCATTTTGAAGTGACTTATGAGAACATTGTACAAATAATTAATTATTATTATAATACAAATCCAAAAAAAAGTAGACTTAACTATTTGACCTTATGGATAGTAACCGTTATTTTATGTATTTTTTTATATAATTTAATAAAAATAACAAATATTTATTTTAAACAATTTTATTGAAAAGTTATCTTTTAATAAATAACTGTTATCAATACAGAAAATAATTGACTTGAATTAATTAAAATATATGTAAAAGTGTAACCGCCCAATATTTTTTTTAAAACTTTTACCATTTAAATAAAGTACAATTTTAAATCATGAAAGATCTAATACATGAAAAATAAATAAAAGAAGGTAGAAGAAAATAAGCAGAAAAGAAAAGAAGAAGGGAGGAAAATATTTATACAAAGAAAATATTTATACAAGTATATACAAGACAAAAGGAACATCGGTTTAAGAGCATATCATTTTTAAGGTGTTCTAAAACCTGTATCTGTGTCTACTTGTGTACATAGTACAATCATCACAGTTCATATAACAACATGAAAAACAAAGATAAGTTAGTGAAATTGAAGGTTTATAACATACTAAATACATGCATAAAGAACAAAGTATATCAATCATAAGAATTCCCTTAAAGCTTAGTGTATCAAGTTTCAATTCTAGTTATTCTTTTCCATTTCAAGTACTCATGTCAACACAATACATAAAGGTCTCGCATGGACCACGTCAATACATATAGGTCACACATGGACCTATCGTCTTCCGAAAGACTCATTAAGTATGTCCCTACCAGATACTAACATCTAATCCAATACCCAAGACTCAGATTCAACAAATCTAAGAGAAAGGACTAATCCAATACCCAAGACTTAGACTGTCATTCTAATATAAGAAAAAGGATCAAAGTAAGTTTAAACATCCAATACCGAGTCTCACCAGCGGTCCCGGTGTGTATGAACTCCCTTATCAGCTTCTCATTACCAGATGTCTTAGTTTATGTGACTTAGATCATCAGTGAAGCTTGAGGATCTCAGTTGAACATAGGTATGCTATACTTAATTTACTCAAACAAGCATAATTCATACATTATCCCAAATGTATGACATCAACTTCATGATTCAATCGTTCACGTCAATACCCTTTTAATTCATTAATAATAGAATGTAAGAATTTTCCGCAATCATAACAACACTTAATGATTAGATTTGTTAGGTATCCAAGTGTGAGTCTAAGTCCCACATTGAGTAGGAATAAGAAAGTTGAGCAACATATAAGAAAGAAAACCCACAAACTCAATCCCTTAAGGTTTTGGGTTGAAGGTGGTGTCATTCCCTTGTGTGGGTTTGGCTCAGTTCTCATTCTTGTGAGATCTTCCCAGTTTTGCCTCCTCGGATTACCCAACAAGTGATATCAGAGCCGATGGTTTGCGGCTTGGGCGAGTACAATTTGACCTTATATCAAAAGTCACATCGGCTTGGATGAGTACAGTTTGACCCTGTATCGAAAGTCTTCCTGAATGAAATTTCGGAAAAACGTGTCCCGTTTAAGGTGGTACAAGTGAGGATCATTTGTGGTTTGAAAATGCTTCCGCTCGAGGGGGAGTATGTACCAATGTGGAAGGGACTCTGTAACAACCTAGAAAATCTATCATCTGAGTAGAAGTGGTAAAAGTGGAATGAACATTTGATTATTATATTATTAAACTGAAAACACGTGTATTTATAGGAAAAGTTAGTAATCAAGTCTCATTCCCACTTGAGCCACCATCTCTCTAAAACCTTTGACCTCCCTCTTCTCTGACTTCTTTCTAAGACTTCGCGTCTGTCTTCCATCAGGTTCTCGAGCGGAACCCACCATTGGACTCGTGGCGGAGAACAGAGCAAGTCTATCCGATCAGAATCTCCAATAGAGTAAGTTAGTTTTCTGCCCCTTTTCCTTAGAGCAAATTTAGGTTTTTGTTTTTCCTCTACTTACTGAGCTCGCATGTGGCATCTGAGCCATCAGACGGTGCCTCTGTGAGCTCAGTTTCCTAGTGTGTTGGTCTGATCGTTGATCAGAGGTCCTTTGG
>Ga0099824_1006175_pt1 | contig 16575 bp, 10 predicted proteins | sample SiratrowhiteBW_FD_76837 | JGI IMG/M metagenome (GOLD analysis project Ga0099824, IMG submission 76837) | Root nodule microbial communities of legume samples collected from California, USA - Siratro white BW | ecosystem: Host-associated > Plants > Roots > Nodule | place: USA: California...
CCATTTCACCTGAATATAAAATTTTTAATTCACACTTCAATTTCTAATAATAAGAAATTAAGTCAAATTTTTATTGATACACTAACACTTGAATCGGGTAACCATATCAATACATTATTATTCGCACCTTTTTTTTATTTATTGTTCTAATTACCCACTTTTCTATTCTTTTTACAAAAACCTTTTTATGTATCTCGACGAGATTTTGTCAATATGTTCAGAAACTAAACATAACATGAGGAGTAAAATTGGAATTTCACAAAAATAACAAAACACTAGAGTCTGAAAAAAAGAAAAAGAGTCGGTGCAAAAACATTTTTCCATTCACCTTAATTTAACATGTAACTATTAGGCAAACTTAATGACGGCTTCTTCATGCACCTTCAAGCTTTTCTCATTCACCTTCAAGCTTTTTTTCAGGCACCTTCATATTTAAAAAAAAAGTCTAAATTGTCTTATGTGTGAAGACAATTTTATTTCTTTATACATTAAAACAATAATAGTGAAAGAGAGAGGTATGTGAGGTGCAGTGAAAGTAGACAGTTGCAGCTGTGTTATTTGATAATAGAGGCTTTGAGCAGTTGTATGTGTCATTGGTGGGGACAGAGCAATGGTTAAGCAGCAGTAGAGCATCGACATTGTATTAGCGACATATATCATTTGAGATAAGTTGGGTGGATTGGGGTTTATTTATATTTCAGAATATAGGATCCATAATATCTCCAAAATGTGGTTTTTAGAAGCATTTTTTATTTCGGAATGGTTGGTTTCGAAACATACTTATGATGAAACAAATATATTTCAGAATAGGTCATTTCCGAAATCATTTAACAAGTTCCAGAACAGCCTATTCCAAAACATATTTGTTTTATTAGAAATTTGTTCTGGAATGATATATTCTGAAACTGAAAAATGTGTTACAAAACGGCCTATTTCAGAAAGTTGAAATTTGCTTTTGAAACAGGCTGTTCCGAAACATTTTTTAGTTTCGGAACACATTATTCCGAAATAGATTTGACAATTCCGAAATAGACCATTAAGAAACAGATTTAAGCAAAATCAAATGGTATATTTGTGGTCTTTCATTACATACTAATAAATGGTAGTTATTGTTCAGATGACCATGAAGGAACATGTTTTGACAAAAACATCCGAAGTTGATAAAATGTTGAATATGAAAGAATTAGAATTAGGTAACTTTGATAGTGGTGCTTTGGCTAATTATTTCACAACGGATGAGGTAAATTTATTTCATGGTGTAATTTGTGTATGAATTTACATATAAGATAGGGATGAGATATAATGTATTTTGATGTAGGTATTTGCAACACGAGATGTTTTACTAGAATGAGTTTGTGAAGTTGTGTTTGATCTTGGGTTTGTAATTGTGATACTTAGATTAGACAAAGCAAATAGACAACCCGAAAGAAAAACATTTGTGTTATTAGGTTGTGAACAAAGTGGTCAGTACAAGAAATAGAAACAAGTAATGGATGTCAGTGTTACCTGTTCAAGGAAGTGTGGTTGTCCTTTCAAATTGAGGGGCAAACCAATTTCCAATGGAGATGGTTGGGTGTTAAAGGTCATATGCAATTTGCACAATCATGCATTATCTCAGACATTAGTAGGTCACTCTTATGTAGGAAGATTAAAAAAGGATGAACATACATTACTTGTGAACATGACGAAGAGTCAAGTTAGGGCGACAAACATCTTGCTAACCTTGAAGGATAAAAATGCACATAATGTGACCACAATCAAGCAGTTGTACAATGCTAGATATACTTAAAAAGATCACTTAGAGGACCAATAACAGAAATGCAACAATTTATGATGTTGCTTGAGCGTGACCAATACATTTATTGGAATAGGTGTCATATGTCTTATGAGGTTGTGAGTGATGTGTTTTGGACTCACCATGATTCAGTGAAATTGTTGAATACATTTCACATTGTTCTTAATGGATAACACTTATGAAACAAATAAATACAAGTTGTCGTTGCTTGAGATAGTGGGTGTCACTTCTACTGGATTGACTTTCTCGGTTGCCTTTGTGTTGTTATCCAATGAACATGAAAACAACTTTGTTTGGGCATTGGAAAAACTAAAAGGGTTGTTTGTAATTGGTGCTGTACATCCTCAAGTGATTGTTTGTCACAGAGACATAACTTTAAAGAATGCAATTAGCATTGTTTTCCCTTAAGTTCATAACTTGTTATGCCAGTTCCACATCAATAAGAATGTCAAGGCAAAGTTTAAAATGCTAGTTAATTCCACAAAGGCTTGGGATCTTATTATGGAGACATGGGGAAATATCATTGGTTCTACAGATGTTCATTTATTTAAGGATTGTGTTAAACATTTTGAAAGTGTTTGTGTACCATGGCCTTTATTTGTTGAATACAAATAAGACATGGTTGATTCCACACAAGAAGAAATTTGTGAAGGCATAAATAGACAAGTTTATGCATTTAAGGAATCTCAATTTAAATAGGTAATATTTTTTTTTGTTAAGTGTTAGTGTAATTGTATTGTTATGGACTTCCACCTCCCCTACGTATCAAAGTTGTGGGCCTCTCTCTACCTTGTCTTTGAAAACTTCCCCCTAATTCTAGCCATCAATCTGTCAAAAATGAGTTCTGAAATGGGTTATTCCGAAACTGTTATCCGGATTTGAAAAATAGTTTCGGAACAACCTATTTTGAAACTCATTGCCAACAAAACTACAATACTAGAATAAGTTGTTTCGGAACTATCATCTAAATCTGAAAAACAGTTTCGGAACAGCCCATTCCAAAACTATTTTTTCGTTAATAATGAGTTTTGGAATGGGTTGTTCTGAAACTGTTCTCCGAATCTGGATGACAGTTCCTAAAAAGTCCATTCTAAAATTTATTATCAACGAAAACTAAAAACCTACATAGCACCTCCAAATTGCAGAACCCACGTAAATCAACCAAACGTTCAATAAACCATCGTTACCTCAAATAAATAATGAGTATATAAATGGTGGTAGTCGACGGAAGCAAACCTGCGGCGGTAGCATCAAACAGATTCAATAGAGGTGCATTTGAGGTGAGTAAAGTGCTACAAAATAGTGAGGTGAGTTAGAAGATTATAATCACGGTTTATGATTGTGAAAGACAATTTAATCTGTAAAATAATAAATTCAGAGACACTTTAGACATTTTTTAAAAATTTGAAAATGTCTCAATAAACGTTTGAAAGTGCAGGAAGAAGCAGACCAGCTTAATTTGAACAGTAGGCCTAAATCGAGTAAAGGCCCAATTGACTCAAATTCTATGGGCCAACAAATAGAAATGATAAAACTAACAAATTCACTACATCAATTACTACTACTTTTTTTTTTTTCCATAAGCATACAAATCACTGCCACTAAACCATAAAAGTCAGTTATCAAACGATTTCTGTGTTATTACAATAATAATAATCTTAATATTAATATTAATAATGTTAATAATAATTAAATAAATAATACTTTTTTTTATAATGATAATAATAAATAATTTTTAAAAGATTATACTGTAAGGTAAAAGTCCCAAAGCTTGATAGTTTTACGAAGGACAAGTTGTTTACCTAAAATTTTGTTTGATGCAATCAATTTCCTCTCGTAATTGACACTATCTAATTTAATAAGCTGAAGTAAAATAAATTTAAACTATTTAATCAAAGAAAAATAATAAACTTAAAATTATGTCTTTTCCTTCATTTTTGTTTTGTTTCGTTATAACGTTTTGCTAGCGTGGCATAGCAAATAGCAATAACAATGTTTGAGTGATTCTAAGGTTTGTGGAAAAATGTTGGCGTTTACGGGTTTAGGGTATAATATAATATTTACTTCAAATTAATTTTCATTCTAATTTATGATATAATATCAGACTATAACTACACAGAAAATACGTTATATTTTGAATAGTTTTTTTATACATTTAAATGACTAATACTTTAGCATTGCACTATATAAGATAAAATTTATCATATAAAACTGAAATTCATAATATATAAATTACATGGCAGTGAAAATTCATAATGAACAAATGTCTTTAAATATATAACTATATTTTAATTTTAAATTACAGTTACCATTATTTTATACGTCTTTTTAATTTGGTAAAAGATTTATAATTTTTTTATACCTTTTTATTTTGGCAAGTATTTATATGCATGAATAAGGACATATATTGGACTAAAGGGGATATTTCATTTTCATTCAGGACAGGAAAAAATTCAATGAACATTTAATAAAAAGAAAAAGTGTATAGAGCAGAACAAAAAAATTGCACATAAATAATTTGTTTGACTCCTTTCTTAAGGCAATAGAATCCCATGACTCAGCCATATATATAAATATAAATATACGATAAATTTAAAAAGAAAGGAAAAAAAATAATAAAAGTTAATAAGGCGTGTAAATGATCTCTTTATCCAAAATGAAATATCTCCCTTTACTCAATATTCGTCCTGATTCATGCATACGCATAAAAGCTTGCCTAAATACTGATAAAAATGAACATGTATCTAAAAATAATGAAGTTTAGAAGACACACGACACCACAAAATTGAACATTATTGGACAAAGAGTGACACTTTTTGACGCAAATAATTTCACTATACGTAAACACTTTTGTTTGTGTCATATATATTTAGCACTGCGGTTTCTAGTGTTGGTCGTATTTTGCAGTACACTGTCACTCTCTACAAAAGGTGCAAATAAGATTCCTCACTATGTTCTCCTCTTTCTTTCTTCTCATTGCATCAGTTTTGGTTTTCAGTTTGATGGGTCTCTTGAATCCTCGTAAGTTTTGACTAATATTCATTATTGCTTTCTCCATGGATGTTCAAATATTATTGTATTGTGTAGTTTCTTTAGTTGTTTATAGCAGCGTTTTTCTATCAGAATTGTAATCTTGCTTTGATAATTTATAATGATCTCTTTGATACAAATTTGTGTTATATTATGTATTGAAACTCTATTTCTGATTGAAGAGTAATTAGGCCTGTAAGTAACTCCATCTACTAATGGAGTTTTAATTTTTCAATGGATGTTATTATTTTCAACTTAAGCATGGTCCACAAATTTACTCAGTTGTTTTCTTGCTTTAAATTGTGTTATTTGATTTTCCTTTTTTCTTTGTAGTATTGAGTTTTTTTCCATCATATTCCACGAATTTTAGTGTCATTTGGTAGTGTGAGACTCTTCCTTCACTCCTGGAAAAAGAGGAGGGGGAGAAATTGTAGCCAAATCTCAAAATTTCAAACTTTTGTGCTATTATAGAGATTTCTTTTTCCTGTAAGTGTTTATAGCTTTTTCTTATATTGAGAAAGTGGAATATGCATTCCGCATTTATGGTTTCTGGTTGGTGTTGCTATAATGCGTAGGCTTTTAGGGTGATTGTGATATCATTGCGCGCATGCTGCAAAAGGACAAAAGAAATCAATGTGTTCTCCCAAACCAATGTGAGTCTATTTCTTGTGGAAGTTTCAAATTAAGGGGTCCACTTTTATCTATATCAGATTCAAATATTCTATCAGTGTTCCTGTTTTTCTATTATTTCCAAGTTTCCCATTTGGCCAATTTAATTTCCAATTTTGTCTCCTTGTTTCTATGGTGATAATGATGTATTCACTTCTCTCAAGAAGCCAAGAAATTGATCTTTTTTTTGTAGGTGACTGAGCCTTTTAAGGGATAACAGAGAAGAAAGAAGCAGCCAATAGGAAATTGGATTGATTCTATGGCAGAAGATAGCATATACACACAAGATGGGACCATTACCATCTCCAAGAAACCTGCAAACAAGAAAAAGACTGGAAATTGGAAAGCTTGCTATTTTATTCTTGGTATTGATTTCATTTTGCTAAATTTTATCTTAGAACTATGTTGTCTTAGGTTGCATAATACTCTGAAATTTAGTGCATGTGCTTGTACTAAAACATGAAGATCCTACGATGCTCAGTTTTAATTGAACCATTTTGTGGCAGGAAATGAGTGTTGTGAGAGATTAGCATACTATGGTATGAGTACAAACCTGGTGAACTATCTTCAAGAACGTTTCAACCAGGGAAATGTAACTGCTGCAAATAATGTCACAACCTGGTCAGGAACATGCTACATCACACCATTGATTGGAGCCTTTCTAGCTGACTCATACTTAGGAAGATATTGGACAATTGCCAGTTTCTCAGTTATCTATGCAGTTGTAAGTTCAGAAAATTTTATTTTCTTGTTTGAGTTCCATGATAAGTCATTTAGTTTTCACTCTTCTCTGTGTTCTTGTTTCTTGAATTCCAATTATGTTGCTTTCAAGTTTCAACTCAAGTGAGAGAACAATATCTTCAGTTTCACTATGGTTTGAGAGCAATGACATCGAATAATTTTATCATTCTATCTTTAACATATTTTATTTAATCCTTTGAAATCTGCAAGTGATTTAAACTTTTGTTATATTTGGACTGCCTTATATCATATTGTGAATAATAGACATTATGTTACTTATTCTGGTTCATGCAATTAAACTACAAACCTATTGATTTGGTTAATAACTCATCAATCTGAAAACATTGCTTCCAACTCAGTTGAGAGAACATGTTCATTTTCACATGATTTGAGAACAACATGATATCAATAGTTTTATCTATTAAAATGCATCCTATCTTTCAGCACATTGTGTTCATTCCATTTGAATTTCAACTTTTGTTCTATTTAAACTACCTTTCAGAGTCCTTTTATGCAGAATAAAAGGATAAAATAGCACAGCAAGCAATGATGAATAAGCTTTTGTTAATGCATGTTTATTTACTATGCAGGGTATGGCACTTTTAACACTTTCTGCTTCTGCCCCTGGAATAAAGCCATCATGTGATGCTAATGGTTGCCATCCAACATCAGCCCAAACTTCAGCTTGCTTCATAGCACTCTACCTGATTGCTCTTGGAACTGGTGGCATCAAACCATGTGTATCAGCTTTTGGTGCAGACCAATTTGATGATTCTGACAGCAAAGAGACAATAAGGAAGAGCTCTTTCTTCAACTGGTTTTACTTCTCCATTAACATCGGTGCACTTGTTGCTTCTTCGGTATTAGTTTGGATACAAATGAATGTTGGGTGGGGATGGGGTTTTGGAGTTCCTGCTGTTGCAATGATCATTGCAGTTATATTTTTCTTTGGTGGTAGTAGACTCTACAGACTTCAAATACCTGGAGGCAGTCCCCTTACAAGGATTTGCCAAGTCATAGTTGCAGTCTTAAGGAAATGCAGTGTTCAAGTGCCAGATGATAAGTCTCTTCTTCATGAGACAGTAGATGTGGAATCTGTCATCAAAGGGAGCCGCAAGCTTGATCACACAAACCGCTTCAAGTGAGTTATAAAAGAAACTTCTAAATCTACTTCATATAAATTTTCAGTAGTCATGAAATGAAATATGATTTTCTGGTTTTTTCAGGCACAGTCTTTACATACTATTCTAATTTTGAGTGTATTGATACAGATATTTATATTATAGCTAGTGAAGAAAGTACTTTCCTGATATGGTTGAATATCTCCCATTGACAATTATGCATGTTCTATTATACTTCAACATTGTATATTCTTTCACCTTAAAATTTGATTTATATTATACGTAATACGGATACTGATACGAACATAGATACGTAGACACGTGTAATCTCTAAAATATGTTGATGATTCCATGTAGGTGTTTGGATAAGGCAGCGGTAGAGACCCAATCTGACCATACCACAGATTTGCCAAATCCTTGGAGGCTTTGCACTGTGACACAAGTTGAGGAACTAAAATCAGTGATCTCTCTGCTCCCAGTTTGGGCATCATTGATTGCCTTTGCAACTGTATACGGACAAATGAGCACCATGTTCATTCTACAAGGCAACACAATGGACCAGCACGTTGGCCCTCACTTCAAAATCCCATCAGCATCCCTCACCATTTTCGACACACTAAGTGTCATCTTCTGGGCCCCCTTTTATGATCGCATCATTGTTCCATATGCAAGCAGGTTCACTGGCCACAAACAAGGATTCACACAGCTCCAAAGAATGGGAATTGGCCTTGTGATCTCCATCATAGCCATGGTTGTTTCTGGCATTCTAGAAGTTGTTCGCCTTGACATGGTCAGAAAAAACAACTACTATGATCTTGAGACCATCCCCTTGTCAATCTTCTGGCAAGTGCCTCAGTATTTTCTTGTTGGCTGTGCTGAAGTTTTCACCAACATTGGTTCCTTAGAGTTCTTCTATGTTGAGGCACCAGATGCCATGAGAAGCTTTGGTATGGCTCTTGCACTTACAACTAATGCCTTGGGAAGTTATGTTAGCACACTGCTTCTCACTGTTGTTACTAAGATCACCACAAGACATGGTAGTCTTGGTTGGATCCCTGACAATCTGAATAGAGGCCATCTTGACTACTTCTACTGGCTTTTGACCATTCTCAGCTTTCTCAATTTCCTTGTGTTCCTTTGGATTGCAAAGAGGTACAAGTACAAGAAGGTGGCTGCAAAATAGCTTCTTTGCTCAACACTGTTTAGTACTTTTTCTCTTGGAATTTGCATCAATTTCTTCAACAATTATTTGGTATGTTAAACATAGTTCTCTTAGTTTTTTGGATTCTATTTTGCTTTTAACTTACTTGTACATGTTTGAGATTTGATCCAAAATCTTTTGTGCCAATCCATTGGGTTTGTTCTTGATGCTTCTTTCTGGGTTACCATTTCTTACAACTAATACCTTATCTTTTAAAAAAAGAAGTATTAAAAATGATGAAATAAATATTGCATTGATAGGTTAAAATATAATTTATTTGACTTATTAACTCAGACTAATAAGTTATTGAAATTTTGATTTGTCTCTTCTTTTCACCTCTCATAAATTACATAATATATAAGATAATCTAACTACATGCTTAAGGCAGAAAGGATGAGTTTGTTTTAGTTGAGTTTATCCATAAATACTTTAGACGGATGTAAGTTCTAAGCATTAATTTCTTCATATTTAACTTTTATTTTGGTGTTGTGTGTTTAGAATTTTGACTTAATAATATATACCTATATGTGTTATATATTTTCTCTAACACTTTTTTTTTCTTTTTTGTTTTTCGATCACATCGTATAATCTTCATACGTTACGGTCTTCACATTCCCTCTCTAAATGTCTTTTAGAGTATATGTATAAAGTATTATACTATTTAAATACTATTTTGCTATTTTTCATTAAATCCCCCACAATTTTGAGTTATAAAATGAAAAATATTTTCAAGATTTCAATTGAAATTAATAAATTTAAGACTTTAGTGAATTTTAGAAAAAAAAAGTAAAAACTAACTTTTATTCACTTTAAATTTTTTCTTTAAAATCGGATTTATCATTAAATCAGTCACGATAGCGATTCAATGTTTACTGGTCGAACAAACCATTGAAAAATGATTGACCTATTATTAATAAAGTAATAGAAATAATTAAATAATATAAAAAATAACATTAGAAAAATATAATACCACAACTTAATAATACTAAAAATTAAAATAACATGTTTTATAAGTTTTTTTTAACTTTCAAATTATGCTTAAAGATTAAATATATTTCAATATTTAAGTGTAAATTTCAACCATCCATAATAATATATTTTAAAATAACAAATTTCTTTACAAAATGACAAATGTTTTACGTTTTTCATTTTAAGAAATTAAAATAACTCTAAATTAAAAAAAAAATCGTTGACTTGATTTGAATGGGTCTTTCGACTTTTGGATGCTTCAATTGAAGGTCAGTTTTCTAATTTTAATGGATTGAACATTAAACCTGTTCTCTATTTTTTTTTTTTCGATTTCACTGTCAGTCTAATCCAATTTTGACAACATACCTCTAATTTTGAGCTTTAGTAACAAAAATGGAGAGAAAGTGTGAGTGTGAGAAGAGGAGAGATAATGAGTGACTGAGAATGTTATCGTCGAAAGTTTGGATAGTTTGCAATGGAAGTTATGTTCAAATGCTAATATTTTCATTGTAAATTGTCAGTATTTTCAGTAGGTCACATAATAAAAGTTTTTTTTTTTTTTTCATAAATACAGTAATATCAAAATTGAATACACTCCCATGAATAAAACACCAATAAAAAAATTAGATCGAGTGATGTTTAAACCATATCAACAATTTAACCTATCAACTTCATAAATTAATTGAAGTAAAAGAATATAGCATGAAACACAATTTTGATAGGAATAATTTATAGATACTTTTGTCAATGAAAAATATTAATTTCAATTTTTTAATTAAAATAAAAAAATATTTCAAACGACCTAAGATTAAAATTTACTTGATTTATATTTTCAAAGACTAGAATAAAAAATCTTGAAATTTTAGAAGATGAAATAAAAAAAAGACACTTTATACTTTTAATGATAACTTTTACTTATTTTTCTTTACTAAATAGTTTGGTATGTGATTTGGGTTAATCTTTAGGAACATATATAATTTCGTTATTTTTCAGTGACTACTTCTCTACTGACATCATTCAATATTTCTAGCAAAATCGTGTAATTGTTATGAAAATTAATATTTTTAATTCATATATAAAGATTAAATATATATTATTAAGGATAAAATGATAAGTTAATACCCTCTTTAAAAAAATTATAAACTTAACTAATTTACCTATTTTTTAGACCACATAATTTGATAGTGTACCTTATATTAAAGATCAGAGTAATACAATTTTGAACATAACACTGGAGAGAAAATACTTTACCGAACGTTTACCTAAACAAGTTGAATATTATGATAATTGATGAAATCATATGTTCATTCATATTAGTTCAATCTAATTTGGAATATATTGATTTTCAAATTTGGATTTAAAATAATGTAACATGAACAAGATACAAAATAAATTCAATTAAAATATACAATTTGTTGGCTCAAAAGTTTGATTTTGGATTGTGCAGGACATCCGTACTTTCAACCTTGAGATAAAGTACTAATAAAGTTTTATCTTTCTAATAAAAATGTCTCCGTCCTTGTACAGATAATGTTCAGAAAACAAGAGGCCCAGAATACTTGAAGGAGCCCCTTTCTCCCTTGGTACCCTTTATTGTTTTCCAACACATGCAATGCAAACACATGATTCCACTGTCATGAAAAGATGATTGCCCTCAGATCCATTCATCCTTCAACTCCTACCAATATCAAGTATAACATCCACCGCAGCAGAATCTTTAACAAAAAAGGCTATACTGTGTGCCTCTGCAAGTCCAATGAATCTGATTCTAAAGCTCCCCAACCAGGAGATATACGTAAGCAAGAACTGCTAGCACAAATTGTCATGCTTCAAACTCAAAAAGTCCGTCTCACAAATTATATAGATGAGAGATCTGCATATCTAGCCAAGTTCGGTGACGAAGCCAAGGCTGAGTTTGACAAGATTGGAGAAGATGCCCTCCAAGGATTAGATGAAGCTAGTGCCAGAGTACGCTTCAACTTTTGAGTTAACTTTTTATTGAATTTTTGTATTTTGATTTGGTTAGGAAAAGGCTCAAACCATGGGAAACTTTGTCTCTTGTGCCAAACCCACTAACCAATCAATCATCAACACAACATGAAGGAAAAATCTAAGTAATGACCTCTTCTTGTGTTCATTTGTGTTTGGCAGATAATAGCAAGCATAGAGAGCCAGAAGGTAGAGTTTGAGGAATCTGCAGAACTTTTCAGACAAGAGATTCAGGAGCGCGAAAAGGAACTACACGAGTTTGAAGTTCAAATGGAGGATGGAAGAAACGAAGGGCTATTCTTTAAGAACCTTAGAAAGAAGGTACCTGTTGACAAAGCAAAAGCTAAAGAGGAGGCAGAAAAAATAAAAAATGTAACCAGAGAAAAAGCTGGTAGCAGAACAAGAAAAGGCATTTACCTCTTCTTTATTGGCCTGCTTACCTTTGCAATAGTCGATTCTACTGCCTCATCATCATCAACTGATTGGAGGAAAGAAGCAGTTCTTGGAGCTATTGTTCTGGCTTTAGTTTCTCAGCTCATCTACGAACAGTCGATGTCATCAGAAACTGGAAGAAAAACAAGAAAGGCCGATACTGAAGAGAAAAAGAACTGAAGTTCAATTTTTACTAAGATTAACTGCGAGTTCCTGGGAAATACAGAATTATTTATGGATATTGCATGAGCAATAAACCCAGGTGGAAGCTTATAACTTGGGCCTGATAACATCATGCAGCTTTGCTTTGGCATCAGCAACAGCAGATATTGGTATATAACTACAATCACCAAATCTGGGTAACTAGGTTACGTGTGATGCTTTTCCTTCATATCTTTCGTTAAAATAAAAAAACATACTCTTATCATCATCCTAGCTTTTAGAAATGTACATTTGTAAGCTAACTTGTATCTCTGTATCTCCTCTCATATAAACAATTAACGAGAACTAATAACAACAAAATGTTATTAATTCCTGTACAGCTTAACCAATTGGTTAATCAATTAGAAAAGTATAGTAATTGCTGCCTGAAGTTCCAATAAGGCCAGAGGCAGATAAATATCACAAAAATCCAAACAAATTACCCTTTTCTGTTCAGCCAACTCCAAAACTTAGGCATCCTAGAGACAAGCTGAACTGCACCCAAGTACCTTATACCGTAATGTGCCTATGAATTAGATGTAGTTCCTCGCCAGCAGCTATCTGCCCAGGGCCTTCAAATTTCCTTCAAATCGCTATCAGGAAGCATGACATGACTAGCATGCTCAAAAATGCTGCTTGGTCTCATACCTAAACATCTCGGGAATCCCTTTTCCTGTGAGAGACCAGTAAAATACTTGTGTTTTACTATAATACTTGTAGGCTTGTAGCTGATGTTGTCGACAAGTGGGAAAAATGCTGAAAAAGTTATTTTACAAAATTAGTGCACATCACAAAAGAATCAAGTCGAAGCACCTTAAAATATCAATGCTCTAACTAATATGTTCCAGGTAATGGCAGTTGGCAAAACACCATGCACCAAAGCATCATTTAGAACCTCAATTGCATCTGTTACTCTACCACAAGAACAGAGCCCCTTAAGAGTAATATTATACGAGATGACGTCGGGTTTTAGCTCATCTGCTGAGATGTGATCCCAAATCATTGATGCCATTTCGCAGTTTCCAACTTTGTAAAAACCCTCCATAATGGTATTGTAAGTCACAAGGCTAACACACTTCCTCTGCCTCATCGTTGAATAAAGCTGCATAGCATCCTCCACTTTGCCTGAACAACAAAGTCTATGGATGACAATGTTGTACATAGTAATATCAGGTATATGCCCTGTGTTAAGAAACTGATGCCACAACCTAAGGGCTGCCTCCCCCATCCTGTTCTCATAAAGACCATCTATCGACATACTGTATGTGATAATATCTGGTTTCCAACCTTTTTGCAACATTTCATTAACATAATCAGAAGCCTCACGAAATCTTCCAGCCCTCAGTAATCCATTTATAAGAATATTATAGGACACAACATTTGGTGAGCAACCTTTGCTGCTCATTTCCCCAAAAACTTTAACAGCACTGTCAAGTTTGGAATGTTTAACAAACCCATCAATCAGCACATTACAAACGTAAAGGTTCAATTTACAGCCACGCTTATTCATAAGTTCTACAACTCCACTCACCTCATCTAATCTTCCTTCTTTGCACAAAGCGTTTATCATAGACGAGTAAGTAAAAGCATCCACATCCACACCACCTTCCTTCTTTTCAGCCTCTTCCAACACCCGCAAAGCCCAATTCACATGCCCATTCCTACACAAACCATGAATCACAACACCGTACGTAGCAGAATCTGCCTTCGACAAACCACCCCACATCAACACGGCCTCCTCCACCTTCCCATTCTCAAACAACCACTTGAGAAATATGTTATAACTTCTCACATTCCGCAAACCCCAGTTCCCCATCTCCTCCCACAACACAAAACATTCCTCAGCCTTCCCCGCCTTACACAACCCATTAAGCATTGCATTACACGTAACAGCATCAGGCCTAACCCCTCTTCCAACCATCTCCTTGTACACCCTTCTAGCTCCATCCAAATCCCCCCCTTCACTCAACGCATGTACCAAAGTACTATACGTAAACAAATCATGCCTCCTGTCATTCTTCTTCATCCGCTCCCATATCTCCAAACCCTCACTAAACCTCCCACACTTACACAAGCCACTAATCATCACATTATAACTCACCACACTGGGAAACACCGACTCCTCCCTCAACAACCTCTCCCACATTTCACTCGCCTTCTCAAAATCCCCCCTTTTGAAAAACCCATCAATGATCATGTTATAACACACCACATCAGGTTCCACCCCTCGCTCACGCATTTCATCAAACACTTCAAGCGCAAATCCCAAATCCCCACTCTTCGCCGTTGCACCAATCAAAGTACCGTACGTGACCTTATCAGGGCTCAACCCCGCACCCAACATCCACGTCAGCAACCCCCTACCCTTCTCAAACTCACGCTTCTTACACAGAACCTTCATGAGAACGTTGTAGGTTTCGACGTTCGGCGACACGCGCGCGGCTTCAAAGTACTTGAAGAAGCCCTCAGCCCGCGCCCATTGGTTCGATTCAACGAACGCGTTGAGGAGGGTGTTGAAGGAGCGTACGGTGGGGGTGCACTTGAACACGTGCGGCATAGTTTGGAACACGTGCAGAGCTTCATCGGGCATGCGGTTTTTGGCATAGGCTTTGAGGAGCGTGAGAGGCACCTCCTCGGGGCAGGGGCAGCGAATGGAGGAGACTACGCGGGGCGCGTGGGCGAGGAAGAGGGAGGGGTCGGCGGCCAGGCGGCGGAGGATGTGGTGGAAGACGGTGGAGGAGGGGGCAAAGCCGGGGCGGTGGATGGCGGCGTCGAAGAGATGGAGGGCAGAGAGAGGGGACTTTTGGGCTTTGAGGAGCTTGAGAAGAGTGTGGGAAGAGAGGGATTTGGGAAGCTCCACCATCACACTGGACAGTGGAGACGGTGGCTCAAACAACTTTCACTACATTGCATATTTGCGTTTTTCACTGTTTAGGGACTTGGAATACCCTTAAAAGATAAATAGAAACAAAATCATAATCATATGTAACTTAAGTATAGGATGTAGGAAGAAGAATCTAAGGATAATAATTTTGTTTTATGAAGAATTTTTAATCTTAGTAAAGAATTTCAAAAAGATATAAAATGATAGAAATTTACAAGAGTAATTCATTCAAGATTAGATAACTTTAAATCTTAAATTCATTTATTTATTTATCTATTTATCGTATTCTCTTATATTGAAAAGTTCTTTGACTCAAATGAGTTAAAGACATATTTCAAAATAGTTATTTCTTTAGTGTCATTGTCAACATTTTTTCCACTAATAACATATTTTATTTTTAGAACAATAAATAAACAATAATAGTTTTATTTTATCTTTAGTACAATGAGTAAAAAATAATAATTTCAATGTTTACTTTAATTTTAATAGTTTTATTTAAACTGCATTAGCAATTAACAATTGAAATAATAGTTGAACATATATTTAGTCTTTATTAATTACTGCTTATAATTATTAGAGAAAGGAGATTAACTTTAATACGAGGAAGGAAGTCTTATCCTCTTTTACATTTCCTTTTCTAAATTTAAAATTCACTTTCTGTTTTGTAAATTTAAATTTTTTAGTGATTCTTTTAAAGTTAATTACATACACACTTGATAATTATTAAAACAAAACATATATATAATTATTTTAACAACTATTAATTAAAATTAAAGTTTTTACACTATTATACTAAAATTGAAATATAATAATATTTATTGTATTCAACCGATCATTTATCCATTTTAGTATTATTGTTAAGATTTTGATGAGTAAAAATCATCTTTAAAAGTGAATAACTAAATTACCAAAGTGTAAAGAATAGAATTTTTGCTAGTGTCTATCTATAACTCGCAGCATGCATGCTAAACTATAGGTTAGTTTAATTTAATCTAAGTTTGATTTGGTTTAATAACTTTATTTTTTTTTCTTTGTAGTGCAAATGATTGTTACTAGCAGTAGTGTCAAACAAGAATGGTGTGAGATGATAAGTCTGCTACGATGTTGATGAATCGTGGCCTGTGTTAGTTTGATAGTAATGAGGGTGTTTAATGAAATACCTCAAAGAAATTCCAATTTTATAGAGTAAAGAATGGATGTGATTTGAACATAGGTTTATATGTCCATTTGGGTTTCTATAGTTATTTTTGCTTCAAATAAATTTTTTCTTTCTAGAGGTGAAAAATTGTCACTAAACGTAAATTATAAACTTTAATTTTAAAAATTAAGAGTGATGGTTAAAAAGTGCGAGTACTCCTAAATCTAAAACCTTAGAATTTGCAAAAATAACCATGTTCATCTTACTTGAAGAGAAGGGATGAAATTGAATTATTATTTAAAATTAAGGATAAAATTGAATTGTAAAAAAAAAAAAAAAAAAAAAAAAAAAAAAAAAAAAAAAAAAAAAAAAAAAAAAAAAAAAAAAAAAAAAAAAAAATAAATA
>Ga0099824_1006176_pt1 | contig 16573 bp, 23 predicted proteins | sample SiratrowhiteBW_FD_76837 | JGI IMG/M metagenome (GOLD analysis project Ga0099824, IMG submission 76837) | Root nodule microbial communities of legume samples collected from California, USA - Siratro white BW | ecosystem: Host-associated > Plants > Roots > Nodule | place: USA: California...
TATATATAGTAATTTAAAAAATTATTTTTTATTGATACATTACATTAAATTGTGTGACATTAATTTGCTTTGGGCAATATGGCCATCCTATGAGGGAGTGCTGACAAAATAAAATGCAAAATTTCAAGGCTTTGACCAAAAGAGTTCCATGAGGAATCCGATCCATAGATTCCTTGGATTAAAATAATTAGATACCCTCTTAGTTTGACTTACTACCTTCCTTGCATCCAGCTAGAGATAAGCCTCAAAATCTCCAATTTCGTTCCTAAGAAATGGAGACACCTGCATAGTGTTCCAACTTTATTGAATTAGTAGCAACCAACTAAGACAATTCTGTTATAGTTTAATGGCTTCTGCATCAGGGTGTGCACCATTTGAGTTCTCTAGCAAGTACTATCATGTGTCTGAGAATGGAGGTGTGTGCGTGAGGCAGACCAGTTTCTTTGAAGGCAAACCAGTGCTTAATCAGGGAGTTGGTTACTGTGTCATTCTTGGTTTTGGTGCTTTCTTTGCTGTCTTCACCTCTTTCTTGGTTCGTAATCCTCATATGTGTTTTTTATTTTATTTTTCTCTAGTTATTTTGATCCTTTTAGAAAATCAGTGCCTACCCTTCTCATGTTTTTCTCATAATCACTGTTTTATACTTCCATAGTCGGTCAAGTTATCATAATAAATTGATTTGTACAAATATTGTTGTGGATCAGGTGTGGCTGGAGAAGCGTTATGTTGGGTCACGTCACACGTCTGAATGGTTCAACACAGCAGGCAGAAGTGTTAAGACAGGGCTTATTGCTAGTGTTATTGTGTCTCAGGTAGTGAACTCAAAGAGTCTTATATTGTATAAGTTCAATTTTTCATATCTCTGTTCTTACAATGATTTTTGTGCAGTGGACATGGGCTGCTACAATACTGCAAAGCTCTAATGTTGCCTGGGAATATGGAGTTAGTGGACCTTTCTGGTATGCTAGTGGGGCCACCATCCAGGCATGAATCTTTATGATATTTCCTAAGAATAAAGAAAAAATTTCTTCTAAATTTTCATATACTGATATATGGAAAAGGAAACAAAGCTGAAAGTTTATAATGTAATGAAAATGATCAGGTATTGTTGTTTGGAATCATGGCCATAGAGATTAAGAGAAAGGCTCCTCATGCTCACACTGTGTGTGAAATTGTCAAGGCCCGGTATGTTCTTATAATTTATGTTCTGCTCCAGATTTGAGTACAAGCTTTTCTTCATTATAGTGATAACAAAGTTTCTTTATCTCAGTTGGGGGACTTCTGCACACGTTGTTTTCCTCTTTTTCTGCTTCTTGACGAATATAATTGTGACAGCTATGTTGCTGCTTGGTGGTTCTGCGGTTGTGAATGCATTAACTGGAGTGAACCTTTATGCCGCTAGCTTTCTAATACCTCTTGGAGTAATTGTCTATACACTAGCGGGTGGACTGAAGGCCACATTCTTAGCAAGCTATATCCATTCTGTCATAGGTTTCTACTTAATTTTATCACTTTTTACATTTTGCTATATTCATGTCTTTTATTGTTGAACTGGGAATTTGTTGGTTTACACTTTTCAGTGCACATTGTTTTGGTGATTTTTGTCTACCTTGTCTACACGGCTAGCAGTGAGCTTGGTAGCCCTTCTGTTGTGTACAATCGGCTCCTAGAGGTTGCAAGCAAATCAAGATCATGTCAGGATCCTATATCACACCAAGGGCAATCTTGTGGTCCTGTTGGTGGGAATCACAAAGGTTCTTACCTAACAATGCTGAGTTCAGGTGGCTTGGTGTTTGGGATTATTAACATTGTTGGCAACTTTGGCACTGTGTTTGTTGACAATGTAAGCATCAATTAAGAGATGTGTCTTTCCATCAACACTTTGTTTGATTTGAAGCATGTAAAGATTAACTTGAGCTCCTTTCATGCCTAGGGTTACTGGGTGAGTGCCATCGCAGCAAGACCTTCATCAACTCATAAAGGGTACTTGTTGGGAGGCTTGGTCTGGTTTGCTGTGCCATTTTCTTTGGCTACAGCGTTGGGTTTAGGAGCTCTAGCCCTTGATTTACCAATAAATGAAAGTGAAGCAGGTCGTGGACTTGTTCCCCCTGCTACAGCAGTAGCTTTGATGGGGCAAGGAGGATCCATTCTTCTTCTTACCATGCTTTTTATGTAAGTTACAATCAGCATCCCATTGGAAAATGTTTTTAATATGTCTGGATAATTTTGAAATAGCAAACAATTAACAATTTGCTTAAATTTCTGATGATATTGAACTTTGATGTACTCATCAGGGCAGTGACTTCTGCTGGTTCATCAGAACTAATTGCGGTGTCATCATTGTGCACATATGATATCTACAGAACTTACATAAATCCTAATGCAAGTGGGAAGCAAATCCTCAAGGTGTCAAGGGGCGTAGTCCTAGGCTTCGGGTGTTTCATGGGGTTGCTAGCAGTCATACTAAACAAGGCTGGAGTTTCTTTAGGATGGATGTACCTTGCAATGGGAGTTCTGATTGGCTCAGCAGTTCTTCCTATTGCTTTTATGCTTCTATGGAGAAAAGCAAATGCAATTGGAGCCATTCTTGGAACAGTCATAGGTTGTCTTTTAGGAATCATCACATGGCTGTCTGTTACAAAAATACAATATGGCCGGGTAAACCTGGATACAACTGGAAGAAATGCACCAATGCTTGCTGGAAACCTTGGCTCGATTCTAACTGGAGGAGTTGTTCATGCTATCTGCAGCATGGTGTGGCCTCAGAACTATGATTGGAGTACCACCAAGCAAATCACAGTGGTGGAAAAGGAAAAGACTGAGCTGCCAGCTGAAGAGTTTAAAGAAGAAAAGCTGATCAGAGCTAAAGCCTGGGTGGTGAAGTGGGGTATTGGTTTCACTGTTTTGATTGTCATACTTTGGCCTATTCTCTCCCTCCCAGCAGGTAACTTTGAGTTGCATAATTGCATTGCTTTACCAAACATTTGAAAGTGATTTTCTTTTCTTGCCTTGGACCCAAATAAGGCCAAAGTTTTTGTTTTTATCAGCACAAGTGTTGGTCTCTAACACTTTTATTTGTGGCTTACCACAGGTGAGTTTAGCAAGGGCTACTTCTATTTCTGGGCAGTGATTGCTATAGGATGGGGTACTGTTGGGTCTGCTGTGATAATTGTTTTGCCAATAATGGAGAGCTGGGAAACCATACAGATTGTGATGATGGGGATGTTTACAAATGACAGGCTGATGGAAAAGGTGGAGGAGTTAAATTTGAAGTTGCAGACAATCATGGAAGCAATACCAGAAGCAGAGAGACTTTACTTGCTTGAGAAGGGGAAGGCCAAAAAGTTTGAAGTCTCAGAACAACAACCTTCTTCTCTTCCTGCATAAGATCTCAAGACCAAATACTTGCTAAAACCAGAAGAGAATTTTTCCATGTTGTGATATTACAGTGTGTGTACTCAATGATTGAAACGCCGCAGAGCTGAAGTGTCTATAGTGGGTGGTTAAGTAGTGTCACAAGGAAAATCAAGTGACTGTAGGTCTTCATTTTACTTTACTACTAAATAATAGTGTGATTTTAGACATTAAATGAAATAAAACTACTTTTTGCAATTTATTATTAATGAAATATTTTTTTCTTGTTACAAAAAATATTATTTTAAAAAATATATTATTATTATTATTTATATTGACTCGATAAAAAAAATGTAAGTATCAAAATATTATCATATATATATATATATATATATATATATATTAACAAAAAATTTAAAATAAAAATGTTTGTATAGAAGTTTAAAAACCATAAAAATCAAAAATAAGAGAAGTTGTACTCTCCGTGTACAACTTTTATAAAAAAAAAAAATAGAAAAAGTGAAATCAACTTTATATTTCATAAAAGAAAAATTAAAAATTATACTCTTAAGGTAAGAATTTTTCTTCTTCGATCTAAAATCCTAGTTAAAAAGTATGATTTTTTTTAAATTTTAAAATCGTGTAAGCTACTTAAATAATTTTTAAAAAATTTATCTATTTTAATAAATGTAGAATGCATTAATTCTTATGCAACTATCCAAAAATACACTTTCTGGCGCAGGCCTCGGTTTTTGCAACACTATGATTGTTCATTTAATATGATATACCCACCTTTGACATTCACCTTCCTAGTTGATACCTGATACCATACTATTCTGCTATTGCCATTTTTCAAAACTCCAAACGGAGGCTGAAAATACTTATACTTTCTTATTTTATTTCAATCTTAACTACAATTATATATTTTTTCATTCATTTTGTATTTCTTCAGTTTTACTACCTTTTTAGACACCACTTCTTTACATTTTTCGGTTTTTTCTTTATACATTTTTCAATATTCTCCTTTATCATTTTTAATTCATTATTTTAACAATTATATTTTTACTTTTGGATGTTGACATTGATTTTCTATTATACACAGGAAGAATTCATTATCATATATCTAAAATGCTTTGTAATTACAAAAATGATCTGTATATTGATTACAAATTGAGAAGTGCATGTGCAATGGTCTAAAGCCCAAGAAAAATTGAACTTCAAAAAAATTATATATGGCCCCTATACTTTGAGGAAGAAAACGTGAATATTCTATATTGGTTGCCTTGTGGTAAAATTACAAAAGACATTAGCCCCTGTACATGTATTTCTCCTTTAGCAGCAGTGCAGAACAAAGGGAGAGAAGCACATTCATCCAACTATAGGGAACTGACTAAACCACTTGCGTCCAACGGCCACCATCAACTTTTGAAGGAATAAATCCCATTGGTGCATGCAGTTCAAGAATTGGATTTGAGACCGTCCAAAATTTATAACGCAGTGTGTTAGAACTGAAAGTAACCCTGCGGCTTTCTTGTTATATGGTCAGGTATCTACCGAATCACGTCTCTTTTCGAATGTGAATTATTTGCTGCCTTTTCCTTCAAGGCTTCTTTCTCTAATTTCTTTTTTTCAGCATCTGCCTGCCGTTCATTCTCCTCCCTTGACTTGTTGAACATCTTGACAAAGACAACAAGGATTTGTGTCACTGCAACAACAACACAACCTTAGCAGTCAAAATAATCATTTACAAATAAACCAAAATCAGCTTTATGAGCAATAACAAGAAAACGGCGGCCAGGATCTAAGGAGGGTAAATTTGTACAGCCTTGGCCCTTGCTCTAGATCCCAAGGCAGCAACCTTACCGTGCACCTAGGTTGACCCACTCAGGAGAAATAATAGCACCATGAATTTTTACGATGCTAAGGTGCATCAATCAGGACACAAAAACCATAGGCATATCCAGGGAATTAAAGCACAGTGAAAGTAATGCTATGGACTGGAATAAATATTCCGAAATCCCTACTTAGTGATGATTATTCCAATTTCTCAAAGCACAGTGAATCTCTCCAACACAATGGAGGATTTATGCAGTTTTTACTTCATTAGAAGGCTAAAAATCAAAGATACTACATCCCTACCGCCTAAGGAAATAAGATTCAGAAAGAATAAAATGATAAAATGACAAAGACACATTTAGCCTCGTAAAAATACAAGATTACTTTTGATAAACTGATCGCGGAAAAATGGTCATTCTTTTCGTCAAGGCATATCCACACTGCTTAACCAATGCAAAATTTTGGCTTTCATAAAACCATACCAAAACTAGTCATCACTGCAAGCAAAACTGAAATCCATGGCATACCCTTCTACTTAATCATTGCAACCAAAAACAACGTTAAAAAACTCGGGTATTGTGCATGTGTGAGTCTGTAGACTGTAGAGAACATCAGACCTTGTTCAAAGGGGCATCTAGCTGGATCCTCTCCAAAGTACTGGGACAAAGAGTCTGCACTTCTTCCCTAAAAAAGAAAGACTCAAGATCAAAACCGAAAAATAAGCAATTGGCACACTTAGTCAACAACACAGTCCTAAATGACTTTTATCTGGGATGGAGCATCAAAATCTCCAAGTCTAGAGCAATAGCAAGAAAAAAGGAGGAAGAGAAGAATTATTACTACCACAAGACTCACCACTTCAGAATACAATGATATAAGGGACCTCACATCAGCTTCAGCAATATCAAGAAAATTCTTCAATACCTGAGCAAGAAAATCTTACTGAGAATCACTGAGAAACAAGGTTTCCAAATCTTGAATCATGAATTATAGTTTGTATCAAATTGTAAGTCTTAGAATAGTTTATATAGTTTTCTGATCCTTAAGCTTCTATTGTAAGCCACTGATCCTTGTACATCTTTTACTCATACTCCTTCGAGTGGAAGATTCAAAGATTGTGGAAAATAATGTTAAATCAAATCATTATATAGATGACATATAGAGTTCAAGGTATTTATTTTAAACTAGAAATAGCTAAAGCAACTTAACCACAGGTCTTGTAAGAAAATGTTAGTTATATCCAATTTTGGGAAGTCTCTATTTTTAGAAAAATGGAAATTAAGCAATGAAACAGGCAATTGCATTGAACACTCACAAATAAAGATGTGGAATAGGCAAATAGGATAAGTTCATAATTGCTTCTTCCATTCCTTTTAATTCAACAAATTAAGTTTTTATGACTTTTCAATTTCTTTCACAAGATTTGGCAAAATAAGAGTAACAAAATGAAAACGATAATCGAATTGTTGAATTTTTATATGTATTAAGGATGCAAAATTGCACGATTTATATCTGTATCAAAAGATTCAAAGTCATTTGAGATTCACCTTATGATATGAATTGATAGGTAGCCAAAGCGTATCCAATCATAGGATTTGATTGGTGAATAGTAAGATTCTATAAACTATTCAAGAAAATCTTAAGTATATACAAACAAATCACTTATTAAATCAAGGTTTTCACCATGGGACCATGTAACAAGACACATAAAATCACCTACATACACGATAGCCAGCAATTGCTAACCATATTACAATTTATTGAAGACCATAGCACTACTTTTGACAAAGATGTTATCGTGTAGCAAAGTAACTAAAAGGAAACATTTAGTTAAGATTTGATGCCTTGAAAGCATACCCTCATTATTGTCTTTAGTTTTTCATAGGATGAATCGAGTCAAGCTAGAATTGTAGCTGAGGCTTCGTATTTTTTTTTTATGTGTATAATTTTGTGTTCAGGAGCTGAAAATGGGGATGTTGAGGAATGGATAAAAAGAAATATAATATAAGCATGTCTTGAAGCCGTTATTAGTTGAATAGGACAAACATCCATATTCTCTAGTAGACAAGTATCTTAGATAAGAGAAGTATAACACATTCAGGTATAAGCCAATATTTTTTATTTCTCACCTTACGAAATCCTGTAGATATAGCACCATCATTTTCAGAAGCAGCGAGTTCTTGCTCAACTTTCTCTAAACCTTTACTCACAGCTTGCATTTCTTCAGCCAATGCTTTTAGTTGAATCTGTTGGACATAGAGTACACGGACCCAATAAGTTCATAAGATCATCTGTAGTACATTTAACATCAATAAGGTTAATGAAAATGCTATTGACAGAGAATACCTTAGAAGCTGCTTCCAAATGGACAAGATCCTTACCAAAATCTAGTAATTCTGGCATTTTCTCAGCAAGAAGCTAAAGTGAAAATAATAACTTGTAAGGTATCATATAAAATTAGCATCAATGACAAACAAATGATGTTAGAACTTGAATATTGTGAAGTTAATATTTCAACTGGATGAAAAAGACATATCTACCCTAAAGATACAATGGTAAAATGCAAATTAAAATTTGAAGATTTTGACATATCTACCTTACACAAATAATGCATTAAAGTCATTTTATTATTTCTTGCACGAGTATCAGATAATTTAAGAAGGCTATCCAATTTGAATCCAACAGCTGATCCTGCAATGAGCAACATAAAAGTTTAATCCTGAAAAAGCATAGCAGAAACTTTCTCATTTTGTCAAATGATGGTGAGGTGAAATGTCAACAAGAAATCCATCCCTAATTAAACTAAAGAAGCACTAGAGTTAACAAAAGGTACCCCTTGCTGTTCCTTGATTCAAGGCATTTCCCAGAGTAAGAATAGTCTGCATTATTTGACGCAACTTTCCAGATTCTTTCACCTGAAAGTATGAGTAATATAGCATGAAGAAGCATCCCAAATATTCCTTCATGGTTTTGTCAACTGATAGCCATTAAACAATACCTCTCTAGCTGCATTGTTGATTGTATTCAAATTTATCTTCAAATCGTTTACCTGAAGAACCAGAAAAACAAGTCTTTACAGATTTAATTTTATAGCAAAACCGTACAAAGATAATCATAAGTTCATAGCCTAGATAACATACCTGAGAAGAAAAGGTGATTTTAAAAGCAAAAACCCTTAATTTGGATTCTACACGTGGAACCTTCATCAGCTCCATAAAAAACTGATAAAAAAAATATATTAAAATCAACACAAATAAGTTACAGGGATTCATTTACTAAAGGGTATAAGAGAGAAAAACCTGTTCACACTTTCCAAGCATTTCCTTGTTTCCTGTATAGTTCTGGAAACAAAAAAGATTTTAGCAAGGAAAAACTCAAAAAAAAAAAAGACAATGTAGCATCTCTTCTTTTACGATAAAATTTGAATCAGACTTTCACAATTTATGTATCATTAAGAATATTGACAGTTTATTTAAAATTTTTGTAAGCTGGAATTCTCTCTCTCTCTCCCTCTTTATATATATATATATATATATATACACACACACACACACACACACACATATATATATATATTGACCAATTAATATAAAAAACTTCTGACAGCTGTCATTCTTTTGACCAAAATGGAACAATCTAAAACAATATATTAATTTTTTGATAGGCCCACTACACACTGTATACTAGAAAAAAAAACAAAAACGGTTGAATAGATGTGGGTTAAAGCAACATATATACCAATACCATGTGGGTTAAAGTTACTCATAGTTTTAGGGAGGACAATCATTGTGCACATAAACTTGCCTCCCTTGGGATTATTAATAGTTGGATTTTTGTTGGTATTATAGTTTTTTTTCTTGGCTTGGTCCCCCATGTTCGATTGTTTTATTTTTTCTTTTAATGTTATGTTTCATGTGATGACACATGATTGTTGAAATCTGAAATGTCAGCCAAGATGAGATGTCGTGTTTTATAATGATGCCTAACATGAGTTTTATTAAAAAAAAAAATAAATAAAAAAATAGGAAAATATGTTTCATGTACTTTTCAAAAATTGTCACTGAATCAAGTTAAGATGGCAACCTCCATGTATTCAAACAAATATACAATTATATGATTCCAGATTTTGAGGCTGAAACCAAGTAAAAAGAATATGAAGGCTAAAACATTGCAACCAAGATAATATTATAGTAAATAAAGTCACATTACAGTTCATACGCTTTTTTTTATGGGTTCCTGCTCAGACAAGAAGGGCAGAAAAGTACCTTTAACATTTCCATCTCTTCCTTTGTTGGACAGAACTTGATTAGATTCTCAACCTGATCAATATCAAGAACTAAAGAATCCAGAGCCAGTACTGCTTTCTGAAACAAAAAACAAAACCCACAAAAATGATAACTACTATGAGAAAACATGGAAAAAAAAATGTCATCTAAAACCAACCGCATCACAGACGGAAGTGCAAGTGAAATAATATTTAGATTAAAGAAGTACAACTGTGCTAAAATGTTCTCATTATGTGAGTTTTTATCAAACAAAATGAGAAGAGAAAGCGCTCAAAATCCACCTGCTCTATATAATAATGAACTTAAGTGATTATTAACCTCACTCAATAAATTTCAAACATTACATCAATTAGTCTCTAACAACTTCAATTCTAAACAATTCAAAGGTGAAACATGACATTGTCAACAGTGAAAAAATACCTCTATCACAGATGATTTTGTCTAAAATCTACAAAGTAAACTATCAAAAGTAGACAAGGATAAAATAAAACATATAATCATTTTACTAGGTGCATGTTTAGGAAAGCTTTTTATCCAGACAAAATAATCTATATTTTTCTCAAAAGATCCCTAGGGAAAGTTGGCTAAGAAAATATCTTATTTGACCTCAAAATAGGCTAATTCAAACTCAAATAAACATGAATGCATGGGTATAAAAAAGATTAGTTACAAAAATAGATTTTCAAATAAAATAATAAACCTTATAGAATGCTTTTTCATACAAAAAGAATTTGTTTAGTATAGTAAAGGAGAGAAGTATGTAGGAGGACATTGACAATTACTCCTAAAGCAAACCAAAACAAAAGAGTAAACAACTTACTCGAAGAAAATTAGAAGCATCAATTAATGACATTTGTGGCTATATTTCAATACTTTTGCTTGGAGTTTGCTTTCAACTAAAACAAGTTGTAAAACCAATCTGCCACTGTAGTTGTTAACATTCCATTTTTGCTTGAGGATTCAATATAAAGTAATCAATTCAACAAATTGATCAAAGTTTCCACTCCAAGTAGCCTTCAAGAAAATTGTAATAAATGCCCTTTATCACTCCAAAATGTCCTGCTACAGAACCAAGCTAGAATACTTGGATGCATTCACACAAATTAAGAAAAATAAAATAAAATGCATACTCCTCCATTAGGTTTTTTTTTACTTTTATTATTTTTTGAAATAAAAAGCAGAATATAATGAAGGAACAGAGAACGGCAAAAAATAAGCAAAAGGAATCCTCCTGTCAAACTCAATCCCATTAGGTATCTTTTTATACTATTATGTTGGGCCATAACTCTACAATTTTGTCAACATGTTTTACCATCTACATAGATTACTCAACTACATCGGTATCTACCTAAATACAATAAGTATGTGTGTGCAAAAAGGTTTAGGACTAAATCCAGATTTGCCATATGATGCAGCAGAGAGAAACATCCGAAACTTACAATAAGTAATTGCACTGAATAAACAAGAGTCAAGTAAACTGAGAGCAGGGGAAACTTACAAGCATATCTGGCAAAGGAATTTTGATTTTAGAGAGCATTATTTCACAGTTATATGCTCTACGCAAGTCAACCTGACAATAAAGGGAAAGGAGCTTGGGTTTATTAGTTATACATTTCTTTTAATAATTAAATACAACTATTCAGACAAAATTTAAGTATCTGTATTTAGATTTGTCAGCACATATATCATATCGTAACCACCAAGCAAACTGCATTGAATATCTGTTTCGACAGATAACTGTCGATCAATTCAATCCGATATAAAACTACTTTGGCAATAAAATTTCTGTAATTCTTTTATCTTATTTAACAAGCAATTAGCAAGAGTAGAAAAAATCTGTCAAAGATAAACGTTTTGATGTTTGTTGTCTCTTTCAACGGGTTTTTAATACCAGAGTACTTCCTAATTACTATGATAGGATTTTCTAATATCATGCATATAACTGCAAAGCATTAGTTGATAAAATAATTTATGCCAAGAAGAAATAGCTTACCAATTGTACTTTCTCCGGTTTATTAATATTAGGACCACGCCGACCTCCACCTTTAGTATTGCTCCCATCAGATGTAGATGCTGCTGAAAACAGGGTCTCAAGTTCTGATATATCTATCTCAGGGGCCCTAATAAACATTTAATTATTCAAAATCAGAAATGCTAAATAGGCATTGCATCCCACCCTCCCTTTGATTCCTACCAAAAGAAGGGAGGTTAGGCAAATTAACAAAATTACCCACAATACAATACATAATGTGATCCCACAAAAACTTTAAGAAATGACAGTTTCCTGTCGTTATACATGTATCATTATTATGAAAATCATGTTTGATATTCATATCAAAATTCTGTAATCAGTACCTTGTTCCACTATCCTGTTTCTGTGAATCAGCCCATAGACTTCCCTTGGCTGCTCGGGCCACTTTCACCCAGTGTAGGGGTTTTAGCAAAGTTTTCTTTGGAGCATTAGCAGTAACACCAATACCACGACCTCTACCAGCATTTGTTGTTGAAGCTTTGCCAGGTGGTGGTGCCACACCAGAGGCTGTAGCTGCAGGAGGTGGAGGTGGCATTGGAGATGCACCACGACCAGGTGGAGGAGGAGGAGCACCTGGAGGCTTTGGTGCTAGTGGTGCTAGTGGTGGTGGTGGTGGTGGTGGAGCTGAACCTGTCCGTACACTTGGAGGAGGTGGTGGTGGCGGAGCAGAACCTGTTTGTACAGGACCTGGAGGAGGAGGAGGTGGTGGTGGGGCCGAACCTGTTCGTGCAGGACCTGGAGGAGGAGGAGGTGGTGGTGGGGCCGAACCTGTACGTACAGGACCTGGAGGAGGTGGAGGTGGTGGTGGAGCTGAACCTGTTCGTACAGGACCTGGAGGAGGTGGAGGTGGTGGAGGAGCTGAACCTGTTCGTACAGGACCTGGAGGAGGTGGGGGTGGTGGAGGAGCTGAACCTGTTCGTACAGGACCTGGAGGAGGTGGAGGTGGTGGTGGAGCTGAACCTGTTCGTACAGGACCTGGAGGAGGTGGTGGTGGTGGAGGAGCTGAACCTGTTCGTACAGGACCTGGAGGAGGTGGAGGTGGTGGTGGAGCTGAACCTGTTCGTACAGGACCTGGAGGAGGTGGTGGTGGTGGTGGAGCTGAACTTGTTCCTACAGGACCCGGAGGAGGTGGAGGTGGAACTGAACCTGTTTGTACAGGAAATGGAGGAGGTGGCGGTGGAGGTGGAGCTGAACCAGTTTTTATAGGAAATGGAGGAGGTGGAGGTGGAGCTGAACCTGTTTGCACAAGACCTGGAGGAGGAGGTGGAGGTGGTGGAGCTGAACCTGTTTGTACAGATCCTGAAGGAGGTGGAGGTGGAGGTGGTGGTGGTGGGGCTGATCCTGTTCGCATAGGACCTAATGGAGGAGGTGGAGGTGGTGGTGGAGGGGCTAAACCTATTTGCACAGGACCTGGAGGTTGAGGTGGAGGTGGAGGTGGTGAGGCTGAACCTGTTTGGACAGGAGCCGGAGGAGGAGGAGGTGGTGGTGGTGGAGGGGCTGAACTTGTTTGTACAGATCCTGGAGGAGGTGGAGGTAAACCAGGAGTGCTATAAGCATCCCTACCTACAGTGGGAAGAGTGGATGAAGGAGGAGGTGAAGGCAATGTAGAAGCATTGTTCAGATTCTGAACTAAAGGATGCGGAGGTGGGGGAGTACCTAAACTTGGCTGTACAGGTATATGAAGAGGTTGAGAAGCGGGAACATGTGAAGGTGATGATGGAGACAAACAAGGAGATGATTCCTTACTTAGAGCATGATGAGGTAATGAAACATCATCAGTTAGTGACTGATCAGGTGCTGTTGAAGTTAGATTTACATAATCCCCAACGTTGTTTTCAAAAGTTAAATGTACCAAATCCGGTGTGTCAGATGTAAATAACTTTGAAGGATCAGCATAAGACCTGGGAATAACATCAAAGGCCTCGTCTGAACTATCAGCAGTGCTTGATTCATTGTTTTCTTCTTCAGAGTCAGCAGGTGATGAATACCAACTTCCTCTACCCTGAAACCTTGAAAACTCTTTGGCGTCGTTTAAGACTGTAAGCTGCTTGAGCAGCCATACAGCAGCAGAATCACCACTGTCAATCCATTCTGCGCCACTGAAAAGTTCTTGAACCCTTGAAAATGCCTCAATGGGTAATCCACCTTTCACCTCACCATCTAAAATACTTGTGGGAGCCCTTTGAGGACTTATGTTCTCAACCTCCCCAAACAAAACCTAAATTTCAAGGCTTTCCAAGATCAGATTAAAACCAATAACCTTAATGCAGAACAATCACAACCATTACAACAAACAATCGAAGTCTTAACTTTTCACAATACAGTACACTATAACACAAACTCACCTCAGCCCGGAAGCCCTTTGGATACCGCTCCTTCGAATCCCACAGAATGTCCAAGTTCTCAGTATTCAGCATCAAAATGTTCGACCGAATGAACGCAGTGTTGAACATCACTCGAAACATCATCACCTCCCTCTCCGGATCCAAATCCAAATGCACACACTCCAACACCACATCCCCTTGTACTAAGCATTGAATATCAATCTTAATCACATCACAGTCTGCCTGAGATAAAAACACAACACATTCATTCCAGCATCAACTAACACAAACACAAAAACCAATAACTTGTATACTTTCCCTCAGCTGTTTCTATCTTTATTTTCCAATCAGAATTGATGGTTCACCTCATTAATCTATGTTAACCAAACCTCTCTACACATATTACCAAATTAAAACTCAATTCTAGTGACAGATAAGCAAAACAACCAAACTCAACCCACAACACACACACACACACACAACCTGTCTATAATGCCTCAAAATCTTCTTCTTCTTATGCATATTATAAATCATCTGCGTTGAAAGCCCGCCTTTACTAAGCAAATTCCTCCCAAAAATCCTAAAAAACGGTCTGCACCCATTCCCCCCATCAAACCCAGGAACCCCTCTTAGTATCACACAATCCAGAGAAAGCGCCCTCTCCGGCGGAGGCCACTCTGCGCCAATGTTCCTCCGCGCCACATACTGCACATACCGCAGCTGCGACGGCATCGGGTTGAGCGCCGACAGCAGCGGCAGCAGCCCCTTCGGCGCCTCCCTGTGAACCATCTCCAGAATCTTGCGCTCCCCACTCTGCGCCTTCCGGAAAACGAGGAAAGCAGCGAGGAGAAAGGCGAGGAGGGGCCAGCCGCCGCGCTCACAGTGGAATAGAATCACGGCGGCGGGGTCCGCCAGGCAGGTGTCACAGAGGCGGAGGAAGTGGTGGAGGAGCGAGAGGGGGAGAAGGGGGCAGCCCTCGTACTGCTTGGGGTAGTCGATGACGGTGGCGTCGAGGTCGCAGAGGAGGCGGGAGAAGCGGCTGCGCGTGTCGCCGTCGCGGAAGTTGAGGGCGAGGAAGGAGGATTCCGGGAAGTCCTCGTGGAGGTCGGAGAGGATTTGGCGGAGGTAGAGCTGGTACATTCCCTCGGGAAGCGCTTCAGTGGAGAAGCAGGAATCGAATACTGAAAAGAAAAATGAAAAATTTGATGAAATCAAAATCAAAATCAAAATCGAAGCGAAATGGGAATTAGGAATTTACCATAAACTCTGTCCGCGAATTCAAGTAAGCCATCTGGTGGACGCTTGTAGAAGAATCGGCTGAGGAGAGACATGGTTGAAGCATGGAAGGAACAACAATGGAGTTTGAGAGAGTAGAGTTATGGAGTTCTCTCTCACAGAAGAAGAAGAGAGAGAAAAGAGAGAGTTTTGGTTTTGAAATTTGAAATGGGATTGTAATTTCTAATTAAACAGGGAAGAGTGAGTTTTTCATTTTGCTGCTTTGCACAAATTATGGAATTAGATTTTTTTTTTTGTTTTGTGTTCACTTTGTAACTACTGTTTGGTAAGAGAGGACAAATTGGATTTAGTTTGGAGGGGTTTGATTTTCTCTTTTGAATTAATTACCCGGTTATTAATGCGTGCTAAGAAGATGAAAGAAAAAGACAGTTAAATATATTAAGTTTTTTTTTTTTTCGTCCTCACAAAATAAAACAGACTTTTGTAAGAAAACATATTATTACATGTAAATCCAATCAAAACTGCTACATGTTGTTTAAGTTTGTTAATCTTTTAGCAAAACAAAAACCAAAATTGCATTCAAAACTAATCTAGTAACTGACACCTTCCATTCCAGCACCAACCTTAACTAGCAAGTATATGTACGCACATAAAAGATTAAAATAAAATAGTTATTAAATTTATTAATATTTTCTAAATTTATATTGACCTACTAGGAAATTAGATTGCTTTTTAAATTATCATAGTTAACTTTATTCCTTTTCTTAACCTGTCATAAAGTTAATTTGTTATTTCCTAGGATACTGATGTTTATAAGATTTTATTAATTTCAATTAAAAATAAAGCAACACTAGATTTGTAAAAATTATTGTGTAGATAGTATGTTAAGTTACACTTTAGTTTTTTTTTTTCTTTACTTTTTTTTCGCTTATGTTAATTTTAATTCGACCCTTCATCTTTAAAATTAAAGTTATTAGTTATTTTACCGGTTACTCATAAGCCTAGATATCTTTTTATTAGCGTATATAATAAAATGAAAGCTTTTAACTGTCACAATATAATACATAACACATGTAATTTAGTTATTAACATTAAATTATAGAATTTTACATCTTGATTTTATCATAGTTATATATTATTTGATTAACTAAATTGTTATATAACATTAAAACACTATTGATTCCTCCTTTTGTTTAGCTTTATTTTTTTTTCTCTTAAAATAGTTATCTCCAAGAAATGATTTGTCACTCTATAATATTGAGAAAGTAATAATTATTTTTGTTAATTAAAATGAACATAAGTGGATCAGTTTCTAAACACAGGCTATATGCTTAAATAGATGAGAGTTGTGTTTGTAGGAACATTGGCTTAGAATGGTAATATCATTGAATTGATATCAGAACAAACACACAAAACAAAACATTGCTTTCATATAAACCAATCTACAACTCTCTGGTGTTAAGTTAAAGATGCGAAGCCATAACGATGGCTAAGAGAATGAGCCA
>Ga0099824_1006177_pt1 | contig 16572 bp, 9 predicted proteins | sample SiratrowhiteBW_FD_76837 | JGI IMG/M metagenome (GOLD analysis project Ga0099824, IMG submission 76837) | Root nodule microbial communities of legume samples collected from California, USA - Siratro white BW | ecosystem: Host-associated > Plants > Roots > Nodule | place: USA: California...
AAACTTAGGACGAGTTCAGTGGATAAAGTGAAGAGACTTTGTGGAGACTGCTTCTTCCTATACGTCTTGAGGCATTTCCAAAAAATTAAAAAAATTTAAAGTTATCCTTTATATAATGATAAATTTAGCCTTGAGATTTTAAAAGGAATAGAACAGGGAATTGGAAGTGCTTGTGTATGGCTGTACAGAAATTGGAAGTACTAATACAAAAAAGACATTTAATCGCAGTTATATAAGGCTTTCAAGCGCGGTTCCGGAACCGCGATAGATATAACCGCAATAAAAAGTACTGAAGATACACTCGTGGTTGTACAACCGTGATAGAAAGTATAACATACTGCTGCGGTTCTTTAGCAACCACGTTAAGAAATACTCATATTGTGCAAAAATGGCTAAAAAAAGGCGTTGTCATTGCACATACCAGCGCAATTTTCTCTACAACCGCAATGGTATGTGCACTTTGTTTTTAATAAAATTGGCAGCAGCCTAAGACTCAATTATGCTTCTGATTCACAACAAATCAAGCACTCCAACAAACTTAAAATAAGCACATCACTGGATAGTTTTCAATCCTTTGAAGAGCACTGCATACGTAGGCCAGGCAATAATACAAACACACAAACTACAGAAAATAACAACAATTGGCATACCTTGGTACATTTTTAAGAACTTCAAATTCCTCTTCTGTCGGAAGAGGCTGCCCAAAAACATCCTTAGCCCTCGATTTTTTCTTCTCTTCATTCAAATTCGTACTCTGCGGTCTAGGAGGCAAGAAACACGATTATATTCAATCATAAAATTCCATTACTATTGAACACAAAGTAAGCGACGGAGGAGGTACATGGAAGAGGAAGGTGCATCACGAGCATTATCGTGTTGAGGTCCCATGTCCATATCCTCTCGTTTCTTCTCATCATTCATTTCCGCAGCTTTGGCGCTTTCGGCATTGTAACCTAGAGGATGAACGTACATGAAACTAATAGCTTGTATAAGCTCCACCTACACAAAACCCTAATTTCAAATAACGAGACACGAAGAGAATGAAGCCATGAAACACGAAGAAAGAGAACGCGATACAAACCTTTTCCTTCTCCAAGAAGGAGATGAGAGCGGTTTGGCGAAAGAACTGCTGCTCCTACACGAACTGGAACCGCAAAGAGAGAGAGAGAGAGAGAGAGAGGAATTAATTGCATGATGAATTGGTACTGAATGGGAGGAATCAAAGAAAACATAACTCGCGAGAAACCTCTTCGGCGCGGCGTTGGCTATTGGCGTGGGTTTGTTCGGCGATCCACTTGTGGCATTGGTTGGGATAAGAGAGAGGGTGCCATGGTGGTGGGGTTGGCGGTGAAAGAAGAGACCTTAGTGGTGAGGGTGGCGAGACTGCTCGAGAGAAAGAGAGGAAGAGACGGCGAGGCACCGAAGAGGGAGGAAGATGAAAGCGAGAGAGGAAGGAATAGGTAAACGCACAAAACCTCTAAAAATTATTTTGCAAGGAGATACAATGACGGTTGTTATCCTCCACAAAAATAACATCATGACTTCTTACAACCATTGGTAAGACCATTGAAGATATTGGAAAGACAAAAAAATCAGAGTCTCCGAGCACTGACGATGTGGTTGATTTTGATCTAGCTCCTCAGACCGATATGCTTAATGTTGCAGATTTTGACAGTCATGATGATAAACTCCATGATCATATTACAAATGATTTTCTTGATGATAATGATGATGTTGTTGGTGATTTTGGTGAATCTCATGGTCCTATCTGGAGGTCTTCTAGACAACGTTTTCCCTCTACTCACTACTCATCTAATGAATATGTGTTTCTCACTGACGGGGAGAACTAGAATACTATAAAGAGGTTATGAAGAGTGAGCATAAGAAGAAATTTGTGCAAGAACTTATTTCTCAACAACAGATATATGTTTTATTTTGTGATAGTCAAAGTGCTTTTCATGGTAGATCTAAACATATTGATGTGCGGTATCATTGGATCCGTGGTGTTTTGGACGCTAAACTATTAGAGCTCGAGAACATTCATATAGATGATAATGGTTCAGATATGATGACAAACACTCTACCAAAGGGGAAGTTTGAAACTTGTCAGTTTATTTCTGGGTTGACATTTGCTCTCTCTTGAGTCAGAGGGGGAGTTTGTTGTGTGGGTCCTCCTCAAGTTAGGCCCAATAACATTCTATTTTAAAATAATAATATATTGTGACAACCCAATAGGTTTTTAAGTAAATAACCTAAAGTGACTCTATAGGTTTTTACTCTCCACACAAGAAAAAGAGTCAACAGAATAGATTGTGCCTCTTTGCCATTTTTAGAGTTTCTGTTTACTTTGGGTAGTTGTTTGAGTACTCATTTGTGCTCTATTTTTTTTGTGAAATTTCATCCTCTTGCTCCTCTCACCATTGGCATCAATCTGGTATTTTCATAATTTTATTTCTCTCATTGTTTAAATACGCTCTATTTATCTGTTGAGCGTTTTTTTACTGTTTACCTGTGAGCTGAGATTATTTTTCAGAAACGCTTCTTTATACTCTTTGATATTTTTATAATGGGGATTTTTTTGGACTAGGTCCCGTGGTTTTTGTCCCTTTTATTAGGGGTTTCCACATCAAAAATTGGTGTGCTCTTCTCTCTTACATATTTATTTTTTATACTCTCTGAAATTTTTAGATTATCGTATATTAAGTTTCTCTTAATTCTTTCAAGTAGGAAAAATTTTATTTTTTACGTATATATTTTGATAATTTTTCCACTGCGTAAATGCATCTTTCCCATAAAGTTCCACCGTACAAATGAAAGCGTTTATCATTTGTCATACATCTTCATATATATTTCTTACTTCCTCAAATCTCATATATATATATATATATATGGGATCTATGTGTTCAATTCTAATAAAGGAGAAGATAATTGCAATGAAATGACAACAGATGTACATAATGCCTTGTTATAAATCTTCTTTCTATGTTTTATCTTATAAAAGTAATCATTAGTCTCAGATGTGATGTGATTAGTTTGAAGACTTGGGTTTGAGTCATTTTAATTTAAGTGGGTGGTTGTTGAGTTGAGTAATTTTATTTGAATTTGCTTTTGATAATGTTTATTCATAGCCACTAGTAACTTTAGTTCTTTAATGTTTTATCTTATAAAAGTAATCATTAGTCTCAAATGATTCGATTTGGTTTAAGGTGGTGGTTGTTGAGCTGAGTAGTTTTATTTGAATTTGTTTTACGCGTTGGTGGGCACCATCTTAATTATGAGTAATTAATATCCTTAATGAATATACTCGTAATTGACCCATATTAATTGGCACATATTTGCAGCAGCCTTGGTTTCTTAATAAAGTTTGGTTTATTACAAAATATTCCAACTATTAGTTACCTCATAGCTTCATCACACATTAATACCGGAAATAGGGTTTATTTTTATTAGAACTTAAAGAAATGTAATACTAAATAAAATAATAGGATAGAGAAAACTGTAGTTGATTGAATAGGATGCAACATACTCTATATATATAAAAGATAGAAGAATTTAATAAATATTTGTATCAAAGTAGCTATAAAATTTCAATTAACAGACGCTGATGCTGGGAGTGGGGGTAAAAACCTACCATTGACGCGTTCATGAAGGCACCTACTAAGTAGGGCATTCTGTAGATCTGAGAACTTGAAATTGTAGTTTCTTTTCACATGCTCACACGTTTTTTTCATTAACTCAAAGACTTATAGGTCAACAGAAACGACAAGTTGGGGTTTTGGAGGAACCCAAATGGTTTGAATACAATGCTCTAAAATAATGTTGATAACGAGACTCTGTTGGTTGGGTGCGTGCAGACTGGGACTTGGGATAATATTTATTCCTATCCACTATAGTAACTTTACTTCTTTAATACCAACTTTAGTAGTATCGTTGTTTATATTAGACCATGTATTATCATTAATATGATTCAACTTTGAACCCAGTCTCTTTCTTGTCAATATTCAGAATATATTAGACTTGGTGGAAAATAAAGTAACATGATCAACAAATCTATATGTGATAGGAATATGTGTGGAATTCAAATATCAAATAAGGAAGCATTATGTAAGAATCTAAGTTATTTTGTGCATTATAACAAGATGATGCTTGTTCTATTTCTAGATACTATTTAATCTATGGATTTTGCAAAATTACATTTAATCGTGTCTTTTACCTATGGATCTATTGAACAATGACCATTATTAGTTAAGTATTTCTGCGTCATTTTCTCCGTGTAGGGTAGTGTAAGTAAAACAACAGATACGATAATGGTCCAATTTGTATCTATCCTCGTCAAATATATTGAAAGAGCATAAGGAGGCTACATTTTGGAATTATCTTTGTGCGTAGTAGCGTAGTACATAGACGTGAGGTTAGGTAGGAGATATTCATAACAAAATAGACTCATGCATAATCTATCCATGAGTTGGAATCCTGGTATAAAATATTGATTCACAATCTTATTTAAAGATTAATAGAATTACAAAATAAATGTAATCAAATCTAAAGATAATTGCATAAAAATATAAGAACCAAATAGTTGGTTAGTGTAAACAGAACAAAATACTTGGCGTTTAAGTTTATCTACTCTGGCTTCTATTTAATCAGAATTATACCAAGGTTATTCTTTATAAAAAGAACGATTTTTTTAAATCATAGATGAAAAGAAAAAAAGGAACGTATAATAGGGAAAATAGATTTTGAGAAAGTCTATGGTATTGTTAATTGAGATTTTTCGTATATATCATGATAAAATTACGTTTCAACTCTAAATGAGATTAAGTGGATAAAGAATGTTTAGGATCTTTCGGAGAAAAGACATAAATAAAGGGACATACTATTTCTATTTTTTTATTGTAGTAGAAGGACTATCAGGTGAGAAAGGCTAAGAAGAAACGGATCTTAGAAGGTCTTGAAATACTGAAGAATCAAGTGTAAAAAGAGAATTGTGAATGAGAAAGTAATAAAGATAGAGATTAGTTTGGATGGGAATAGTGTGGACTACATAAAAGTCTAGAAACAATGTAATATTTAAGAATAAACAATTTGATGCGGAGAAGGTGTTTGCAAATGTATAATTAAAAACGTAGGCATGCGTAACTAAGAAATATGCCAAGAATAGATTTGCATAGTCTGAACCTGATGATATCTTTAAAGTTTTTAAACTGAAATTTTATGATACACATGTTGCAGTTCGAAGTTTTGTTACAGTAATAGGGCTGCCGGCACAATACCTAGTGGCACAGCAGATCAAGGTAGAGGCTAAACAACTTAAGCAGAATGCCTCACATGTATTCAATATGAAGGGAGGGTTAAAATCACAGGATTACAAATGAAATCTATAATGTTTGAGGGAAATAAGAGTTGTAACTGCAGTCAGGCTTCTTTTGTGTGTGTATGTTGTGCGTAGAGAGAGAATAGAGCATCCAAATGCTGTCTCAATATATGTTATTCTTCTTTATTTATTGATAAAATAATTCTGGTAAAAGTTGAAAAGATAAAGTTAATCTGACGTTACTATTGAAAATATCACCACCCAAGTTGAAAATTTTAGCTTTAATAACGATAATACTTAATAGATGTTAAGTAAAAATATAATTTACGTTTTTTTATGAACAAAGATTTTATATATATATATATATATATATATATATATATATACAGACCAATCGAGTTACTGCCATTCATGTACATCTACTTTAACTAAGTATACATACATGCATGTGTACACTGTGGAGAGTAATAGTAAGCCTCTACCAAAAATTCTCAAACCTATAATTTTTTTTTTCAAAGGAAAACGTGCATATACAGCACTTATCTTCCTTCAGACACCCTCAATGGTACATAACTGTCATGATAATCTCATTTTTATATATTGTTTTATTCAAATTTAGTATTTATCCTAATTTTAAAATTAAGTGATAAGAAAATTTAGAACAGTAATATTTTGCATGTATAAATTTCTCATTGAAAATTATGGGTGTAAGAAAATATTCACAGAATAACTAAATGCATCTAACCACAACAGAACATCAATATAGCACATGTGAAGGTTGAGGATATTTTGCCCTAAATGCATATTCCTCATGATATTCTTTTCCACACATACTATCTCTCTTTCTCCATTCTTTATTTTAAGATACTCTGGTTCTCTCTTATTCTTCTTTCGTCTTCTCTCTTTCTCTCTGGGGGTAGAAAATAGAAAGGAGTGACGCCTTCGACATAGTTTGATGGAAGAAGAAAATATGAAGCAGAATTCAGTTAAGGTATGAGTTCCCAAGCTTGCATCTAAAGACTTTTTTCCTGCTCTACGTTCATCTTTCTTTTTCATCACTATTACTTATTACATCTTTTATCCCAAAAAGTGAAAAAAAATTTCGACTCCTGTAACACTATCATAGTACCTGACTTGGTTTTGAAGATCCACAACCAACCAACACACAGCTCCAGCACACCAAAACCTAGCTTGTTTTCACTTGTTTGGGGCCATAGAGTTCAGTTTTGGATCTCCAAATAAAGCGTATTGCAACCCTATTTTCACATCTTTCGCTATTTCTAACGGTGGATCTAGTTTTTTTTGGAAACGGTACCTCTTTTTCCTTCTTGTTACCGATCTATGTGAAGAAGTGACTTTAAACCTAGTTCATCTCACAAAAATGGTTTAAAAATGGTTCTCTCTCTTAATTGTTTCCCGTTTCCTCGATTAAAACTGTTATATTCGCAGAGGGTTGCGAGCTCCAAGTTTTCTACTCTTTGGATGTTGTTGCAGGTTTAGATCTAGCAATTGCCGTTGTTGAATGAGTCCTAACCCCATCTCTTGTGTCCTTACAAAACACGGGTTAACACAGATTAGGGTATAAATCAACGATCCGTTGAGGTCGAAATCAATGATTTGGTAACTCATAAGTGAACACCCTTTATTGTGTTCTTAATAGGGTTAACACACCCCCTAATATTCTAATTTATTCTATTTATGGCTGTTTAATAAAAAAAACTAATAATTGAATATTGATTAGGGCTTTTTAAAATTAATGCGTGGGTCTAAGACTCAGATATTGAGCACAACAACGCAGACTTCTCTTTTGGTAATTGTAAAACAGTAACATAAATTTTAAAGTTATACCAATTAAGAATAGGATTCTGACCTTCTCTCACATTTTCCTACTCCTTTCTTTTATGTTATCATCAGTTACTTTGTGTCTCTCTTTTTTATTTTCCTCTCCTAATCAATGTTATATATATATTTTTCACTTTTTCTCTCTTTAAGCCATTCTTCATTAAAATAAGTCACACTCCTAGGTATAATGCCGATAAAAAAACACCCCTAAATATAATACAAAAAAAGGTGAAATCATGTGTTTCTTAAGCATATGCTTCATTCCCATCTTCCAACTAAACAATACACCTATAATATATAACACACAAAAATGTGAAATCATATATATAAAATGCAGGAATTTGCGGTTCTTTAAATATAGTTTATAATAGCTCTTATACACCTTTGTTATGCATTCTATTTATGCTAAAATTTTATAATACCCTTATAGTACCCTATTGTTCTTGTACCCAGATATTTATTTATTTATTAATCTTTTAAGAACTGATGTTGTAGGCACCATATTGCGAACCTGTAGGACCGTTTGCTTCAACAACCATGCACAAAACCATGTCCATGGAATATGCAGGTATATATATACTCTTCTTTACATGAACGGATTCATTCATATTTACAATTTGAATATTCTCATCTTCTCCTTTGCTAGAATCAATTCTTGAACTTCACTCAAATTTGCTTTAGTAGAAGAAGAGTAATCCTTGATCACCTTATTCTTCTTTCAAACTCGTAAAACTTTGTGATCTATATCTACTTTATTCATATTTCTCTTTGCAGAACTCTCCTTGGACAAGCCAATTCGTGAAGCTTTCCCATCGGTCAATTCTTTTGGATTTGTGCTTTGCCTCATTAGCACAGCTCTATCTGTCATCTCTGCAGTCATCACTGTGCTCTTTTCGCTGATTCTATTCGCAGCTCGTCTTCTCACTGTTTCTCTAACTGCTACTTCCAATTGGCTGTTGAGATCCACGGAGAAATTAAACGGCAAGGGAGAGGGAAGAGGGAGCGATGCTAATCGTGGAACAATCACCAACTTTCTGGAAACTAGTTCCAGTAACAGTATGGTAAGAAGGATCAAAGAAACCAATAACCCTGACCAACATGGCAACTACATAGAGGATCACAACTTCGATACTTGTCCCGTTAATAGCTGCGAAACTGCCAATTTTGTTGACAGTGGCTATGCAATTGATAACTGCTTTAACAACTTTGGCGAAGGAGAGCAAGATTACAGCTATAGTGAGATTAACAGTTCTACAAGTAAAGATTCCCATAACAACCACGCCTCGGGCTTACAAGCTTTCAGCCATGCAAAGATTAGGGCTTCTACAACTGAAGGTGCCTTTACCAACAAGAGCTCACGCCCACAAACTTACAGGAGTGCAAGCATTGGCATATTTAATGAGCACAGTGTTGCAATTCGTGATGCCTACAACAATGGAAAGAACGCAACCCAAAACTACGATGGTCACATCTTTACCCAGAGAAAAATGGGAATGAACACCAAAGTCCTAATTAACTTCCCAAGAAAGAGAGAAAAGGTATAGGTATGATAATCATTTCTCATTTCCAGAAGAGATATAGCATAGTATTACAGACAGTTAATGTTGTCATGCAATTTCTTTATCATGTATTTGGAGACCGTATTTATTGTTGGATTGCACGGGACAAGGTATAAAATTGTTCCAAGTTAATAGCTACATGATCTATTCCACATTTTAAAATGTGCATGACAAGTTATAAGCCATGCATCGATTAAGGATTCATCTAAATGTAACTAGTTTAGTTCAATTAAGCTCAAAACTGTTCTTTTATCTGTGGAAGTAGTGGGGTTGGGACCAACTTTTGCACAATGATTAGTTTACATTTGTGGAAAACAACTTTTTGCAGTTAAAAGTTTTGTTTTTCTGTAGAAGGATTTAGGTAACCTTATAGTTATATATATAAATATAGCTCATTAAAAAATAAAAAAAACACAGATGAAATCTCTGTTTGAAAAAATCCTTTCAAAAAACGTTATTGGTCCTTGTGAACTGTGGACACTTGAAGAGGAGCAGGATTTCAGCATAGGAACTGAGGTTAGAAATTAATTGTGAGGATAATTTAATTTTAAATTGACTAAACTAATTTAAATTTTAAAAACTCTATCAAGGATGGTGGATTTTTATTTTTATTTTTGCAATTCTCTTTTTCTTAATTTTATCTCTATTTTCATTTTCAATCCTAATAAACTGTTACAATACATTTCTCACTTACCAACTGTTATCTTCACGTACCCAATCTTCTTATCTTCAATGCAAGAAAAGTGAAATCACATATCAAATGCACCAATAATTTTTCATAAATATAGCACACACTACACGCTTATACAAACAAGTGTTCTTTTTATAATTTCTGTATATAAAAGAAATTAGTGACCTATTTCAAATACATTTGTATAATTTTAACATTTTAACATCATTGCTTCTTCTATAATGCGTAATAATTTTAACCATATTTTACAAAAAGTTGTTCTCCTTTATACTATAATTTTTAATATATTATCTTAAGATTATGTAAAAGAAATATTAGTAACAATTAAGTGAGATCATATAAGTTTTAGCACTAATTCAATCCTAAAATCTCATTAATATATATATATATATATATATATATACACTCTTATATATAAATATATATAAACTCTTATAAATTTAGATATATTTAATTAAACTTTTATTAATTTTGTCTGTTTATCTAATATTCAAATCTTTTATGTTTTTTAATAGGTGATAGGACTATTACTTTGTACCATTTATTTAGAATACAATAATTATAGAAAACATGAGATATTCTAACTCATGTACATAGTGTCTTACTATTAAAATACCTATGAACTATCATTTAAATATAATCATAGATAATTCAATTCATAAACCAGGTCTAAGATCTCAAACAATGTTAACAAATGGCTACACATTTATATATACCTGAAACCCTCATCAAGTGAGAGAACACAATCATCACTTAATTTGAAAAATCAACCAACCCAAATCCAAAATAGATTTAATTAGAAGTATTAAAATATACAATCTGCTTGTGTATTGACAACAGTTATCATATATAAAACTTGAATATAAAATGATATTCAGTTAATACAAAATAACATGTAATTTTAATTATTTTAATAAAAATTACATTGGATCGAGATATTAGTGACGCTTCCTTATTATCCAATATATTATTATTATTATTTTATATTAATTATAATATTTTTTATGTTAAATATAAAATCTCATGTTTCTTAATCTAAGTGAAAACAAAAAGTAATATATAATTGGTTGGAAGGATAACTCTATTTGTTTGGATGATGGTGTCTGGCACGAAAACTTGTCAGAACCATTTGGAGTGTCCAATAAAAACACTGTACGGTCATCTGTTTGGTTAATGGACCATGTCCTATTTGGTGGTTTTCTTTTGTCTGGCAACTATTTGATGATACCAATGCTACAGAAGAGGTGGTTTCTTCAAGTTCCACGAATTTTCTATGAAACTACAAGCCCATAAAAGCTCCAAAACGCAGAATTACACATTTACAAAACTTAGATACAGGTTTTGTAACTAATTGTCCTCAATCAACTTTCCAAATTTCCCAAATTTGCGGAAACAAGATTTTCGGCCTATATGTTCGTGAAAGTAAATATTTATTTTAAGCCACAAAAGTTCATTAAATTTCATAAAAAGGACACAGATTTAACAATAAAAAATTAAAAACAAATACGAACATCCATCCAAAGGTTTGGTCTTTCAAACTGCAAAAATATATAACCACAAGAAAATCAATCATGCAATCTCAGCCAAAGCAACATCTCATATTTACACAATATTTTCATGAAGAATCGGAAATCTTCCCTTAACCTAAGAGGCAAACAAGTTGTGAAGCCTTTGGTATAATCTTCGAAAGTATTAAACATGGTTAGAGAGGGTTAGCCAAGAAAGGAGTAGAAAATAAATGAATACTCACCAAAGTACTTTAGGATCCAAGCACTGAAAGGAAGAAATAAAAGCTTTGTTTGAAGCTTCACCTTAGCCTTGGAGTTTCGGAAACCAGGGAAAGATGAAAAAAATTAGCTATATTGGACATTTATTCGTCCAAATAGGAAGAAGGAAGAGGTGAGGAGAAATCAAACAGGTGACAAAATATATAAGTCTAGTGTATTTTAATCAATTTTTTTTATAACAATTTTAGTTTTAAAAAATTGAATACCCATCCATGGTAGTAACTCGGCTATAGTACACTTCAATTCTCTAATTGACTAGTTAAAAAATATATATTATTTTAGTCTTCCATATTTTTTTAAATAATTTTTATTTCGTTCTTATAAATGTTAAATTTTGTTTTAATTTTTTAAATTGTAATAAAGAACCAATTTTATTCTTCAATGTTACAAGACTACACATTTTATATTTTAAAATAATACTAATTTTAAGATAATGATTGTTAGTAACTACCATAATATTTAAATTAATTATTTTGTTCATCAGTTTATAATAAAATAACTAATATGAATATCATGATAATGCTTAACTCTCACTATAATAATTATAATTTCTTAAAAAAATTAATTTTCAAATATATAATCTTGAAATTAAATTCAACCAAAACAAATTAATAACTAATGTATATAAATTATTTATCTTAATTACTTGTAATGCTAAAATAAATAATTTGATGTTGGGTATCATATTAATAACATAAAATAGTAGAAATTATTTTTCTCTTTCTTACATTTTCCTCAAATAGAAAAGAAAGTTGTTTTTATGTATCTTACTAAAAAAACATTGAGAACTTTTATAACAAAAATGTAAACACAAATAATTTTTTCTTTCTAAAGTAAGATTGTTCTTCTCACATTCTTCCATTGAGGATTTTGATGAACTTGATGAAATCTTGACACTATGTTTTATTATTTCTCATTTATGTTGTTTATTTTTTTGTAGATATGTATAGGATTAAACTTATATAAACTTGTCAATGTTAACCAATTTTGTATAACACCTGGTAGGTTTTCATTAATGTGAATCTTTTGCATCCACACTTCTTTTCTCTACTACTTCTCAAACAAAGTGGTAGTGTATACTTATAGGTTTTGTCCTGAAGTGAAAGACAGGATTTATTGCAATGCACTTTGACTTTCATAATACATAACAATCTTTTGATGATTGTGCCTAAGCTCATTCGTCAAATCCAAAATACTTCCTTGCATACTTAGATAGTTGTCATGTACTCAATTTTTGTAATAGACAGACTACAACATCTTATAACTTGGATAACCAACTTATTGCCCCTCATGTAAGCGTAAATAAATAGTCAATATTAAATCTCCTTTTATCAAGATCGCCTGCAAAATCTGAATCAACATAGTCTTTGGCAACTAATTCTCCTTCAACACATAATGCAACACCTTCCCACTATTGATGCATACAATACTCAAGACATTTTAATCCTTTTACTTCATTACTAGGACTCAAACTTGAGAATAACTTACAATTGATAGGAAAAGGGGTAGAAATATGCTTACAATCTTGCATATTTAAGCGACACAAGATTTTTAGTAAGTAAATCTTTTGAGAAAGTCAGATCTTCCTATTCTTTGCCTCTATAAATTTGCATCTCTAAAATCTTGTTTGTTAGTCTCAAGTCCTTTATATTCTTTTTGTCAAATTCTACCTTTCAATTCTTGGATTCAAGCATTGTTGGAGCCAACTACCAATATGTAATCCATATATAATATCAAGATGATAAAGTCGTTCTCATCAAACCTATTATAAAGGTACAATGGTCTAAACTTAATCTATTGTGACCAAGGCTAATAATGAAGGAATCAAATCTCATTTACCAACACCTAGACATTTGCTTTAAACTGTATAAAAATTTGGCCAACTTGCAAACCAAGTTTTATTGTTGTTTACACCCTTCTAATTGGAGCACATATATATATTTCCTCTCCAAGTTCTTCATGAAGAAAAATAGAATTTACATCAATTGCTCAAGATGTAAATCAAATTTAGCCTACAAAACCAAAACAACTCTAATTGTTGTTAACAACTAGTGAGATTATCTCACAAAAGTCAATGTCTTCATTCTTAGCATATCCTTTTACTATTAATGTAACACGTTATTGTTCACTTGATCATTGTTATCTTGTTTGATCTTACAGACTCATTTACAACCAATGGCTTTCTAATCTTTTGGAAGTTCAACAAGCTTCCATTTCTTGTTTCAAGAGCCTTTATTCCTTCTTACATCATTGTCATTCACAAAGAAGCATATAAATCACTCACAACCTCTTGAAAAGTTGAAGACTCTCCTTCATCTAGAAGAAAATACACATCATGAATTGTTATGACATGTTGTGATTCTCAAGATAGATTAACATTTTCTCAAGTTTATCATGGGAGTCCTCTATCACTAACCTTATGTAACTATCATTTTTCGTGCTCTTATTCTAACTCAAGAGAATCATTTGAAGGCTTCTTCTTTATTTTTACTATGATAATGTTCTTTGTAAAGTTTCATTTGTCTATTCATTTTGTAGTTCACTTTCTACAAAAAAAATACAACCCTACTAACAACAATCTTGTGGCTAGTGGGGTTCCACAAGCAATACCCCTTCACGTTGTCAGCACAACCTAAATATATATTTTCTGAATATTGTGTCCAACTCTATTCTTTCTTAAGAGTTATACATAATGTACACAAAACAACTAGATACATGTAAGGAAGAACAATATTAGTTTTTCGTTCCACATCTCCATCACTTTCTTCAAACATATCATAATTGATGGTGATCGATTATCATATAACATGTGGTTTTAACTACTTATGTTTAGAAATATTTGGTCACTTTCATTGTTCTGAGCATAACTCTTGTTTTATCCAGGAGAGTTTTGTTCATCCATTTTGTCATACCATTTTGTTGAGGTGTATGTGGAATACCAAATATTCTTGTAATACCCTCTTTCTTGCAAAATGCTAAAACATTTCCATCTATATATTATCCTTCATTATTTATCCTCGTGAACTTAACTCTTTTCCTAATTTCAAGCTCTACTCGTGCTTTGAGTTCTTAGAATACTAAAAACACATCTTACTTCTTTTTTATAACTCGTCAATGAATGATACAAAATATTTTTCTCAGTGATTCTCACACATCAAAATGAATAAACTAATAAATTTTTTCATAAACACTATATATATATATATATATATGTGTGTGTGTGTGTGTGTGTGTGTGTGTGTGTGTGGATAATGAAGAAGAAGTTGTTGAGGAAAGGGAAGAAGATCTTAAAAGAATTCAAAACATGAAACATGACAAGAAAAAATAAAAAAGAAGAAATAAGAAAAATTTCAAGGGAGGCTGATTAAAGGAAGAATTGAGGCCTTAGAAGATGAGTTTAGAAGATTTCTCTTAAGTAGTTCTTAGTTTTTAAAGGAACTTGAGAGAGGTTAGAACTTGAGGAACTATGGTCCAATTGTAGGAAAGTTAAGAGTGTCTTTTGAAGCTTCTAAACTATCACAAGACACTCACATGAACACATGGGTTAGTTAGAGTCTTTAATTGGACTCTTCAAGCTTTCAAGTCATTTTGTGACTATTTGAACTACATAAAGTGGCACCACATGTGCATCCTCTCTAAGTCATCATTGCTTTTGACATGTAACCATTACATTCTATAATTTCAAGGAACTATCAATGTGCTCTTCCTACATTACAAGAAAAATTTTATTTAGAAACTAATTTTTAGCTACCAAATAAAATGGTTACTAATTGTGACCAAAACAATCACCAAATTAGATTTTGGTTGCTAAATAACTACAAAATAAAAGTAACATGGTTCTAACATTTTGGTTCTAATCCATTAAAACTCTCAAATACATTCATCTTCCTCGTAACATGGTTTTAAAGAGACACTTTTTTAAATAACATAAGAAATAAATGTCTAATTTTTATTTATAAATTTTTAAATATTTATTTTTTTAAAACTTATCTAAATATAAAACTCAAATCTTATAGCAATAACTATATTGAAAGTTACTTTTTAATTTTTATCTTTAGTTTTGATTTTGAATAAAATTCATGGAATTTTGCTTAATTAATTATATAAAAATATTTTTTTATTTTAATATAAGCATTTTAGAATAATCAAATTTAAAATAAAAATAACGTATATGTATATAAGTAAAATAGAAATAAAAGCATGTATTTAGTTAGTGTTTAATTAATGTTATTATTGTAATATGGCTACAAATGTATACATAAATTGATATTTTTATACATTTTTAATTGTTAAATTTATTAAATATAATATAAAACCTCATAAATATTATTACCAATACTACATTATTAAATAAACTAAATATGTTTTTTTCCTGGAAATATGTTGTATTTCCAATAATTTTTTTACTTTTATTTTTAATTTTTTTAAAATCCTTGTTACTTTATTTTATTTCTTCTAGTATATTATTTTAAGTTAAAAGAAATGATAGAATACAATTAAAGTACGATTATTTTTCAGGAATTAAAAACATATTCAAATATAAATATAAAGAATAATAATTAATGTTGTCTTAGGTTCTAAAAGTAGTATTAAATAGAAATAAACTATTTTAAAATATAGCACTTCAAAAAAATATATAAGTTTTTCACCTGCGTGTATTAAAATTATCAAATATTTAAATTAATTGAATCATCTTTGCTTGCAGTTTCCGCGAAGATCTTCAAATACTTTTCGTCGTTGATTTAAACGATCATTATTTCTTCTCTTTAACGCGGTTACGGTTCTCTACACTTTCCTAGTTATTTCGTAATTGAATTGTTAAAAAGGAACAAAATTTTTTTGGGCAATATCATTTAAAAAAAAGAAATTCAGATTCACAACATTCTTGGAAAATAGGCTGAAATTTGATCTGAGGGACTAATTTCTTATTTGAGTACACCATCCATTCAGAATTCAATCTTTGGAATTACTATATGGAAAACTTACTCGAATTTCAATTATTTGGGAACCGACTTTTGATGAATTTTTTTTTCAGAAGTTAATAGAAAAGAAGATAAAAATTAAAAAAATCGACAAGAATTCTAACAAGATTTGTCTATATCAATAACATTATTTAACATTGCAAATTCAATTTTTCAGAAATGGAATTCTGAACATAGCCGTAGATTATGATTTTTTTAAAATGGATTTATTGGGTTGATTGATTGTCAAAATATTGTTATTTTATATAAATTTACAATTAAATTTGTCACAATATTCTGAGTAATTTTTTGATAAATCCAAATCACTCTCTTTTTTTTTTTTTTTTTTTTTTTTTAGTTACATTCTATTTTTTTTTTTTTTTTTTTTTTTTTTTTTTTTGTTAAAAACGTTAATAAA
>Ga0099824_1006178_pt1 | contig 16571 bp, 5 predicted proteins | sample SiratrowhiteBW_FD_76837 | JGI IMG/M metagenome (GOLD analysis project Ga0099824, IMG submission 76837) | Root nodule microbial communities of legume samples collected from California, USA - Siratro white BW | ecosystem: Host-associated > Plants > Roots > Nodule | place: USA: California...
AAAATAAAAATATATATATATATATATATATATATATATATATATATATATATATGTATGTATGTATGTATATATGTATGTATATATATATATATATATATATATGTATGTATGTATGTATATATATATATATATGTATGTTTGTATATATATATATATATATGTATGTATGTATGTATGTATATATATATATATATATATGTATGTATGTATGTATATATATATATATGTATGTATGTATGTATATATATATATATATGTATGTATGTATTATATATATATATATGTATGTATGTATATATATACATATATATGTATGTATGTATATATATACATATATGTATGTATATATATATTTTTAATAAATCATAAAACACAGGGGCCTCTTCTTCTCTTTTTCCTATCTTTCCAACTTCTCTTGATGATTCACTTCTCAAATTCCCATCTTAGATTGCACCATGTTTTTCTCATTATTCATACGTAAAGGTACAGATTCATGCATACATAACTCAAGGTTCTAATTACAAACTCAAATTGGCTTTCAAAAGAGATAATATTTCTTACATAGTTTGGCTATTTGGCTGTAGTTGTAGTTTCAAATCGCATTAACAAAAAGCCTTCGTCATTTTTATCATTACAAAAACTATTTTATCTAGAAAATTAAAGCAACCATCAATATCAAACAATTATGCACTCACTCACTATTTCTGTATCACTCCCTTGCCATTTTTGTTTCTCTCATTTCTGTCATTTCTTGCTAATTGTTAATCCTTCTAAATTTCATGTTGTTCTTTCCTAACTTCTTTCCTTGCAAGCTTAAGCTTGTATCAAAGGTTACGCTTCTTGCATTCACATCATAACTCCCTTACGATTTCTTTCAAAATACTTTCATTCAAATCTAACAACATAAGTTCTGCTACCCAAGTTCAGATTGTGCGAAATTTTTATACAGTCCTCCAAATAGAAAATATAAAAGTGCATAAATCATCAAGAATTAGTTACAGTCATCCAAAATATTAGAGTTTTACTGTATTTTCTTCAACTACAACCTTTGCTCAAAACATCTTGCTTCTGCCATCAACTAGCTGCTTCAGTCATCTGGGAACAAGTCATCATAATCATTTTTAGCAGAGTCCTTCTTAAAACCTTCCTCATTTTGATGTCCCTCGTCTGAGTCCGATGAGATAATATACTGAGTCTTTAGTGGCTCAGGTTCAGGTTCATCCCTAGCTCTTGTTGAAGGTTCAACAACCTAAGTTGATTCTACTACATTTTCCACTGCATTTACATTCCCTTTTTGTGTAGTACTGTGTTCTACTACATTTTTCTCTTTGTCACCGCCTCCCACTGAGCTTGGCCTGTCCCCATGCCAATTAAAGAAAGATGAAAATTCATCCGAGTCAAGAAAGTTTCCATATTATCTTTATCCTATAATCCCTGATAAATATGCAATAACCCTCTGCACAAAGCACTTTGTTGATCTTCAAGATGATATAAATGCCTCATGACCCTCTTTTCTACAGCTACAAGTGTTGGGGATGATGGTGATCTTGGGGGGCTAGGCGCCTGACTCCTCTTATCAGGGTTCTCTTCCTCATTAGTGCAGTAGTGGTCAATAAACACTATGGGTTTGACAAAGAGCAATAATCAATGTTGGGAATCCAAGCATTCCCATACGCTCACCACCAGTCATTCTCTCCCAATCAATAAAACGTTGTAATTCATCAGAAATAATTCTAGCAATGTTGATTGTATAATCATCCTGCATCATAGAGAATAGCAAGTTACACCTCGGCACGTTCACATTGAACACATGCCCTATGGGTATAACGTTGGATAGCATAAAGGTAAGCCACACTTGAGTCAATGTTTTCATGTCCCTCCTTCTTATCCTGGTTTGTTTCCCAAAAGGTGCAATTTCATACCCCTTTTTAGGGATACATAGAACAGCAGCTACCTTCGGGTTACTAGACCCTCTTCTCTTGCTTTACAATTTCTGAAAGTCACATTTGTCCGACTAGTCTGGAAACGGGTTTCCGAACAAGTCGTCAATGGCTTGTGGACTGTATGGTATCCACCTACCTCTCACCATTGTCTTTCTTTCTCCCTTTTCTTATTTCTCTACCTAGGCATTGGCATAAAAGTCCGTTACAACATCAGCATCATACTTCCTCAAAGGTTCCGCCAGCTTCTTTCAGTTTCTCCTCAAAAGTCCCATTAGAAACATATCATATTCATGAGGGCTCAGCTCTACCCTTCTCTCCGCATAAAATTCCACTTTTTAATTTCTTCAAATTTTCATTCTTTGTTCGGGTTCAAGAAATTCCTAGCCTCTCTTTGGGCGTGTACATTGTTTGAGTTTTCGCTTTTTGGGATCCCTTTGGTGGGATGGCTTCATCAACGAACGGTACGTTCCTCTGTCACTACGATTGTTGTTGTACAAGAGCTATATGCTTAAATCGTGGCATCTTTCACCATAAAACCAGGGTTAGTGACAATAATACCTATCTAACAGTATATTTCTTACTCCTCTACACCTAAAAACCATAAAAATCCAAACTTTTCTCTCGATGAACCCTAACCTACCACTAACACAGTAACAGTGCAAACTTTTTGTTAACAGAAAATTCATTACTACACATTAATCCTACCTCTAGCATATACCTTCGAGTTCACAAGCAATCATCATCTAAAGATGGAGGAAAAATTTGAAAGATTCTTACATTGATTCCTCGAAGATTAGGTTAGAGACAGAGAGAATGTAGAGAGAACTGAAAATCGCTTCAGAGTTTCAGTGAGAAGTGACCTTGTGAGGCAAGGTACTTTCTTGAAATATTTGAACTGAACTCTTCTAAAGCGCGCCAAGTGGTAATTAGCCCCAGCTTAAATTTTAGCTCAAACGAAAAAAAAAATTATATTAAAATTAAATACTTCACTCCCTAAGTTCCCAAAAAATTATAAATGCTGAAATTTTAAATGTTGGATTGCCTTCCAGTAAGCACTCGTTTAACGTCATATAGCTTGAAGGGTGAATTCTAATTGCTCAATGTGATCATTGTCATGAGTCTCTCTATCTCACCACCTTTGTAATGTTTTAACCTCTGACCATTCACCAGCCAACTTCTTTGAGATTTAGCATCTTCTATCTCAATTCCTCCATATGGTTTGACTTGTTTAACCACAAAAGGCCCTGACCACCTCGATTTAAATTTGCCTCGAAACAAACTCAATCTAGAATTGAACAAAAGGTACTAGTTGTCCTGGCTGATAATTTCTCTTCAATGACTTCTTATCATAATAAGCTTTGACCCGTTCCTTGTACAGCCTAGATGCTTGGTATGCATTCAATCTTCTCGACAGAAGCTTTAGAATCAAAATTTAGCCACTTCAGTGCCCAAAAAGCTCTATGTTCCATCTCCATCGGTAGATGACAAGCCTTCCCATAAATTAACTGGAATGGAGACAAAGTTGTTGGTGTTTTAAAAGCTGTTTTATACGCCCACAAAGCCTTATCTAACTAGATCGACCAATCCTTGCATGAAAACACCACTGTCTTCTCCAAGATCCTCTTCACTTCTCTATTAGAAATCTCTGCTTGACTATTAGTTTAAGGATGATAAGTTGTAGTTATTCTGTGTCTGACCCCATGATGTTCTAGAACCTTTTTCAGTTGTGTATTGCAGAAATGTGCTCCTCCATCACTGATCAATACTCTTGGTGTGCCAAACCTACAAAAAATATGTTTTTTCAAAAAAATTATATTAGTCTTTGAATCGGATTTTTGAGTAGGAATAACTTCAACCCATCTTGAGACATATTCCACTATGTACTCGTTAAAGAATGAGCTTGGCAATAGGCCTATGAAGTCAATTCCCCAGTCATGCCCTTTTGAAATATTTCCTGTCCTCTGACAGTTATCATAGTGTTGCACATGCATATGTGCATCTTTGAATATTGTTGGCCAAAAGAAGCCTGATTCCAGAACCTTTGCAGCAGTTCTCTCCCCATTGAAACGTCCTCCATAGGGTGAATTATGGCAATGGCATAGAATATTCTTTGCTTCATCGCTTGTTACACATCTTCTCAACAAATTATCCACCCCAATCTTCAACAAATAAGGATCATCCCATACGTACTGGTTTGCTTCCTTGAATAATTTCTTCTTCTGCTGCCAGTCCATATCCTCTGGTATAATTCCTATAGCTTTGAAATTAGCTATATCAACAAACAATGGTCTTTCCTACACTATCAACAATTTATCATCAGGAAATTCATCCACCACTTCAATCTCTAGTGAAGTAACTTCCTCATTAGCCAATCTAGATAAATGATCAGCTACATGGTTTTCACTTCCCTTTTTAACTTTTATGTCCATATCAAATTCTTATAACAGCAACATCCACCTAATCAATCTTGGTTTTGACTCTGGTTTAGTCAACAAATATCTAATAACAGCATGATCTGTGTACACAGTGATCTTAGAGCCTATGAGATACGCTTTGAATTTTTCGAAGGCATACTCATTGCCAACAACTCATTTTCAATAGTAGTGTAATTACTCTAACTATCATTCAACACCTTGCTAGCATAGTGTATCTCATAAAATAGTTTTCCTTTCTTTTGCCCCAGCACTGCTCCTATTGCATAGTCACTTGCATCACACATAAGCTCAAAACCATGGTTCCAATGAGGTGCAGTAATGACTTGTGCAATAGTGAGCTTTTCCTTTAAACTTTCAAATGCTACAACACATTCTTGAACGGTGTAATTGAGAATTGTAATTGCATCAATTTGTTGTGAATCAGAACAACGTAATTAGAATGCAGTGAATTTGAGTGAATATTCAAGTTGTAAAACAACGTAAATAACAAATGAGTTTATGTAATTTATATTAATAAAGATCTTGGGATTGAATTGTATTACTCTCCTTTTTATACACTCTCGATCAATTGTCGTTACCATCATCCCTTTCAATTACCATTATGTGCAAATAAAAATCATTCAACCTGATCCCTCTAGTATTGAAATTCATAAATTAAAATACCAAGCTCTGTCCCCAGTTACTGGAATATATTAATCATCATTAAGCATTGTTGCTACAAATAGTTATTACCTTATAATTCATCCTTGAACTTATACATGCAATGAGTAATAAGTTTGGTTCTAAATTCAAAAAGTGTTTTGCAGTCAAAATGAGAATTCTAATATAAGTAGATGAATGTTTGAAACGTAAAACAATAGCAATTGATGGTGATGATATCACGTAATGTCAAGAGTGCATTCAAAGTTGAGAAATTACATTCAAGTCCAAGAATAAGAAGCTTAGCTACTCATGGTAGCCATGGAAAATACAAGAGAAAGAAAAGAACAACAATCTTCTTCCAATCAGCATTCGTCAATGAGTGATATGTGTATCCCCCTCCTTTGACCTAGTTTTGGGCTTTATATAGCTTTCTTTTCCTCCTTAGGTTAACGCGTGCAGCCGTTATTTTGTAGCATTCAATTTAGATTCTCCATTGCAGTTTTCACGCCTTTCAATTAGGGCTACACATGAATATTCTTTAAGTGAGTTTTAGCCCAAGAAGTAATCCTCGGTTAAGACAAAAGTCACTTATGTCCTTCCTCTATACTTTACTTCTAATCCAGTTTCCCTTCTGTTCTTCACTTCGATTTTACCTAAGTTCAATAGAAATTGTTCTTGCTCCATAAAAACTTATTAAATAGTAAATTGAATCATAAAAGAAAAATAAACTCTAAATTCAAAACAATTTAATAACAAAATCAATTTAAAATCTGTAAAATTAACTATCACTAGTAGAAAACACACATTCAACGACAGGATATCATCGCGATTAAAAGGAAACCGCAATTAAAAACAACGTAGTGACATTTTTGAAATTAAGTGCAACCATACCACTGCGGTTAGAGTGGGAACCGCAATGGTAAGGCACAAATATTTAAAATTGAAAAATTGCAGGGAGATACCAGCACGATTGTCCAAACAACCGTGCTGGTATCTACAAAATAATTTAAAACTTATTTTGCAGGGAGATACAAGGCCGGTTGTTTAAACAACGACCCTTGTATTTGGGATACGAGTGCGGTTCCCACCAAAAACCGCGCTCGTATCCCCTATTTTAGGGGTTTTGCTTACCCTCCGCTTCCATAAATACACCAAAACCAAGCGCCACGCCACACCACTTCTCTCATTGCAACACAAATCAGAGAACCAGAGAGGCGTCTTAATAAACGTTCATCTCTGAAACTCTTTCCCTCTCTTCTTCCTTTTCGATATTCCTTCTTCGCTCGCCACAATGAGAGAGTGCATCTCAATCCACATCGGCCAGGCTGGCATTCAAGTCGGAAACGCCTGCTGGGAGCTTTATTGCCTCGAACATGGCATTCAAGTCTCATTTCTAAACCCTAATCTTTCCATTTTTTTTACACTCGCTTGCTCAATTGTGATCTGTTTCCGCTCTTTGCTTTTCCTCTGCATCTCAACTGCATCTTTGTCGTTTGCATCTATTATTTGTGTTTCCTCTTTGTTGCTTCACTGATTTAGTGATTTGTACACACTTTATGTTTTCTGTCGACATTTTTTTCATTTTCGTTTGATTGGTTCCCTAGTGTATGTGTACGCTTTGTATTTTCCGTACATTTGCTTCTCCTTCCGTATTGTTTGAGAGATTTGAGATTTCAATTTGATAATAACGCCTATTTTATTTTTTTATATTTATCATTACATTTGTCACAGACAAAAAACTTCGTTGCATTTCTGTAACTGGTTTTGTTTATGTAACATAATTGTTGGTTTATCTCCCAAAGGGATTAAATATATTGGCTTCTGAATTTTGGTTTTGGGCAGCAAATTGGTTTTTGAATTTTGGTGGACAGCAGATTGGCTTTTGAATTTTGGTGGGCAACAGCGAATAGCTACTGCCCATTTTTAAAAAAAATTACACATACCAGCGTGGTTTTCGCTACAACCGCACTGGTTACAACACCTTTTTTTAGTCATTTTTACACAATATGAGCATTTCTTACGCGGTTACTAGAGAATCGCAGTGGTATGTTATACTTTCCATCGCGGTTGTACAACCGCAATTTTATCTTCAGTACTTTTTATCACGTTTGCATCTATCACGACTCTGGAACCGCGCTTGTAAGCCTTATATAATCGCGATTAAATGTTTTTTTCTACTAGTGTATAAATTAAAGCATATTAGAGATTATAATTCCTTACCCTCTTTTTGAGTGTCTTATTATATTTTGTTAAGCTACAATATAAATATTTCAAATTCACTCATGAAATCTCTATCTCAATCAAATCAAGGAAGTACCAAATAATTTTAGAAAAATAATTTCTTAATTATTTGATACTTCATTGACTGATTAAAATAGATCTTCAAATACAGATATTACAATTTCTAACACTCTCTTTGAGTGTCTTATTATGTTTTGTTGAGCTACAATCTGAATACTTCAAATTCACTCATGAAATCTCCATTTCAATCAAATCAAGGAAGTACCAAATAATTTTAGAAAAATAATTTTTAATTATTTGATACTTCATTGACTGACTAAAATAGATCTTCAAATACAAATATTACAATTCCTAGCCCTCTCCTTGAGTGTCTTAATTGAATAATGTGATTTCAATCTAGAAAAACAAAATGAAAGACGAGTTGGACATTTCAGTCCGGCTATCAGTGTAAACATATCTACATAAATCTGTCTTATATAGACATGTTCTATGTAAACTTATTCTACGTGGACTTATTCTATCTAGATATGTCTTATATAGACCTGTTCTACCCATACCTGTTCTCCATAGACCTGTCCTACATAAATATATCCCATATGGACCTATTTTACATAAACCTGTCTTACATAAACATGTCCTAGATAAACCTATTTTTTGAGGTTTTCTATTCAAACTAAGAAAATTATTTTATTTTTGTATTTCTTTAAAATTTTTATTTTAATGTATATTTATATGTTATTGGCATTTTATCTTTGTCATGACAACTAATTTTATTATATTAACTAAATTAATAATATAACTGGAAGAATATATTATTTTAAAATGTAAAAATACATATAAAAAGGAACAGATTTTTGATAAAAAAATTGACATTAAAAACAAAGAGATAGTATTATTTAATTATTATATAAATACTACAATAAATAAATGCATAAATGAAATACTTTTATATTAAAGGTAAACTTATCATTCTTGAAAATAGTTATAATAAGAAAATATTTAATGTGTTTATCTATGTTTTTAACATATTAAAATTTATGAATTCATTACAATCATGTGTGCATTTATAATATGAAGCTGTTTACTGCATATATTAATTAAAAAACGAATATATCCGTTATTTTTTTCATTAAGTCAACTTTAACAAATTCAATGCATATTAATGATATATTATATTTAATAAATATTATTAATGATATTATTCAATATTTATATAAATAATAGTTAAACAAATACATTCATTAAATATTTATATTTATTATATGAAAGTATTTAATAATATATTTATAATTTTTACATATTATCTTACACATTTATTAGAGGTTTGTGTGTATTTAATCTTTGATGAAAATATTATAGTTTTTAAGAATTATAAATTTAATTTAAACATGAAAGTATTTATGTATTTATTTAATGTTTAAATAAATATTAAATGCTTAATCGATCTTTGTTGCCTTGAAGGGCTATATATACTGTGCAAAGCTCATAAACAAAATGTAATAAGATACTCAATTGGTAGCATTGGGGCTCGTCCTCTTTCTTCTAGATTTAGCTATTTGATTTTTTTGTCTATTATGTGTGAAGATGTATCCTAAAGAAGTATCAAGTAATTTTATAATAAAATTTATTTTCTAAAAATTATTTGGTATTTCTTTGATTTGATTGAAATTTGATACTTCAGTGAGTACGAAGTATATAAAGTGTTTGTTGAAAAGATTGAGTTTTAATATCATGGTAATTCCTAATCATCTAATATTGTGTAAGTTGAATAACCATGAAAACTTTATATTTGAACACACATATTCCTCTCATTCTTTTTCTTTTGCAGGTAAGTAGAACAGGAGGTGGAAATAAAGGAAAAAAACTCTGACTGGAGCAACAGTGTTAGTCACGGTAATTAGGGAAGAAAGGAGAAGTTGTTTGTATTGTACTAATTGGTTTTCTGGATCTGATTAAGAATATGTAACTAGGTGTTTCAGTATAGTCTTTTTTGTATCGGATAGTGGCGTATTTGAGGAGAGATTTATGTTTTATTGCAAATTATTGATAAGATTTCTATTCTGTTCGTGTTCGTTTTTTATTGTAATAAGGTTGAATCATTCTTTAAGTTTTTTTATTTATTTTATTTATGACGGTTAAAAAAACAATATTTCTCTCATTCTTTAAATGCTCCAAATCATAGCAAACACAATATTTCGCATATTCCAATTTCTTAACTCTACCTATCCACTCAAAATGTTGTACGGCATAAGAGTGAAGAACTTTACTCAAACGCACCCATCTTTATCAGATATTTCACCCTTCATAGATTTAACACATGAAAAAAAGCACAATCACAGTAGGAAGGAAGTATTAAGGATCTAAATGCTTATCATCCTTATTATTTTGTCTCTTAATTTTGAAATGTTATATCTTGTTTTTACGTGGATCAATTTAGTGAAAAAACTATCTATTGGTTGATTATTGAAAACTATATGTCTGAAATAGATTTGAAATTTAAGTGTATATATTTTTGCATAAAGGGTTGAAACATTCTAAATATTCTTATTTATTTTATTTTTTATTGTTGATAAAAAAAATAAAATTTATTATAATAAAGAATATGTGTTTAGTTGACTCTCACAGGAGTTACAAATCCTATATAATTAACTTAAATATCTTCACGTTAAATATAATTAACTCGATCAAAGATAACAAATGAACACACAACATTGATATTTGTTTGCTAATCGAAATAATTTTTTTATACATTTGAATTCTATGTTTAAAGGATGACTTCTTAATAAAAATCAAAATAATAGTGGAATTATGATTCTCGTAAAGAAAATTAATGAAGTACTAGTTTGAGGTAGAAACCTCATAGGTTAATTTTTTTTAGTTTACTTAATACCAACAGAATCTTATTTATTGAAGAAAAAAAATCCTAAAATTATTATGACAAAAAGTTGAAGTCAATAAATCTACAAGTAGGTTGAGATAAATTAGAATAATTTCTTTTTATAATCTTACATTACACTAGGTTGTAAATTTATTTCGGATGTAAATAACTTTATAAGTTTATTTTAATAAACAAAGATGACTTGTGATTTTTTTTAATTAGACTACCAATTTTGTTGTAATTTTCAATTTGGATGATAAAACATATACTATACAAAACAACAAATTTTAACATCCAATTAATTATTAAAAGGTGGTAAATTAACATTTATTGTTACTAAGACTTCACTTTCATAATAAAAGTAAAATTTATACATATCTAATCAAGTTTTAATATTAAAGGATTCTTATAATGTATTCTTGAAAGACTTTGGGTAAATTGTAAATAGGATTTGAAAATAACTTGTTTAAAAAAAGTACATAAAATTAAAAGAACAAGATAACAAATTGAGTTTGAAAAGAACAAAGGAGAAAAAAAGGTAACTTGAATGAATAAAATGGCATAATCCAAAATGGTAAAATAATATACTTGAAGTGTCTTCTCATTAATCATTACAACATGTTTTTCCCATCTCTCTGATCATACCAAGACATCCTAATTTATAGCCTTGTTTAGGATTACTAAATTTAACATACATAACATACGTAAACGTAGTACATTATTTACATAATTACATAACTTTACAACGTAAAATAAGACATTTCTTTATAAAAAATTTTGATCTTTTAACTAAATATATGTGACTTAGCCTTTTACAACTTTTATCTTGAATCCTTAATTCATCCAAAATCATACTTTAACATCTTTGATTTTTTCATATTGAATTTTTTCAAAAGGCATTTTCTCAACTTAAACAATCTTATCTAACATCTTCATATAATATATCAAATCGATTTTTATTAAAAAAAATTATTTACCCTACTAATTATCACCTTAGTTGATTTATTGATTTGAAGATATATCATTATCCATTCTCCTTATCTTTATTAAATCTTACTTTTATCTACAATACATCTAATTGTTTTTTTTTATCAATAATAAACAATTTATTAAAATGAAAATATTTGAGAAATGACTCTTATAAAAAAATTAAAATATAAAGATTCTGAAAATGTTATGAACACTTTTAACACAAAAGTTTAAAGGTATAGATTATTCTTAATTTTTAATAACCAAATAATGTAGTACGACTTTAGTAGGTGTATTTAGCATTTAATTTTGTTCCTATTTTCAAGTTGGATTTTCGAATAAGGTGTGTGATTGGGATCGACTTCACCTCTTAGAATCTTTCTCCTTAATCTCAAGTCAGAATGAGTACAAGTAAGAGTATAATAAGAATAATAGTCGTACCTACAAGAACACCTCCTCTATTTATAGGTGTCATTATAAGCTTCATCACTATTCATAAAGCCCACAATTAGTATGATGATTAGTGAGATGATTATATGCCAATTACTTATATTAGTACTAGTTTTATACTATCATGTCATCTTAAGTTGTGTCACGATTTGAACTTTTTAGACCAATAGTATGTTTAAGTAGCAAGTTTGTTTCTTAGTATTGAACAAGACCAAGGACTATATACAAAGTTCTGAAGTGAGACTGTCTTAAAGTAACAGATTTGTTAGTCAATAATATAAGGGGTTGAGCTGAAAGAGTAGGTTGTGTATAATACATATTTAAAAACAAATAATGTGAAGACACTTAATTGTTATTGTGCAACAGAAACCTACTAAGGGATTTCATTGAATAAGAATAGAACAAGCTACCATGCAACAGCAAATCCAAGCAAAAGAAAAACCTTAAGTGAATCACAAACAAATCTATCTAAGAAACTAAAATATCATTCTAATAGATTTTTTTATTATTTTAATTACACGTTGTTCATTTTATTTATTCCTACACAACCTAAGATTTCTATCTCATTTTGAATTTCAAAGAATTGACTCTTTTAATATGACCAATAATTCTCATATCCTTCATAAAATAAAAATTCAGAGAGGAATTCATGTGGTGATCATAATCTTACACGTAGTTATAAAAATAATTATATGTTTAAGGAGCCATATGTTACAAAACTACAATTTTTTTAATGGAATAAAAGTGACCATGGCAATTTAAATGTCTTTAAGCTGATGGGACCAAAAGGAGATACAATGGTTTGAATAGAGATTGTCTTAGTTTGACAACTCATGAGAAACCTAAACAATTCAAAACAAAGTTCATGTTGATATATGTCAGACGACAATTAAAAGCATAATCTATCAAAATTTTATAACGCATACGTTTAAAAAACAATTAAAAGCAATCTAAACTTTTTAAAAAAAGTACTAAAATTAATTGTCTACCATATCTATGATTTTTAAAAAATCCATAATAGTTAGAATAAACTTTTGTTTATAAGATATAAAGAACAAGGAAAAAAAAAGTGAGTATCATGGCTCCACTGATGAACATGTCTAGTCCAAGGGTTAGTTGACTATTCTCCAATTTCTTTTAAATAAAATATAGTGTATGTTGAGAGGGAATGTAAACAATATATAGAGTGAAGGTTTTTTTTTTTTTTAGATTTTACATTTACTTTATATGTAAATTTTAAAAAATTTGTTTACATGGATAAATAATGTTTGGAATCACCATTAAAATAAAGAGATGATGACTCTAAATATGAATTCGAATCAAATAATATTTTTAAGTAAAAATGTTTCAAAACACAATTTTTATTCTATTTTTAAAATATGTGATAAAAGGTATTATTTTTTTTATCATATAGAAATGGAGATTTTATGTACGATTTGCTTTCTTTTTAGTTTTATGCATAATATTGTTTTCAAAGTGAGACTCTTACACCGTGAGTTTAGTAAAGAATTGTAGATTGAATTGAGTAATGAAAACAACATATAGGCATTGGACAATTAATTATAATTTCTTCACGCTTTCCTTAAAACCCAAATTAAAAAAAAAAATATAATCTCATCCTCCAAGAGTTTTACGTTAAAAACAATATTATGAGCAAAACTTAAAAAAAAATTATGTATAAAAACACACTTTTCATACAATAAAGAAATAATACTTATATATTTCACCACAAATTTAAAATAGAATAAAAATCATCAAACCATTTATAAAAAAAAATATGTACAAAAAAATCATGTTTTGAAATACATTTTAGAAAGTATGATTTCTTCAATATAAAATCATATCTTAAAACACGATAAATCTATATTATTTATTTTTATAAATTCAATATAAAATTATAAAATAGTATAAATGTTTGCACCTTATCATCAATAATTTTGTAAAATGGTTTGCTTGACCACACATAAGACTAACTTTTCAAATTATCACTTTATCCTCTTTGAAAAGGATGACACTGATAAGGGAGAAGAAGTTATTGACCAAAAGAATTATTCTTTAGAGTAATTAATAAAAGGATTGAAGTCAATCATCTTAGTTTTTATTAAGTTTATATTAACTCACTTGTTTTTAGTAGATTTTGTTTTCATATTTTCTTAATCTCTAGCCTAGTTTGTATTAACTCAAGTATTTTTAATAGATGTTATTCTCGTTTTCTCAAATTCAAGCCACAATAGAAAGAGAAACTGAAATTAACTTTCACATAAATCATCTTATTTAGAGGTGTGATGAAATATTCTTTCTTTAAGGTGCATGTAATTATGATATTCATGTAATTGAGAGAGTAGTCCATCATCTATACATTAATGTTACACGAGATATGAGTTGGGGTACAAAATGTGCACCATAATGAAGCTCACAGTTACTGGTTAGGATTTGAACTGGCTGGATTGATGGTAAGCGTAATGACGTGTGGAGAATGATTTGGATGTCAATCATATGAAACACTTCGAAGCATAAAAATGGCATTATTTTTAAAAATAGAAAGTGTGATATGTTGGAGGTGTTAGTGGTTACTAAGGTTAATACATAGGCTTTCATTGCTGGCAAATATGGTAAATGAAGAATCTAATTTTTTGACTGATGTATGGATCCACTTCCTTGTTTAAAACTATTAGATTAATAGAGATTTGGGGAAAGTGAGTTGGGACATGGGCAGGTTAGTTAAATTGACTCTATAGAGGATAGAAGTATGAACTGAAGAGTTGTGTGCTAGAAGTAAGATATTGCAGACCACTAGCAAGATATGTAATTCAACATATTGACAAGGACTACATGCTTGGCTTGTGAGTTTTGTGTATGCATTGTGCTTTTGCAGGTATCAATGCAATATTATAGGAAGGTGAGTTGGAAGCACGAGGCATCGATAATTACATAATTGTACCTGATTGTATCATCAAGTGGATGTTCTTAAAGATGACACTATAGGAGTGAGATGCTGAAAAACTGGATGCTTATCAATATTGTTGTGAATTTTTGATGTTATGTTTTGTTATTTGTGATTTTGGAAGCCTGTATGCCTGAAGCATCTTTGAGGCTATATGTGTATATTTTTTGAGTACAGAGGGTTGGAACATCCCAAATGTTCCCATTATTCTTTATTGCTGATAAAAAAAATGTTACATGAGATATTTATGTGAAACAACATGAATATATATATGTATATATATATGTATATATAATAATAATAATAATAATAATAATAATCATAATAATAATAATAATAATAATTTTCATATATGCCTTAACCATTAATAAAAGATTGCCAAAAGTTATCTCATAAAAAACAGCAATTTAAGATGAGAGAAAAACTTACTATATCAAAAATTCAAATAATTAAATAAGAAACAGAGAAATAATGCTAGTGTTAATGTTTTGTAGACAAAGAATATGTTATTTACAAAACGCTGGAGAAAGAAGTTAGGTGTGAAGAACATGAGTTTTAAAGAAAGTAAGAAGATGGTTATTTTCATGGAAAGATATTTCAAGAAGAAATCAAATGATCTCTTCCTCCCAAAATGATTCTACCTTGTTACTCTGAAACATGAAAAGGTTTTGCATTGTTTTTCTTTATTTTTACCGTAGAAAAATAATTAAATGTGGAATACTCATAATCCATTAGAAACATATTTGAGTTTAAAAGGTATATAATTCTTCAAAAAATATTTTATTCAAATGAGTAGATAACATAATTTTAATTAACTTACATAAACCATATAATAACAAGAATTACAAACTAAATTCATAACTGTACTACAAAACTTTATACATTATACTTAATAATAGATGCCCAAATAAATAACATTGAATTTGTTTAAAATAAATGCATAAAATCTTTTTAAATTTAAATAATTTTAGAAAAATAATTTTTAAATTATTTGATACTTCATTAACTGACTAAAATAAATCTTCAAATATAAAGATAATAATTTCCGAACCTCTCTTTGATTGTCTTATTATATTTTATTGAGCTACAATACGAATAATTCAAATTTACTCATGAAATCTATCTCAATTAAAATTAAGGAAGTACCAAATAATTTTAGAAAAATAATTTGTTAATTATTTGATACTTCATTGACTGACTAAAATAAATCTTCAAATACAGAGATTACAATTCCTAACACTCTCTTTGAGTATCTTATTATGTTTTGTTGAGCTACGATCTCAATACTTCAAATTCACTCATGAAATCTCCATTTCAATTAAATCAATGAAATACCAAATAATTTCAAAAAAATAATTTCATAATTATTTGATACTTCATTGACTGACTAAAATAGATCTTCAAATACGAAGATTACAATTTCTAGCCTTATCTTTAAGTGTCTTAATTAAATAATGTGATTTAAGTCTAGAAAAACAAAATGAAAGATAGGTTGGACATTTCGATCCACCTATCCGTGTAAACATATCTACATAAACCTGTTTTATATAGACATCTTCTACGTAATCTTGTTCTACATAAATATGTCTTATATAGACCTGTTCTACGTATACTTGTTCTACATAAATCTATACCATATGGACCTATTCTATATAGACCCGTCTTACATAAATTTATGCTAGATAAACCTATGTCAAATAATTATATATTATATTTGATAAATCTGCTAATGATATTGTTAGTTATCTTATAATATTTTTTGAGGTTTTCTATTCAAACTAAGAAAAATATTTAATTTTTTATTTTAATGTATTTTGAAGTGAGTTAGTTGTTGTATTTCTTTAAAATTTTTATTTTAATGTATATTTATGTTATTGGCATTTTACCTTTGTCATCTAATTTTATTATATTAATTAAATTAATAATATAACTGAAAAATATGTTATTTTAAAGTGTAAAAAATACACATAAAAAGGAACAGATTTTTTGATAAAAAATTGATATTAAAAAAATAGAGAGAGTATTATTTAATTTTTATATAAAAACTATAATAAATAAATGCATAA
>Ga0099824_1006179_pt1 | contig 16571 bp, 7 predicted proteins | sample SiratrowhiteBW_FD_76837 | JGI IMG/M metagenome (GOLD analysis project Ga0099824, IMG submission 76837) | Root nodule microbial communities of legume samples collected from California, USA - Siratro white BW | ecosystem: Host-associated > Plants > Roots > Nodule | place: USA: California...
AAAAATAAAAAATATAATATATATATATATATATATATATATATATATATATATATATATATATATATATATATATATATATATATATGAATATTATTAAAGTGAAAATATTTTAAGAATTAATATTAAATAAGAGTATTTTTTTAAAAAAATGTTTCACCTCTACATATTTTATTCTACTTTTCTTTTTTTTATATTATTTTAAATATTTAATTTTATTTACTTTCTATTTTTTATCTTCATTTCTTAATTTTTTTTTCTTAATCAAAACTTTAGGTTCAAAGAGTATGTAGTATATTACATGTACTTTTAAAGATATTAATTAGGTTTTAATGCAATTTTAAATTAATAATACTTGTGCTAACATTGTCTTGTGTTTCTAAAGAAAATAACATTTATTATAAACTTACTTTTGACTCTTGTCTTTAAAGAGAATTTTTGAATAAAAATTTACTATCATGACTATTTTACCCTTTGACTTAAGGTTGGAGATTACAAAAACTATGATCATAGTCAGATAATTATCAAAATAATACAAAATAGAAAGTAGTGTTTTTTTTTTAAGTTACTAAATTTATTTAATGAGTTTTAACATATCCTATATTCCTATAGCACTAGTTGTGAGTATCATTAAATATTCATTATCTGAATTTATTGGCAGTCATTGAAGCATGACAAAGTTGGAAAACCTAAATTTTTCATAAGATATTCACCTAAGATGAATCACTAAAATATGGAATGAATTGGTCGATTTTAAAGTAACTAAATTCACCAACTTTCAATTCCGTAAAGCCTAAAATAACCTTGGCTTTAAAAATTTGAAAAATCTGACTCAAAATAAGCGAAATTGGTTAGCAATTGCTTTGTACCCAATGGTTTCTTCATGCAGTTTAATGGGATTTTGAAAAAAAAAAAATCTAAAATATCATGTTTCAAATTTTCAAATTGTAACATTTGGAAGCATATGGGAGATTTCATGGTCTAAACTGGAAATGTATTTCTAAATAATTTAAAATACATTTTAAATTCAAAAATATATTTTAAATTTTTAGATTATAATATATAAAATATATTTTCAAATTTTATAATGTAAAATATATTTCTAAATTATATAATCTAAAACATATTTTATTCAGTATTGAATTTAAAATAATTTTTTAGATTGTATAATTAAAAATATATTCTCAAACTGTACAATTCAGAACAAATTTTCATATTAATATTTTCAAAAGTTACACGATTCAGAACAAATTTTTATGTTAATATCTTCAAAAGTTGACCAAAGAGGGATGAACACCCTAAAAGAAATTGGCATAGTGGTGTAATGTACTGAGAAAGCCCAAAATGACCATCCCACTGGGCCCAAAAGTGACAGCAAAAGGCACAAGAGACACTTTTTGATAAAAGTGTGAAATATTAAGGGCAGTAAATGATTATTTTGTCATACAAATTACCTACTTCAACATGCCTTTACACCAAATTCAACATTCCGAGTAAAAGTGCAAAATCTCATGGAATAAAATGAAAGTACCAAATTAGTGTGACATAAGGAACATGTTACGTAACTTGTATGACTAACAAGTGTCTAACTGTGTATAGTGTATATCTTAACAAGCAATAGGTCATTAGAAGAATTTTCTATTGACAGAAGTACCGGGTATCGCGAGACTTTTTGTCCATTTGTAGTGTTTCAATTATTAGACAAAGGTAGTAAATGACTTGCTGCACTAAATAAAACTCAATTTTTTACGGCAAAGGATTCGAACTCATTAAGCAGGCTGTGAAGGTGTCAACACCCAAGACCCCATCATTAATCCAGCCAACTAATTCCCACCCACCCGAGCAAATCATATACTGTTATCACTTCTTGACTTCCCTTTGTTGGTTTTTCTTCAAGAAAAAATTGCAATTAATGGAGTAAACCATCCCTTAAACCTAATGTACCAGAATTCAAACTTCACTCTCAATAACGATGTTTTGTATCCATAAGGAAAGCCTCTTTTAGCCCTACCCCGTACCATCCCTATCTTGTTTCCAGAAATCACGTGCTCCTCCATAAACCGACAAACGCGGCTTTGATGGGTACCCCTTTCAAGAAAAGAAAAATATTGAGGAGTTCTTTTCTTCAGTTATTATTAACTTAAATAAAAAACCACAAGGAAAAAAAAGTTTATGAGCGGAGGAAAAATCCACAGGGATGATGAACAGGGTGTGGGACTTATCCGGCACCGCTACAAGGCTGTGTTTTTTTTTTTTTTACACGTAAAATGGCACCACCAACAATGGACACATGCTTCATTATCATCACCAGTGCCTTCCCTGAGAACCACCACCACCTTTGTTCTTCCCAAAGAAGGCATTCTTGGGTTTTGACTTTGGTAACTCATTGATGTCCATAACCTGAATCGTTCTTTGCCTTTTGGCTATACACCGCACAAACACACCAAATTATATGTCGGTTATAGATAGATAAAGAAATATCACAGCATGAAAATGAAATTATAGAGACGAAAATTCCACCATTTTCAGCCTCTTTATAGTTCTCTTGAAGCCGCCTTCTGGCTGAAGCAAGCCTCTCTGCGTCAAAACTGCTGTCTCTTTGTCTCTGCAACCATTCAACACTATGTCAGGACCACTTAAGACCCCTTCTACCTTAACAGATAAACCCACCGCCACATTAATAGTTTAGAGACACCATAATGGTTGAGAAATCATATTCATACGTTTTGAGATGCGGAAGCAGGGGTTGAAATTGACGGTGCTGGCGTGGGTTTTGGCCGAGGTTCACTGCGGGGAATTACTTTCGGTTTGTGTTCTACTTCAGAGTTGTTACGGTCAGACCCTGAGCTACCGTCTGCGTCAGCATATAGACCATATCAATCAGATGTAAAACTACAGTATCCAAAAAGATTTGAATCAGATGCCAATATGCTATACTATACGCACTGTGTGGATTTGGTGAGTATGCAAAATCAGGAATCTGCAAAAAGAATAGAAGAAGAATGAATATTATTAGCTCAACTTTCCAAGGAAAAAAAAAAAGCACTAGGTGAAAAAGATTTCTTTGACCTCAACCTGATGATGATGCCCATTTTGGGTGGTTTTCTGCACAGGCGAGTCTCCATCAGCTGCCAATACCCCACCAACATCATCATTAATTATCATCATAATTTCACATGTCTTTAAGAAAAATCATCCCAATATTAACATAGTAATTAATAATTAATCGATAATCAAGAATAATTAAGATTACCCATCAGAGTGTCGCTTCCTCCCTGTGGATTCAGCTTCACCCACTCATCCACAATTTCCTTCCACTTCCTGCAAATAACAAAACAAATGAATCAAGTCAATCAACCGAAACTCTTGCAACACCGCCAAAAGATGAAATCATTTTTATATCTCTTCCAAAACCTGACAAGCAGCTTCACCAATCGACGAACGTCGCTTGAATGATGCTTTCGTAACCGATTCACATGTCTCCCTATGTCAGTTTCCTACAGGAATCAAACTTCAAATACAGTTAAGTAACTTCTGAAAACAAAACTTAAAAGAAAGAAGGTTCCAAAAGAAGATGAACTTACCTTCAAAGCTTGGAATGTAATATCCATGTCCGCAAGGCTTTGCAGCAACTCCACCAAAGAATCTTCAGACTACAAAGCAGAAACAAAACTAAGTCAAATTAAAAGAAAACATTAATTAAACTTACTTGTAATCTCAATATGTAAAATACACTTAGAATTGAACAATTAACAATACCTGGTCAGGCTCTTCGAGCTGCTCTTTAATCTCTAGAATCTTCTTCTGTTCATCATCGAACAAACCCCCATAAGGATCCAACTCCTCGCCACCGTCATCGTTTTCCAGAGACTGCGGCGTGGCGGGGGAATTGGCGGCTTCGGCGGCACGGCGCCGGTGAGGTTGCCGCTCGGGGCTAGGGCTAGGGCTGTTCTGCTTCGTGATTTGGTGGCCGTTGGGCCTGAGGCGGTGGCCATCGTCACAATTGCGGCAGCGCGGAGGCGCGGCCGTGGCAGAGTAGAGGCTTTCCACGATGGAGTCGCGACGGCGCTTCAATTCGGCGGCTCCGTCCGCGGCGGCAACGGCGATTGCAGCGTCGATGAACATCCACACGTCGACGCCCGAGGTGTCCAATATGGATCGGAAATCGTCCAAATCCATATCCGAAGCGAGCGCGTGGACGAAAGCAAAGAGGTTGGGGAAAAGCTATAAGAGATCGATCGACGATTGAATATATAAGATGAGCTGAAGAAGAATCTCTCTGAAAGGTTAATGAGCACAGAAAAAGAATCTGAGAAGATTCCTTGTTCTGTTGCTTAGGCTTTGGGAGCAACCACAGGTTAGGTTCTAATGTAACATCAGAGGATCTAAATTTCTGAAAAGGGAAACGGCAAGGGGTAGATCGAAACGACAAGGGAGCAGAAGTGGTAGATCTGAGGTATGGGTATGGCGATTGATGGATTAAGGGTTGGAAGTTGAGGATAACGGAGAAGAGGATGATAGTACAGAGAGGATGAGGATTGTGGATTGAGGATATTCGAGAAGAAAAAACGGAACCCTTGATTATTATAATTGATTTGATTTGATTTGGTTTTGAGATGTTAATTGGGATTTGGAAGGTGATATAGAGAAGAAGTATGGTAATGGTATTGGTATGGTGAGGCCCCAGGGTGTATACCTGTGGGTGACCAATACCATTATACCTTCACCTTACTTCTCTTTCCTTTGCTTGCTGCCAAACTCTTTTTTATTGTTTTTTTCCTGTGGGCTAAGGGAGATCAACTACAACACTAACATTTTCAATTATTTGCTTCTCATCACGTGCTCAGGCCTCCATGTTAAAAATTAAATTACTATTAATACTAGACTATTTTAATTATTTTTTAAACATTTCTAAAAGTTATCAAATCAATTAAATGATGAAACTATTAAAGAAGGGATGTAAAAAATATACTAGATATAATTTTTACTACTTTTCATATTATATATATTGTTGACTATTATAAAATGGATTATATAGATTATACTATTATTTGATAATATAGTCTTTTATAAAAATATAAATATAATTTAGTGTTTAATGCATTCTTTTATGATAAAATAATTTTATCTAAGATGAATGTTAAAATAAAGTAAATATTTTTAGAATATGGTATTTAAAATTGAATAGTAAGTAGTTGATAATATGATATAACATAAAAAATTATATATTCTTCACTCTTCATCGGATAAAGAAGATATATTCTAAAAAAAAATAACCCTGAAAAAATAAACAGTACATAATTCTTACAAAGCAATCAGAATTTTCAATAACGTGAAGACCTTTGAATCTTTTAGATTTTATAAAATTTTGTTTAGATAACATATTTCTTCGTTCATGTAACTTTTTATCCAACATTATTTTGTTTATAGCTAGAAGTAACAATTAAAATATTCTTAAAAAAAACAAAAACTAACTTAGTAAAAAAAATGCTTGGTATTCGTAATTTTAGGAATATTAGAAGGATTTGTCAAGAGTGATATTATATATTTGTGTAAGTTATAAATGATAAAAAAATAATAGTGAAACATTTCGACACTTTCTTAAAGTATATCTGGAGGACAGTAAATTAATATAAAATAATTTCTCTTATTCTTTTATTATCTCTCTAACAATTCGTCTAGTTAAATATCTATATTTAAGTTTTGTGAACTTCGCTCAACTCTCTTTTTTAAAATTAATCTATTATTTCAACATAGTTAACTCATAAAGAAAAATTATGGGAGATTAGATAAAAAAGCATATTCCTTGTCAAATTGATTTGTTAGGTTATCCATTCAACTCACTTAACTTTAAATTGTTATCAATATGGATGGATTTTAACATTTTAATGAACAATATTATTACAATAATATGTTTTATGTTTTTGTTCTAATTAAAATATATGAACTAGATTGTAAGGCCTAGCCAAACCATTTTATGATGAGTTGAGTGTTATTATAGGATTTTCTTTTATTTACAGGCCAAAATATGTTATAATATGGTGTTCCTTGTATAAAGGACATGCACAATCTTATTATTGTTACTTTCTTTACTTTCTTCCCAAGTTTTTAGGTATTATGAATAAGGTCCTCTTGTTTACTGTGTATTTATTACAAAGCTCTGTGCAAAGTTTGAATGCATAATTATATACAATATGTATTAATTATGGTATTTAAGTTGTTAACATCATATAAGACAAATCTACTTTAAACTGAAAGTTATAATAATTAGACATTAAACCACACTTCCATAACAACCACCTAGATAGTAACCTATCAAGTAATTTAAATATTTTCTTAAGATACATAAATTTTTACTCAAACATCAAAGAACAAACTTTTTTTCAAGAGTGTAATTTTTAAAAAGACATTTGGTGTTATACTTTTCAATCATCAACTAGATATAATGAGATTTTTTCATGAACCAAAGTGTTTGATTCTTATTTTATGTTCACACTTTTTTTTTATAAATGAGTATAAAAATGTAATTTAGTTTTTTTTTTATTTGTTCTAAATTATATACTTTTTGTATTTTTATTTTTCAAAGAATACATCAATGAATTTTTTTAAAATAAAGTATATTCAGTTTTCATCTCTTTTTTTAAGTGCTTTTTCATCTCTTTTTTTAAGTGTAGTTAAAAAATCAATACTCGTTGAAACTTAAACTCTAAACCCTAAAATAAGATGAGATGGATGAATAGTCAGTATCAAATATTCAAGTCTAAGAAAAAACTTGAGACAAATTGGATGTTAAGAAATTAACTAGAAAAGTCAAACTTTAGTCATTTTATCACATTGATCATCACCATAACCCATCAATGCTCCCTTCCTTTTTTGTGTCTCCTTTATGTCTCTATTTCTCCATTGTTGTAATTGGTTAATGTAATTCCATCTCTATCACCTTGTTGGTCCTTTCAACAGTTGTTTCTTCATTCGTTATTGAAATTGAATATCAATCATAAGTAGGCATTTCTTTTGTATCATTGGTTATTAATTCCATATTAACATCTCACATTCATGGAATTTCCATCCATGCATACTTAGTTACTTATACTTTCCTTGTTTTCGACTTCTTGTCCATTTTGACTTTAAACATGAACTTCTTTTTTTTTTGTGCTTTTGTTTTATTTATTGAAATAAAGAGTTTCTTTAATGCAAACGCTTAGGAAAAAAATGAATAATTAATATAATAAAATGTCATCCTAATAGAAGAAAAAGAAACAACCATTTTCAAAATGGATGTATTCGCATTGACATAATGTATATAAAACATGAGAGACTCAAGTAATTTGTCCATCTTTATGAAAAATTCAAATCATAAGCTTGTTGGAATAACTTAATTTAGAATGAGGTTTAAGTAGAGCTTGTAGACTCTCTTTTTTCAGCAAAATATACTAGATCGTCTAACACAAACATAAGAAACACCACAACAAAAATTTATACTAGTTCACCTTAAAACATAGACTACGAGTACACAAATCACTTTTAGTTTAACCTATCTTAATCTCTCCCTAAGACTAAAACCACTCAAGATATCAAAGAAACACTCTCAATGAGAGCATATCTAAATCCTACAAGGTTAAAGTTTCACATAATAAAGAATTATAGAGTTTTGCTCACAATCTTAAAGACTAGACTCTCTACTTAGCATATAGAAACAGTAAATCTTTGTAAATAGTTGTTAGATGTAGCTTGTCTCTCTTCAACATTTTCTTCGTTCTCTTTACAGAGGCTTCTAAAGATGACAATTAATCTTAAGCTTTGTTTCAAAATCTTCTTAAAAGTATATATTCATCTTCATTGTAGTAAACACTCTCTCAAGAAGTGGAATTTAAGCCTAACTCAGCCTTATAAATCGGCTTGAAAAGTAAGGTTTGCACTCACATTATAAACTATTGAAAGACATCATCTCTAGTCGATGTGGGATCTCTAACACACCCCCTCACGCCGAGACTACTCAACTTGAGCATGAGACTATATTGTTTAAGGGTGGTTCGATAGCGGCCCGATAGCAGGTGGCCCCAAGAACCATGCTAGGATAGGCTCTGATACCATCTCAAGAAGTAGAATTTAAGTCTAACTCAACCTTATAAACTGGCTTGAAAAGTGAGGTTTGCACTCACATTATAAACTATTGAAAGGCCTTAGATAAGGTGGGATCTCCAACACACTCAAAAATAAAACTATTGATATGATTGATTTCAGTGCTTTATGCACTAATCTCTACTTTTAGAAAAAATTGAAATATATATGAAATATATTAGAATTAAAGTAGATATCTTAGTAATTATATTGATAGAGTTCATTTAAAGATATTTCTTATAGTTGTTGACATTGAATTCATTTCAAAACATAATTTTATGATCATTAGAATAAATCTTTTTATATAAAGACTTTTAAGCATTTATAAAAATTCATATATTATTTACTCTTTATCAGATGTTTTCTTTATTTTTTTGTATTTCATTTCTTAATATGATAAAATAAAAATAAATCAAAAATATAAAAAAATAACAAGAAAGAATTAAAGTTATTTGGAGTAATTCTCTAAAATATGAAGAATAGAAAGAAGATATATTTTACAACAAAGAATATCAACACATAATTCTTACAAACTAATAAGAATCTTCATAAAAATCATTTAAGCAATAACATGAGTATCTTCAAAACCTTTTTGAGAGTTTTTAATCTCAGGGAAGGTTAAGAAGGTGTAACCTGGAGATATGAGAATACTTGTTGTAACTTGAAATGTGAGAATGCTTGTTGTGACTAAGTGTGTTGGTTAGTGGAAACTCTTAAGCATTTCCTTAAGGAGATTGGATGTAGCCCAAGTTTTGGTGAATTAGGATAAAATCTCGTATGTTGATCTCTCCTTTCTCTTGTTGTTGCTCATGCTTTGTTACTTACCATATTCTTCTTGCTAGAAGGTTCTACAAAAAATGTTTCTTTTAGGCGATCTGTTAGTCGATTAGCTAGATAATTTATTAGACAAATTTTTTTATCCACGGCGAAAAGAGTCTAAGGCATCAGGTTTCTTCCATTTGTGTGCTTATTTGTGTTGGATTTTGTTTGAGAAAGACTTTCTTTGTTTTCATATATTTCCTCCAGCCTTGTCCACATATCTTTAACACTTTTGCAATATAAAATACTTTTATATAAATATTTATATTTAATATAAAAAGAATAATATGTTTTACCCTTACATTAAACCATACTTTTTCATCAATCAAAGAATCATCAACTTTTTCATCCTACACTTTGCTAGTCACAATAGTATTTTAATCCTTTCAATCAATAGATCTAGCCAATTAATCACATTCTAACTTTTCAAATAGGAAGGTTTTCGCAATAGAATAAGGGGGTCTGATTTTTGTCTCCTCGAGAAACAAATCTAGCATAACCATTCACAAATTTTCAGGATCTTTGTTTTTAATATTTTGAGAAACCAACTTTGAGGTTAATTGTTGAAAAAAAAATATGAGAGTTAACTAAACCTAGGAAAGGAGTGAATTGGTTTTAAAAACTTTTTGAAAAATTTACCATTTCTTCAAGTTCTTTGAAAAGTATTTAAATTTGAAAAATTAAAAGCAATTAATTTGAAAATCAAGATTGATAAAAAAATTGGTAAACAACAAGATACAAAATATAGAGAAAGCGAAAGATTGCACATAAAAATTTATATTGGTTCAGATAAAAAATTATCATAGATCAATTATTCAACCTTAAAATAACTAGAATCCACTATCTTTGAATGTTTATACAAGACCACAAACAAACACAAATCCACAAGTAATACAAGATCAATTATTACTCGAAAGGATAAGTTTTATCCTTGGAACACTTGAAATGATATCAACCTAATCAAATTTTGATCAAACAAAAGATATATACTAGAAACACTCTTATAACTCAAAAAAATAAAAATAAAGAATGTATCAAATTTTCACAATAAAAGCAAAACATAAGATAATTTCAGCAGGACAACACAACCTTTTGAATTTGTAAACTTGTAAGTATTGACAATTGAAGAAAGCTCAAATAATCACAACAAATTTGTTTTTCATTAGGTGTTAAAAGAGTGAGACCAAGATTCTATTTATAAAGTTTAGAAAACACTAATTGAAAATTTATTTTGATGTATTTAATTGGTTATTTCAAGTGGGTAATCAATTATTTTTTACGAAAATTTGAAAAATAATTACATTACTTTATGTTTTGATAAATTGTGGCATATGTTGATAGATGATTTTAGCTATGCATTTAATTCAAAAATTAGAGTTAATCAATTATGCAAGAATTTAGTTAGTGAATTTCTGAAAACATTTGAAAAAAAAAACATATTTTTGCTCTCTATTTTAATCTGTTAACAAAATTGGTAATTGATTACTATGAGACATCTCAACAACATTTTAATTGATTATTTAAACCTTAATCGATTAGCATAGTCACAAAACATTTTTCACTTGTTTTAACATTTCAAAACAATTTTCTATCAATTAATTGTGATATAATTTGTGTGCTAAATTGAAAATTTTATAAATATCTTATATTAAATACTCTCAAACACACCCAATAAAAGTTAAAATACTCAATACATTTTGAATATCATCTTCAAACATTACTATCAAAACAATCTTACTTAAACTTAAAATTGTTCTACAAAGTCTAACAAGTATATATTATTAACATTTACATTTTACTCTATAGATTGTTTTCCTAGAATAAACTTGAAATTGAATGACAATTAACTAATTTTTCTTCTCCAAATTGTAAAATGTTGTGGAATCCTCGTTTTTATTTCTTTTCTTAATTAAATTGGTTTGAATAATTTGTTGATAGATTCAGATGTTATAAGAGGGTGTTGGAATAAATATACTTGATAATATGTTTAGATGAAAAATTTAACGAGCAATTTAATTTTATAGAGAATTAAATGTTTTAAAATTTGAACCAACGTGTGAGATTGGTTCTCTTATTATTGATGAATGCAGTGATAAAAATGTGAAGGGAACTTATCATAAATGAGATATTCTTGACATGACATGTTGGAACCTCCTAAAAATTACAGTATAACCTAGTTCCATAGTAATATTTCCTGTCAACCAAACCCTAGGAACTCCATAGTAATAACTAGCTCTAATATAAGCTTATATGCGTTCAAGCTTATATTACTAAGAATCCTTCTTAGCTTAGATCACTAATAAATAGCAATTTTCATATTAAAAAGTGTGCAAACTGACATGAAGAAGGCTAAGAACATCCTCGAGGACCATCTAATTTCCTCGTTCCAATTACAAGTCAATTTCTTAGTCACTTCATACTCTCTGGAAAAGTTTCAATTGTCAATGCATACAAAAAAAATATTAGAGATTTTATAGTACAGAAATCTATTGCAATCTAAATTCAAAAAAAATGTATTTTAAATTATATGATTTAAAAACATATTTTGGATTGTGAAATTCATTCATGTAATCTAAATTGTATAATTCAAAATATATTTTAGATTTTAAAATATTTTTCAAATTTAATAATTTGAAATATATTTTTAGATTACATAAATCTAAAAATGTATTATAGATAATGTAATTTAAAATGTGTTTCTAAATTTTATAATTTAAAAATATATTTAAAAATATATTTTTAGATTTAGAAATTATTCTCAGTAATTTAATTCAGAACATATTTATAAATTAGAAATCTAAAATTTATTTATAGTTCTAAAATTATATTTCAGATTATATAGAATATATTATCTGATTACACACAATCTATGAAGCGTGAACAGATTTACTTTTCCAACATCCAATCCAATGAAGGTGCATGAAAAAGATGCAAAAACCAGTTTTCAGTTCCAATAATGCAATTCAAAAAGGTAAGCAAGATGGCCCAATAGAATTTAGGCCGTAAACGTGTGTTACGGAACTAGACCATCCCACGCTCTAAGATATTATTGCTACAAGGAACAAAATGTGTCTGGTTAGGTAGCTTGAATAACAATTTTCATGACCTAACTACAAACTAAGTTATTCATGTATCTTTTTCTACGTGATATTTACACATAAATATAGGTATATAACTAACATGCTAACAAAAATATAGATAAAAATTTAAAAATTTTAATTTCTAAGATTAAAAGTTGAGTTATTAGCTCAATATTGAATTTAATATTGTTTTAATCAACTGTATTAAATTTATCAAATGAGTTTTTTCTAAATATTTTGTAAAAGAAACTAACCTATTATAATTAAACTATTATATAAGTTTTGAACTATTTACTAATTTTTAATTACATTGTACATTTTTTGAACTAAGTGTTTTTTATTTATATTTTAATTGTTTTAAACTGATAAGAACTTTTATTAATTTTGATTTGTCTACTAATTTATTTTAATGTGGAGATTGGCGTTGACATATCTTTTATTATATTAATTAATAATAATCTTAATTATATCAATTTGTCTTAAAAAAATTTATTTAATTTAGTCTGTAGATTTTATTTGTTCGTAGTGACTGAATCTATAATGCCAATCTAATTTCTATTGCCATGAAAATAAATTATTGAGAAGTAAATTATTTATAATGGCAATAAAAGTTGCAGAGAATATCATAATAGAAAATAATTCATTAAAACATTAAAACGGTTTTAATCTATTATGAAAAATAAGATATAGAAGGTGCTATTTTATTATTTTAATATTTTTACTACTGCAATGCAATTGATTTTTCAATTTAATGTCATGAAGTCTATTGATTTTCATAATTTGAATTTAAGTACTATCATAAATGCATGTTATTATTTTGCATGTATATTTCATATTAAAGAGACAGCGCTGTTTCAGTAACCAACCAGAATATTATGTCCTTCAATTGAGTATGTAGTTGGAGCTATGTTCTTTCATTCATAAATCCAGTATTACTGAAATAGTAACTTATTTTTATAAAAGGTCTGTATTCTTTTCAAGATTACGGGTTTAAGTCCCAAGATAATATGCCGTGAGTGTTTCTTGAGTGTTTCTGTATTGTTGTCAGATAAAACATATTTATTTGCTGCCTTTTTCCTTAAATCTGTTCATCAATTCCACACAAATATTGATAAATCCTTTTTGAACCAAATTGGTATATTCTTTCCAATATATACACTATCACACAACTAAATTCAAGAAAATCCAAGAATTTATTGATAATACTCTGTTTAAAGAAATTAATGTGTTTATAGAAATTATTGTGGAGACTTGACACAGTATTTACTGAAGTGAAACATTTACAAAAATACATTTAACTTCATAAATAAAAAACAGAGAACAAAATTATGTTAACAACTCTTATTCTTAATATAAAAATATGTAGCAAATCATTACAAATAATAAAAGAAATTATGATAAGATGTTTTTTATAATACTAATTACAAAGTAATAAACATGATTGGTTGTCTTTTTTTTAATTTCAAGATTTAGCATCTTAATTAAGATTATCCCATAAATATGTAATAAATAAGTCACTCTTAAAAATAACTTGGATTTATTAATTAGAATTAGGTTTGAGAATGTTATGTATTTCTCCGTCTTATATTATTATATGGATGGTATGAAGGGCTGATTTTGGTAATTGGAAGATGAGGACCGTTACTATTACTTCAATTCTTTCTCAAATTAGATTGTTTTGCTTAAATTGTCGATTTAATCACTCTTAAAAAAATTCAAACTAATAATTTATACTTTATTATATTATATACATGAGAGTGATTATTTTAATATTATATAATACAATTAGACTATTAATTTTCTAATATGATAAAATTATTAATACTATTATTATCATCATCTTTTAAAGTAATTTTAAATAAAATAGATAATTAAATCATTGGTTATAAAATTAATGAAAAAATAATTAATAAATATTTTTGGAACTTTAATTGTTTTAAAAAATATTTTAAATAATAGAGTTATAAATAAAATATTTATATCTCGTAAATTAATAGTTGATTAAAAGTGAAATTAATATAATCATATTTATAATAATATTATACAAAAGTCAGTAGAATATATGCAAAAAAACGAATATGTTATTACCTTTACACTAAAAAATTTAATATTTTGATAAAATTTAATTTAAAAACGAAATATATTTATTTAATTTTAAAGCATGAATAAATTTAATTAATAAATGTAATATATAACGTTATTCTCTCATTCAATTTGCATATTTTTTTTCTATATCACCTTTAGTATTTTTAAAATCACAATACAAAATTCATAATCAATGAAACTATATAAAAAAAACAAAAAAGAAATTAGAACATAATAGAGAAAAAAAAAGCAAACATAAGAGAAAACTAATATAAATAAACGACCTATACAAATAAAAAAAAAAGGAAATTAGAACATAGCAGAGAAAAAAAAACATACATAAAAAAATAACAATGAAAAAAATAAATAACATGTTTAATTATCTTATTTTTATATAATAAATAAAATTATATATATATTATATATAATAATAATACATATATATTTTATTTAAGTAAAAGTTATAAAAGGACCTAATAAAAGAAATATGAACACAGTTTCAATATTCTCTATGTCTCTCTTAATATAAATAAAAGATTAAATTTCAAAAAAAATGAATCTCTTGATTGAAAGATACGTTGTATTCATCCAAAAGAAAAAAATCATCTCTCTTATGCATTGAGATCTCTCTGGTAATTAATGTTTAGTCAAAATAAAATATCTAGTTGATGGCTTTTGAATGCAATTACCAAATTGGGAGGGGTGTTGTCTAGTACTTTTTTTCTTACTATATCTTTAATAAAACACTATAAGACAAAATAACATAAAAGTCTCATTCACTACCCTAAGTTCCAATCTGTTACGTGTAACCACAACTAAGATCAAAACATTGCATTGCATGAAAATGTTTACAAAAAGGAAAATAGAAATGAAGATGAATGATTGAAAAGAGAGGAAGGTAGATTTCCTTTGGTAGAAGGAACAGAATAATTAGTGAACAATGAATGTTAAGAATCAAGTTTCTCAATCCATTGTATAAATAGAGAAGGCAACTTGTGATGATGATATTTTCTAACAATGTGTAAAGTGAGTAGCAGCCTGCATTTATTGAAAACCTAGATGACAAAAACGTCTCATCTATTTTTGTTGACCACCATTTGGCTTCATTCATGCTTGAAGAGACTTAAATAACCATACGATGGATCCTATAGGGGTTTGTAATAAATGATAAGTCTAGTTTCTGAATCTCTATTTTACATCTAATTAACCAGTTTTGAATTACTGAATTGGTTCTCAAAAATAAAATAGTGGCTCCATTTTATGGAAGGATTAATTGTAGTATAAGAGCATCAAAATCACTTGCATAAACTACTTGAGTTAATGATAAGTCTGCCATTGTAGCAAAATAGGTTGCCAAGATTGACTCTTTAACTTTGGTGTAATTGAATTGAAAAACTGCCGTGTGCTTTAGTGCAGTGTAATTTTTATTTTTATTTTTTTTACATATATTGTCAAAGTTTGTTTGGTATATATTCATAGACAAGGAAATTATCCCCGTGAGAATTTACAGAAAATAATATATTCTTATAGAAAATTAAAATATTTTACGATAAAATATAAGGTTTAGATAGAGAATTAAAAAAAAATAAAAAACTTGAAAAGTATAAGTTAATTATTTACAATTAGACGACTTTAAATCTTAATTAAAAAATTATAACTTAAAATTCGTCTTACTATATTTTTTCTCTTAAACTTATGTATTTACTCTTTGACCTAATCTTAATTGAAAAATTGTATACTCAACTTTAAATAGTATATTGTCAAACTTGGAGTGTCATCTACTCAAATATTAGTTTTTGAATTGACAAAGATTTTTTTTCATATTAAAGTTAATTATGGTTATTGTTATTCATCTTTATTAACCATCAATAACTTTTATACAACTTTTTTATGTTGATATTAACTAAAATTATTTTTAATTGAGGTAAGTTAAGATTATTATTATTTTTTACTATCATTAGTTTATATATATCTTAAAGTTATTTCTCAACTAACGTTAAATAAGTTTTTTAATAACATTGTCGCAATTATTTTTTTTATCCAAAATCAGATTTTTTTTTTTTTATCAAGATCAATACTATTTCTTATGTAAATTATATTATTTATGTATAAATGTATACTAGAACTATTTTTTAATTAATATTTGTGGAGTTTTCTCAATTAACGCCATTAATAGTGCTTCTTTAGTGTCACCTAAATCTTTTAGTTGAATAGTGATATTTTTGTTGATGTATGTATGATATTGTTTTGTACATTGAATTCACATGTTGTTTGATAGTAATTTTTATACCAAATGATAATTGACATATTCTATCCAAGCATGAATATTTGAATTCAATAAAATTGAATTATCTCATTCAAATAAAAGATAATCACGATTTCGATACTCAATTCCATAAAGCTATATATATATATATATATATATATATATATATATATATATATATATATATATATATATATATT
>Ga0099824_1006180_pt1 | contig 16570 bp, 4 predicted proteins | sample SiratrowhiteBW_FD_76837 | JGI IMG/M metagenome (GOLD analysis project Ga0099824, IMG submission 76837) | Root nodule microbial communities of legume samples collected from California, USA - Siratro white BW | ecosystem: Host-associated > Plants > Roots > Nodule | place: USA: California...
ATATATATATAAATATATATATATATATATATATATATATATATATATATATATACATTACTAAAATTATATGTGTTTTCACTCAATCACAAATTAAAAAAAAAATCACCTTTATTTTGAGGTTGATTTTTACTAAATGAAAGAATTTTCGTTTAAGCTAAAATTTTCAAAAAAAAAAAACTTTTTTTAATTTTAAAAAAGATGTCTCTTTGATCAAATGAGTAAGGTTATTATATATAAAAAAAAGATTAATTTAAATTGTATATTTAATTGACTTATTTTATTTAAATGAACTGTGTCATATATATGTATAAGTAAATGATAAATTTGTATAAGATGTATGAAATAAATCCAAGATAATATGTAAATTATGATTTGATTTTTATGTGTTAAGTATTGAAATTTAAAAAAAAAAATTATTTTCGCTTAGTGTTTAAATCATATATATTAAAAATCTAGGTTATTAAGAAGTTAAATGAAATTTTACTACTCGTTATTTATAAAATCCTACGTATCAAAACCTTTAAAATATAGTATTTGAAATTTATATTTAACTACTTATAAATCTTACATATTTTTCTTCCTTTACAAATGAAAGGTTATTAATATTTTATAATTAAAGGCATGGTTTGAACCGCTATAAAGATAATGGTTATAAATATAATGGTTGTATATATCGTTTCAACAATTATTTTTAATATAATGGTCATAATTAAACGTGTGTACAAATAACCTTCAATTCCATTTTAAATATTTTTTTTTTTACTTTTAATCCCACCATAATATGTATGATAGTTAAAATCAAATTTTTTTATTTAATCTTAAAATAATGATTAACAAATATGTATGATTTTATTCATATTATTTAAAGTTTATTTTTAATTTACTAAAAGATCTAAAATTTACTTTATATTCTATCCAATAATAAAATATAATTATTATGTTTCTTTTTTAAGTGTTGTTTTGGAAAAAATGTAATTTTATTTTTAAAACTTTTGTTTCTTTTTTTTTCATTTGTACATCATGTACACTTATAAATTAATACAAGATTATGTGAAGAGTAAGAATATAATTAATGTTTACATTATAATTTCTTTAATTTATTATAAATTTTTCTTCCAATATCAAATTTTAATATAAAAAATAATTAATAAATTATTATAATAAAATACGATCACAAAATCATAAGAAAATAAAAAAAAAATAATCATAATTAATGTACACATTAATAAATAAATAAATAAATAAATGTTATTTTAGAAATTAAAAAATAAAAATATTATTAATGAAAATAAAAAATAGACAATATTATTGAAGAAAATAAAAAATAAAGATATGCTAATTCTGTAAAAAAGTCAAAAAGAAAATATGCAAATTATTCGTTTACTTAATATACTTAATTAATTTTATTTTAGTTGCTGACTTTTATAAACAGTAACTAGTTCGGTTTTTGAAATATTTTTAATATTATCACATCACATAATCGTTTTAGTCAAAGATATTTAATTAAATTTATAAAAGAACTTGTATTCTCTCATGATTTTTTATAATTAAACTGATTATGATACAAAAATAAATGCTTATAATTTATGATATGAAGTTCTCCTACAACCAAATTAATTTAATAAGTGTTTAATTATTTTTTGTTCTTATTCAAATTCTATCTCTCTCTACATAACAAAAGCATATGACAAATATCGAATGTCCTTTATATGTTCAAAATTTTAAATAAATATATTTTCATCATTTACTCTTTTCTTCCTATTTTTATTTGGCATTTAATGTTTTAATACTTGAATAAAAAACATATTTAATATTTTAAATTTCATAACACTCATTCCCTTTGTGAAATATATTCCTTATCTAGTATATTATATTTGATTTTATTTATTTTGTCTTTTAATTTATAAGAATGGAATAAAAAAATATTCAATACTGTAAAATAACAACTAAAACAGAACAAAATAAATAATTTTATTTCCTAAAATGTTAAATAAAATAAGACAAAAAAGAGGAAGATTCGTAAGAGAGGAGAATAAACATTAACCCTAAACTCCATTATTTTTCTTTTGGATCATTGCACCCTTAACTCTTTGCCTAATTCAATCTTTTTCCTTATTTTTTTTTTCCCTAAGAGCAATTTTACTATTATCCTTTGATTACCATAATAATACTATAATTACTATTTATGAATGGACTAATTATGATTTTTGGAAAACCTCACATATATATAAAATTTATCAAAATCAAAGGATTTTCTGTCTGCATCAGTTGTCGTTCAAGGTATTATCAGCCATAAAATCTTGTATGCTTAGACACTAAAATTGTTTATTTAGTGTATATTTCTTGAAACAATAGATTTTTTGGTTAATGCTCTTGTTATGAGGTCCACCAAAAACGAAGAAAATGTATATAAAAAATTATTTTAAATGAAAATATGTCACTCTCCCAGTACAGCTAATTCCATGTTCTGAACAGGAAAGTATAAAAAATCTGACGTGGCCAATTAAATAAAAATAAAAAAAATGAAAAAAATTAGTTACCTTAGGTTACCTTAGGGAAGATTTCAATTGAATTAAAGGTTTGAAGCAGTTTCCTTGCCGGAACAGGACGAAGAGAGACGGTTACAAAAACCACACTCTCTCTTCTCTTTTCTCTGCACTCACTGAAACCTCACCCAAACCTCACCATGGACCCTCCCGCACCCTACATTTCCTCCTCCGACCTTCGCACCCACAACACGCCCCACGACGCCTGGATCTCAATCCACGGCAAAATCTACGACGTCTCCTCCTGGCTCCACCGCCACCCCGGTGGCACCCTCCCCCTTCTCACCGTCGCCGGCACTGACGCCACCGACGCCTTCCTCGCCTTCCACCCTCCCTCCGCCGCCGCCCTCCTCCCCGCATTCTCCACCGGCCTCCTCCTCTCCGACTACTCCGTCTCCGCCGCCTCCTCCGACTACCGCAAGCTCCACTCCCAGCTCTCCGACCTCAACCTCTTCGAACACAAGGGCCACACCACCCTCATCCTCCTCTCCCTCATCCTCACCTTCCTCCCTCTCTGCGTCTGCGGCGTCGTCTTCTCCGACAGCACCTTCGTCCACCTGCTCTCCGGCGCCGTGATCGGCTTCCTCTGGATTCAGAGCGGCTGGATTGGCCACGACTCCGGCCACTACAACGTCATGCTCAACCGCCGCCTCAACCGCGCCGCGCAGATCCTCTCCGGCAACGTCCTCGCCGGAATCAGCATTGCCTGGTGGAAGTGGAACCACAACGCGCACCACATTGCCTGCAACAGCCTGGACTTCGACCCCGATCTTCAGCACCTGCCCTTCTTCGTTGTCTCCCATAGGTTCTTCAACTCCCTCACTTCCAAATTCTACGATAGAAAGCTCAATTTCGATTCCCTCGCTAGGTTTTTGGTCAGTTACCAGCACTGGACTTACTACCCTGTCATGTGCTTCGCAAGACTTAACCTTTTTGCGCAGTCTTTTTTCCTTTTGTTGTCCAAGAGAAAGGTGGAAAGCAGAGGAGTTGAGCTTTTAGGGTTGCTTGCGTTTTGGGTTTGGTACCCTTTGTTGGTCTCCTTCTTGCCCAATTGGTGGGAGAGGCTTTTGTTCGTTTTCGCAAGCTTTTCTGTGACGGGTATTCAGCATGTGCAGTTCTGCTTGAACCATTTCTCTGCCAAGGTTTACCTTGGACCTCCACGTGGTGGTGATTGGTTTGAGAAGCAGACCAATGGGACTCTTGATGTGGACTGTTCTGCTTGGATGGACTGGTTTCATGGTGGCCTGCAGTTTCAGGTGGAGCACCATTTGTTTCCTCGCCTACCCCGCTGCCATCTCAGGAAGATTGCGCCTTTGGTTAAGGATCTTTGCAAGAAGCATAACCTTCCTTACAATTGTGTGTCCTTTTGGAAGGCCAATGTGCTGACCATTCAGACACTGCGAAACGCAGCGTTGCAGGCCAGGGATGGATCTGGGCCGGCTCCCAAGAATTTGGTTTGGGAGGCTGTTAATACCCATGGATGAATGGCAGAGCTTCCTGTGATTTTGCTGTGTTGATGGTTTGGTTGATGAAGGTGTGGTGGTAGATAAGGACAGGGCTTAGATATGGTTGGATAGAGGCTTCGGGAGTTGTTTTCTGTTCAGAATTGGAGTTTTACTTTGGTAATCTGCGTAGCAATGGTTTGTGTTAATGTTTGGCATAGATTACTGAGATAGAATTTCAGTTTTTGATTGGAGTTCAGTACTAAAAGAACTTGATAAACTGTATTTAGGTTTTGTTTGGTGGGTGATCCTTGGATCTAAAAAAGAGAATAATTGATTTGCAAATTGCTTAGATGCTACGGAAACTCGTTTTCTTGTAGTTGGTTTGGCTAATCTTCTTTTGGAAATCGTTAAGAAAGGAACGACTGAATACTGGTCATGCCTGGTTAAGTATAGTACTCATTCTTGTTACGTTCAGCACTTCATGCTTGAGAATGAGATGTAAGCACTGGTTATTCTTTGTTTGGTTTGGTCTTTGACAGCTTTATTTCATTATGTGCGCAATGGTCTCTCTATTGTTACATAACCATTTGCGTTATGCCTTAGAATTCATTGTCATTTGGAGCAATTACTGTACTGTATGTTAATTTTTCTGAATGTCATTTCCTGCTTCCTGTTTAATTCTCCTATCTTTTTAAGAGAAATTTAGTAGCGGTACAATCAGATGGTTTCTCTCCATTCTGTGCAACCAAATAATATGTTGGAGGAACCTCTTAAATAGATCACATGCTTTCCAGTATGCCTAATCTTATCCCAAATCAGCTGCTGTGTCAAAGAAACCTCTTAAAGATTTAAATGAAACAGTAGCATAAATTGCACTTGGCCATAATACTCTGTTTTAATCTCCTGTAACAAACAATATCTTTTCTTCCAACCATAGCTTTATTTTTCTAAAATAAACTAATACCGAAATATATGAAGTCATATTGAGAAGGAATCAGTCTATCAGAAGCACGAACGTAAAAGCAATTATATTGTGTACATATTGTTCTAATACTAAAGACAGTTTTTTGAAGTGTAATTCTTGCTAACAGCTCATGCCGTTGTATTCTAGAGAAAGCCAAGTTTCATTTTGTGTACGGTAACTACTGCAGAGGTTGAAGACCCGGGAGCTGTTGTTCAACACTTCCTCCGGCAGAAGTATTTAATTACAGCAATTGTTGGCCACAGTGAAGGTCAGATTACAACTATTCTTGTAATATCTAAGCTGAAGTTTTTGGGGACTCAAACGACAACATATATGAATTTTTTAGCGATAGATCTTTTAATCATAAACAGTGTAGATATATATGTGAGTGTTGAATGTTTAATGTTATTAGAAAGAAGTCAGAAAGAAAATATTTATCAGAGTTAGGTGTTCAATTGGTAAGATGAGGAAAAATTGTTCAATAAATGGTTTGGTAGATGTACGATATAGAGGTGAGAATGTGTTTGTTAAGATTACAAAATATTGTGTAAAAAGTGGTCCATCTCACGTCGGTGAAACTGAAGAAATAGTAGTACAGTTTTGGTGGAGAATGTAGTCATCTTGAGGGTTTGATGGTGACCTGAAACTTGAGCTCTCTGAATGGTGTAGGATTTTCTTTATGATGTAAGTCTTTCACAATCCACAATTCCTCTTGTCATACAAAAGATGGAGCAATATGGATGTATGGATGCATAGATGTTAAAGATAAAAGTGGCAGACAACAAAATGTAAATAATCTTCGAGTTCAATTTCCCCGTCATTTTTGGTTTTTATTCATGTCTTGGTCCATGTTTTCATTTTTTGTTCTTTTGATGTTATGAACACTCGAATTCACATTCAAAATGTACCCCCATCCACGATTAAGGGGATAAAACTGACTGCTCTGAAGTCGGTTCTCGAACACAGAGCACGCCTAGAACCGTGTACTGAAACCCAAGACCCTCAAGAGAGGTTAAATGGTAATTGACAAAATACAGAACACTAATAACAAATAAAGAAACAAGAGAATAATCATATTGTTTCGGGCCTAACTGAAGATGACAGGCCCAAGTGAATAGTTAAAAGATCCAATAATGACAGGTTCTTCCTACACCTCCATAGTCTCTTTCACACCTCCATAATAAATGTGAAATTATAATTTATCTTTTCAAAATATATTGTAATCTAATCTTATTCTTCACCCCCTTCACTCATCTGGTATCCTAAGCACCTTCTCTGCTGTTCCTGCGCCTCTTTCACCTTTGTTAATTGTTGCATCCCTTAGGCATCTGTTGCACTTTGCATTTGGTTACCATATTAAAGTTATACACCTGCGGTTACACATATCAAAATATTACATTGAAATTTGGAAGAGACAGAGTCATTCTATTGAAATTTTTTCTATCACTTGCAAATTTATACTATCTACAATTTGAAATTTTGACTTAGATAGTACAATTCATAATTATTAAAATTTTTTCTATAAATTGTGGATCGTATAATTCATACAATTTACAATTTATAAAAGAAATTTCAATAATTACGAATTGGATAGTCTGTAATGATAAAGATTAGAAAAAAATATTGCAGATTGTGTAACAATTTTGAAATATTTGATTTTATTATATATTCAAATATGTAAGAAAAAAAATCTGAATGAAAGATACATATCTCGTCGACACGACCAATCCCTCTCTCCCGCAACCCAGAATTGCTTGAACGACACCTCCTACACTAATAAAACCTTGCACCTCCACAGGAACTTTGCATCTCCACTTTCTGTCTTCTCCTATGCTAAACCTCGATTGAGCCTTTAATCTCTTTCTCTAACACTAAGGATATTTTGATTTTTTTCTTATGATTAAAATTGTAATATTCAAATTATGGAGGTGAAGGAAGATAAGGTGCAGGAAGAATCCCTTTACAAATAAGAAAGAGTCTACTAAAGTTAAGGTATTGAGCGTGGGAATACCGAGAAGGGAGAAGTTAGTGTTTTCAGGAAGACAAAATACAGGAGTTGAGCTATTAGATCCATCACAGTGGCTTACAAAATTTTATCGAACACGCAGTAAACATTCAGATGAAAACATTTAAATTCTGTTTCAATTACTGACAAACGTGCTTAAAGAGTTGCGATTGCAATATATGGTGTCATTTTCAACTAGAGTATCTAGAGTATTTTACAAGACTTCATAATTAATGAAAAAATATTTTAACCTATATTCTGCAATTATAAATTTTTGAAAATTAAAAGAAGTTTCTTATAATAGTAACTTTCTTTAGTTTTATGGAATTTATATTCGTTGTTTCATATTAAAACAATGTTTTATTGTTACAGAATTTTTTAAAAATTTATTATGGGGATACTCTCAGTCTTCTCTATTTAGATTAAAATATTTTCTTAATTTTAAGAATTTGCTTAAAAAAATAATCAGTACACAAGCGTTTGATTTTTTTTTTAAATAGTCCTTAAAATATCATTCAAGTGCAAAGCTAAAATGCACGAAACAATTTAGAATCTCTTAAAATTGGAAATTGTATTTTCAAATTAGGTTTTTTTGAAATTGAAAGATAAAACGTCTGAAAAGTTACCTGATATTTGAAACATTCAAATCAAAAAGAAAATTCCATTTATCTCACTCAAACATTAAATAAAGAAAAAAAAGGTTTAATAACTCTAACGTTTTATGTCAATAAATTATAAATATTTAAATACGAAGGCCATTTCTACTAACGAAACACTAGTCGCAGCCATAATATTAGTCCCATGGCTACAAAAATAAAACAGTTGATAATTCTAAGCATACATTAAAAAATTCAAGTAAATAAAAGTATAAATGATAATCAGTACACAACACTTATATATATATATATATATATATATATATATATATAATTATTCTACAATCGAATACATATCAGTCACAAAAATTAAACAAAAATAATTTTATATATTATTGATATTTTTTCATTATGTGGTTCATGTTTAGATCCGGAATATTATGAAGATGTTTTGTTTTCCTCAACAATAATGCATTATTGTATTGCTTCTCACTTGTGTGATGATGCATTATTTAGATAGTAGAAGGTAAAATCCAAACTAAATAGAGATGTATTTTTGGATTACAAAAAACATATTTCCCACTCTATAAGGTATTTATGGTTTTTTTCTTCACACTGTTATATATTTGTACATAATAAATGACTGTAGCTTTATTTATTATTGACAATATTATTTATTTTAACTTTTTGAAATATATTAAAGCACATGAATCTATCACCACAAAATGTTCAATTATCTTTTGACTTCCAAACAGTATTATAGAATCCCGTGCAATTTACGAATGTTTTACTTTGAAAGCATATAATTCATTGCTTAAAAATAAGAATTTTAAAATTTCGCTTGTATGATTTTTTTTTTTTTACTTTCCTGTAATGATAAATTGTCAAAATAGCTCAACTTATTTATTTAAATAATAACTAATTTATAAGTTATGTTAAAAACAATTTTAATTCGTTGAATATAATACAAGAAAAGTCATTGTCCTGCAAACATTAATTGAGAAACATTTCATAAATAATTGATGAATGGCCCCCAAAGAATGAACATTCTACTGGGCCTCGGCCTCGACAACTGTTGTTCCACAATTGCATTCCGCACCCTATGATTTGCAGCGGCACCCTAATTGAAATTTCATTTTTACCTTTTGAAATTCAAAATGCATCTTTTATATTTTTTTTATTCTTTCATTTTTTTTAAGCCACTTAATACAAAATTATTTTTTAATAATAATAATCTTTTCATAAATTAAGCACATAATTCTTATAAAAATCATAATATGTCTTAGGTACAATATATTAAATACATAACAAAACTTTTTAAGAATTACGTCTCTATTGTCTTCCGCATACAATATCTGTTGTGACGTCACAAGCTAATTACAGTACATCTTGGATTTTGTCCCATGTTGGAGAACCTTTTAACACATGTCCATAACATAATCAATCAAGCATTATAAATGTCAACAATCCTCCTAAACATACCTATATTCATTGAAATGACATCAAACACTTAAAATATTAAAGCAAATAATCATGTAAAATAACAATAGATACATAAGAAGATGAATTGGTCATTAAACAAACATGTTCCTACTATAATGCAAGTCATGCCTCACCATCATTTGGACTACGCGGACAACTATGTGGCAATGCAAATAGTTGATCTTTGTCCGATGCATGCACGCACGAGGTATGTATGAATTTGTTAACTTAGTTCAAACATCGAGCATCAATAATAGTCATTAAACCTCCTTTAAATATGAGAGAGGTTGAGAAATTTTCTACTCATACCCAAACTGCCCTAAAACATGCTCTAGCAAATGATGATGTGAGCACATCCTAAATTGGATGTATCATGAGAACATGGATATCACCTCAAACAATCTACTAGGATGATGATTCTTATAAGGAGTCCAAATCACCCTAACATGGGTAACACCATCTAATTAGACATATACAGTGCCAAATATGCATATCTGGCGTCTAGTCACATAATGCAAACCTAGGGAGAACTTCATGATATGTGGGATTCATATCCCTCTTTACTATTATTGGGAAAATTATTCATATATTCAATTAAAATAAATCTAAATTTCTCAAATTATGTATATTATTTAATTATAAAAGCATGACATAACCAATTTCTTGGCAAACACATGCATCTTCCAATTGGTCATACATTTGGGTGAGTGTGGCAACTCCCCGTGCGTACCCACCACACATCCTTAAATTGCTTAACAATGTTAAGTACAACTCGTTGGAAGATATCACACTTTTATAAGTGAATATTGTGTAACCAACAAGATGCAACAAATAAGTTAGAGCGACGTACTTCCATCTTTGGTGGAGAGTGCACTCCTCATATACCTCTCGCAACCAACTGAATCTGACGTGTGCACCATGACATTGCCTCAACTCTATCCTAAGGAACTTAACCAACAATGTTGATGCTGATGGCCAATGTCACAAATGAACAAGGAGATATATAACAATGCAAACACATCATCCAACACAATGTTCATTTTACCAACAGGAAGGTGAAAAGTGTTGGTTTCCCAATGCCATCCTTTCACAAAGGCTTAAATGAAATCCTTATCAATGATCTTATAGTTACTATTACATAGTAACAACAACGTGATGTTAAGTACTGCACCTTATCTAGGGACGAGTGATCTCAAATTTACTTAATTCATGGGAGACTAACTTAAATTTTCCCAATCCTAAAAAGAACATGTCACGTTATTAAGTTTAAACAATAACACATGATCAAATATAACCAAAGTTTTTACTTCTTACCTCACCTTTTTAAAGTCTTAAGACCATGATAACATGTCACATTAGTGTTTATTATACTAAAAACAAAACAATTAATTAATATATTTTTAATCAATTAAAGTCCAATATATCACATGTTCTTTACTTACAAGTTAAGGTAATCATTAATCATATCTTATATTTAAAATGTTATATAATATTATAATTTATCAATTGAATTAAGTAAAAGGACTTTACGAATTAAAAATTCTTTAATTTTTAATTTTGATTATATATTTTATATTTTACAAGCGTTACAAGCTTTCATAAGTCAAAACCTTTCTTTTTTGTATTTGACTAAGTTTATAAATTGTTACGTTCATTTTGTCTTCAAACAAAACCTTTTGTTTTCAAAAGCTTCTATTTTTTTTAAAAATATGTTAAATAATTATATTAAAACATAATTTATCATCTTATGTGTTTTTATTTGAAATAACAACAAATCTTTTTAGAAAAATGTTCGTATTAGTAGTTGAGTTTTTTGAAAGAATATTGAGAAAAAATTCATATGTAGAAATTTCTGTAATGCTTAAGTCACCAGTAAAAAAGAAACTATAAATATATGAATATGAAAATTGAGTGAATAATTCTTTTATAATTATTTTTGCTGGGAAAATTTGAGGAGAAAATACCATGGAGACCAAACAAGAATGAGAGCATGGCAAAACATACCAGAAAATGACACTACTTTCAATCCAAAACCTTAAGGCATTGGATTTGTGGGTCTTCTTTCTTCTATGTTGTTCAACAATCTCATTTCTCCCTCAAACACAAGTACCTCACAAACTTCTCACTTGTATTGCCGTTCACACACTTATACGGGACACGCTTGCCCGAAATCTCCGTCAGGAAGACTTTCGATACAGGTGCTGGGAAAATCTGAGGGGAAAACACACTTATACGGGACACACTTGCCTGAAATCCCTGTCAGGAGACTTTCGACACAGGTGCTGGGAAATTCTGAGGAGGAAACACTAGGGAGACCAAACAAGAATGAGAGTTGAAACCTCTGTTAGGAAGACTTTCGATACAAGGATCAAACTGTACTCATCCAGGTCGCAAACTATTGGCTCTGATACTAGTTAGGAAAATCTGAGGGGGAAACACCGGGGAGACCAAACAAGAATGAAAGCAGGGTCAAACATACAAGAAAATGATACCACCTTCAACCAAAACCTTAAGACATTGAGTTTGTAGATCTTCTTTCTTACATGTGGCTCAAGAATCTCATTTTTATTCAATGTGAGACTTAGACTCACACTTAAATACCTAACAATTTTATATTTATAGACTTTTTGAATCTAAGTTAAAACAATTAAAAAATATATTTAAAATAAATAAAAGATGAGATTATTTTCTGAATTTACCTTTCAATCAATTATTAATATATATATATATATATATATATATATATATTTAATTGGATTTTATATATATATATATATATTTTTACAAATACATATCTTCATATATCCCAAATAAAGGTAAATAACCATATAACTCGAGTACGGGTGGGTAGATTATGCATTGTAAAAATAATATGCATTATCACTATCTAAAGTTAGTCTCAAATATAAATATTTACAAATATAATTATATTAGAGCAATCTATTAAATCATTAAAAATCAATTTGTATAAAAGGTTTTCCTATATATTTAAAAAATAATCAATCAAAATAATTATCAACATATTTTGATGTTAAAAAAATATCAAAGAAAAAAATAACTTTTGTTAAAAGTTCTTTACTAAAAGTTTTGACTCCATGGTATTTTGTGAAAGATATTACCTTATATCTTGTTTTAATTTTTCTTTCAAACAACCCATCCTACACAGTTGATATATTTCTTTAATTTTTTTTAACTTTGTTTTGAGCTTTATGTTCACTTAGTGACTGTTTGGTTGAACTGATTTGAGAATTTTTACTGTTCAAGAGGATGAATTTGAGGGGATGAATACTGTTTGGTTGACCTAATTTGAGATGACGGATCTGTAGGATGCCATCTTTGATAATGTGAAGAGATTTGAAGGAATGAAACTTGAAATTACGAAATAGCCCTCATAAATAAGGTAGAAATTACGAAATACCCTTGTAAACATATGTAACATTTAATGGTAATCATATATATGTTAATAAAAGTATTTAATTTTGAATAATTACTTTTAATTAAATATTATCTATTAATATTCTTTATTTCAAATTTAAGTACACTTTTCATTTATTTTAGTCAATTTAAGTAGACTGTTTATATACTTCTTATTATAACTTATTAATATCTTTATAGAAATAAAATAAGAATTCAAAAAATTTGTATTTAATCTCTTAAAAATATAGTAAAAAACATTTAACTTTTTAAGTAAGAGAATTAATAAAAAAGTAAATTTAAAAAACATGGCAAACTATTTTTATTTAGACTAATAATTTTAAAAGTTTCAATTTAAGTAAAATGTAAAAATAATTTATACTTACAAAAAGCAACAGTAGATCTCAATAAAAAAGTATGTTAGATTGTAGGAATTTTTTTTTTTACAGATTTCAGTTAATTATGATTTAGACTAAATTGTATATTTTAATAAAATAATAAATTTATGATTTTATTGCATTATTTAAGATTTATGTTTAATTTTAAATAATTTAAAAGATATGTTTTAAATAATTTTAGTAATGCTTTTTGTATTAAAATCAATTTAATGGAATTCATTTTAATTTTTTATCATCTTATTTCACTAGGGTTAATTAGTAATTTCAGAAATATATCAATTAAAAAATAAAGACAAATCTATAACTTCTATCAAATCATTCCCAAACTTTTATAATCAATCTCTTCAAATCCCTTTAAATCTTACCATCCATCCATTAATCCAAACAACCCTTTTATCCTCATATAATTCACCCAAATCCCTTTAAATCTATTTTCTCAAATCCTCCCTCAACCAAACAAAGCCTTAGATTTAGTGTGATTGTATAATGGATTTTTACATGATATTGTAGTATTTTTGACAGGTTTTCAATTTTTTTTGTGTATATTGAATAATTATATGTGTTTTTATGTGAAACATGTTCTAATCAAATATTCAAGTTTGTGAAACAAGTTCATTATTTTTAGTATTATCTGTCCTTTAAATTATATATTTTATTTTATTTAATATGAAATTTATCAAGATTAGGGATGAATATAGGAGAGACCAATATTTTAAATTTGCGGACCTTCATAAATATGCAAATTTATAACCAACCAGGTTTCACAGCATTGGATAAACGTGTTATTTAATATAGGAACGTTTAAATAAGTTAAATTGTAATCTTTAATTAAAATGTTGGAAAATTCATTTGACCCACTATTTTAAAATATCATGCTCTTGAATAATGTCTATTTCAGACTTCTCAGAACCCTTGGCTGCTAAAAAACAACAGAGGAAACTAAAAACTACACTGTCATATTTTGAAATCTTTCCAAGTTTAGTAATGAATTTAGACAGAATAATTTATGATTTATTGCACAAACTCTATGTTTATCCAAGTGTCTACATTAAAACTGTTTTTGAAGTCATAGTAATTTATAAGTTAATTATTTATCTAATCCCTATACCAAAATTCTTAGGGAAGTAATTTGATCTTTCATCAGGAAATCAAAATTTGCATAAAATTTAAGATGTGCTTTTTCAACCAAAGTTTGAAAACAAAATCAAGTTTATCCTAAACATCTGCCATGTGTTGGTACTAAAACCAAGTTTGTCGGATGCAAAATCGATTCTCAAGGTTCCCACATGATGATGTTATGAATCTAAGCTGGATTCTCCATAAATCATGGAGCAAAGTCAAAGATGAAACTCAAACCCCAACAATCACCCAAATCTAGGGGAACAACAACAACATATTACAAACTACAATGTTGTTATATGCAAAAGAAATAGAAACAACAAGGACAAGTTCATTCATCAACATGGTAAGTGCTCTAAACATCCAAAAGCCTGAAAATGAAAACTTACTAATTTTACAGCTAATTAAAAATTAACAAAAAAATATTACACCAGATAAAGTGTATCAAAATTAAAATTACTATTACAATAAAAATAAGTAATAATTGTTAATTATTTGGCAGATCCTCTACCAATCATTTCCTTGTACCTCATGATGGAATCCAGCCTCTGCAGTTTGAGCTGCTGCTTGAACCTGTTGATGAAGTCGTCGGCCTTCGCGTCCACCTCGTCGTCGTCGACGGCGGCGCGGCTCACCTTCGCCTCCTTCACGGTGGCCGGGCGGCGGCTCTCCACGATGTCCTCCTCCTTGAAGTGCGCGAACGCCGACTTGCTGCTCGCCGACTTCTTCATCTTCCGCGGAAGCTTCACGGGAACCTCGCCGGCAGAAGGCTTGGTGTCGGACTGCGTCCGTGTGAAATGACCATCTTGCCCCTGCTGCTGCAATTTGCTGTAAATCTCGTCCAACGAGGAACCCTCTTCGCGCTCTCCGAGGTTGTAATCGTAGTTGTCGTTTCCGACAGGAAAGTCGTCGTCTTCCTCTGTTTCCTCGTCGGTTTCGACCACCTGGGGCGGTCGCACGTGGGGCTTGTCCGGCACGTGGGAAAGTGTAGCGGCGGGGGGAGTGAGTTTGGAAGTGAAGGGTTCGGTGGGGAGGTAAGTGTAGAGGTTGATGGATTTGAGTCTTTGAAGGAGCGAGGGAGATCTAGCAAGTTGGGAGTGTTCATTTTCATGGGTGTGGGTTTGTGTTTGAGGCTCATGAAAGTAGGGGTATGGGGGGTCTTGGGAGGGGTAGAAGTTGAAGGATTTGAGTCTTTGCAAGAGGGAAGGGGATCTGTGGAGGTGGGGGTGTGGAAAGTCATTTGCTTGATGATGTTGGGCATGTGGGTCTTGGTGTTGGTGGTGGTGTTTGTTGGAGTTGGCAAGGTTGGAGATGATGAAGATGGTTCCAATGACTAGTTGGAGGAGGAGGAAGAAGACAGTGGGGGTGAACCATGTGTAGAGGGTGCCCAAGAATGTTGGGGAGGATGAGACTGTTTCCTCAAGCATGGTTTTGGTTTGAAGGTTTAGAAGGTGAAGAATGGTGAGGAATAAAAGAGGTTTTTGGGTGGTTGGGTTTGATTTGGTTATGTAGAGTATGTGTACTTGTTAGTGTTCTTATTGAGGGGTGAGTGTGAGAGAGAGAGAGAGAGAGAGGGTAATTTATGTGTATGGTTGTGTGGGGTTGGATGCTTTGAAAATAAAACTTTGATGAAAAAATACTAAGTATTAAAAATGACATGTGTATATGTGTATAGATTCATTGAGGGCATGTGAAATTGAAGGATTGGTTTGTTGATTATTGAGAGGGCTCGAAGATCGAAAAACGTGTGGTGGCATATGAGGGTTCTGCAGCAAAGGGACAAAAGAAGAGGGTAGATTTATGAAACGTGAGGCACTTGTTTGTTGAATCTGGGGACATTATTCATTTGGACCTTGACTTCAAGAAAAGGGTCACATTTCTGAATTCAATTTCAAGTTATCTTGTGTGTGAAAGGATATGGGCTATCACCCCAACCACTCTTCTGCTTCCTTTTTTATCTATGTGACTTAGTTTTAATTATTAGATCTTTCTTTCATTCAATATACTTTTATGGAAATTTCTATTTTGAGCACTGGGATCTTAACATGCCATATCAAAATATGTGTGTCTATACATTTTAAGAGCCTTGCTTCTTTTGAAATCAAAGTCAACACACCCTTTCCTAAACACCAAAACTCAACACTCTTCTTCTTCTTCCATTATGTGACTTATGAACTGAGTTTGAGTTTGGCAATGTGAAAACAAAAGCTTCAAACCAAGCTTTCATTTCTGCACATGCAATTCCTTGTATGGTGGACTTAACATGTGTGGAATGCTTGGATTATATACCTGTTTTGCTATTAATTAATGGGTTGACTCACCAGTGCCTTCTCTGTTATAATCTAATTCTCCATTTTTTTATATATTCATTTACTTGTTCACCAATTTGTGCCTTAGGTAATTATAATCTAATTATTGTTTTCTCCTTGCCACCACTTATTTAGTTGTCACATCATTAGAATACAAGTATACTTACTGCATCTTTTTGTGCTTCTGTTTGTTACAAGTTGTTTCTGTTTGTTACAAGTTGTTTAGATAAATCACGTGATATATAGTTTAAATATGTTTGATATATATATATATATATATATATATATA
>Ga0099824_1006182_pt1 | contig 16566 bp, 8 predicted proteins | sample SiratrowhiteBW_FD_76837 | JGI IMG/M metagenome (GOLD analysis project Ga0099824, IMG submission 76837) | Root nodule microbial communities of legume samples collected from California, USA - Siratro white BW | ecosystem: Host-associated > Plants > Roots > Nodule | place: USA: California...
AAAAAATAAAAAAAAATAAAATAAAAAAATTAATTTATTATTAAATTTTTATAAAAAAAAAAAAATAAATTTTAATAAATTTTTTTTTTTTTTTTTTTCATTTCAATTTATACTGATGTTCGTATTTTGTATTAAATGAGATAAGATTTTACAATAGAAAAACCAAAATAACACAAACAGCTTCAAATTGAGTTCTAAATTCATAAAAAAAATAAAAATAAAAATAAAAGCTAACAAATATAGTGAATTTTTATTTACATTATCATTGAATCATAAATCAACATGTAGAATATAGTCATTGAACGTTACAATAATTATCTTAAAATTGTATCATAGTGGTTTGTTAATATAAATTATGTAAAATTATTTTATATTGTAAAAGTATAACTATTAACCTCATAATATTATATCTATTCAAATAAAATAGAAAATGTGAGTGGGTCATTAATCCTATGAGAAAGTAAAACATAAATGAAAGTTAAACAAAATGGTCTCCTGAAATTATCCAAAAGTCCTTTTTTTGGGAAAGTTCAAATTAACCAAAACCACTACTAGTTTTAGAGTGGAGAAATGCAGAAAACACTTACTTAAATCAACAGTTGGTCTACAATATGAAATGTTGTTTCTTATATAATTTTAATTGTATATTTAGATTTTTAATTTTTGAAAATTAAATAAGTTTGGTCTAATTATTATATCATTAATTATTACCAAATTTTAATCTTTTCTCAAGATAAACAAAATGTCAAAGTTTGCCATTAAAACTTACTAATGATTCTGAATAAGTAATTTATTATTATCACTAAAAGATATGTAACATTTTATATAATAATTGAATAACATATAATTACTCAGAATTTGAAATTTCAAATTTGTAATTAAAATCTTATAAAATAAATCTATTTAAAAAAAAAAAAAAAACGCTCCTCCAAGAGAGTGACACAATGAGGGACAAAACGGTCCATTCAGGAAGCTATATTCAAAATAAGTAGTCGTTGAGGGCGGTAGGAGAAAATGACTTGACTTTCGATTCCGACATCAATTATTAATTATCGATAACCATAGATCAACATAACATAGTTATTTTATTATTATAATAATAATAATAGAATTTATTAAAGCATAAAAATGTAATGAAAAGTTATTGTTGTTATTATTATTACAGCAAAGCATAAAAGCTGTTCAACTGTTTTAAATAATTTAAAATATTTTTCCTGAAAATATATATTTCTTAAAAAGTCTAAATATTTAGAGACTCTTTCCTTCAATTTCTTCAGGATAAAATAAAGGATATTTTAACAAATTTGTTTTTTTTTTATTTTCTTTTTAAGAAAAGTGATATTTCTGATTATTTTGATAAATTTCATGGAATAATTTTTTAAAAAGAACCAAAATTATAACTATTTTTTTTCAAATAAATAGCATTTATTATCATTGTAACTAACAAAACCGATAGTTTTGACATTATATAATAAAATTTCAAGAATTACATCACCTTAAAACGATAAGTTATTGGAACTTTAGTGTTTTACATTTCACAATGTTTTATTTTTATTTTTACGATAACAAATAATTTTATCTACTACCACCATAGACATATAGATAATATTTTATAATATTTAATAAATGATTTACATAGTTATTTCAAATTTTAACATAACTATATGTATATTTATTTACACAACAAAAATCTTACATGTTTAAAATTCCTTTTTAGTCTTACATTGTGTATCCATATATGCTAAATATAATTAAAATAAAAGTATAAAATATAAGTTTCAAATATTAATACTATATAATTACTCAAATACAAGTTTAAAAATAATCTTTACATCATCAAATAATTATACACATGGAAGTTGATAATTAAATATTAACACATTAGTTTCACTTTCAATTCATTCGTCAAATTTTATTTCAACTCATATATACGTAAACACTTTCAATTACATACAAATCATATATCTCAAATATAACATATCATCTTAAAACAATAAAAAATTGTTGGACAAAGTAATTTAATCAATGGATTTACATTAAAAAATCAATTCATTACTTTTAGATTGAACTATGGTGGACGAATTCTTATTTGTTTGGGTGAATTATACATAAATAACAAAAACATTAGATCTCACACTGTCGGACATAACAATTATAAATTTAACATTATCAACAAATTTCAATCAATCAAAACATTTAACAAGATAAATAATAATACAATATTAATTTTGAATAATTTATCAAAAATTGAACATATTTAAACTTAACCACACACAGTTTAATATACACATCATAGCTCAGACATTGTTTTTAAGGTATTGAAGTTTACACTCTCTTAGTCATCTTTATTTGTCATTTAACCTAGAGTTACGACATTCAAATACAATCCTAAAAACAAACTTAACAAACACAATATTTTTCCATGTTGTACAATACTTAATAAGATCATAATTAATCTCAATTTCAAAAAATTCACAATCCCTCTTTATATTTTCATATTTCCTTTCACTTGTACAAATTTCAATTTCTCATATAAGAAAATGTCTGCAAATAATTTTTTCATAATATTTTCTTAATCAAAATCAATATAATGTATAAAGGCACAAACTCAATTATTATAATATTAATAACATTCAATAATAATTAAATTCATTTATAATCCAAAATAGTTTGTCTTACCTCGGTGGTGTTTGTTTTTCAAACAATAGGGAAAAGACATGGAATCACATCATACTCCTAAGAACTCGCAGAAACACCACCAAATCAATCAAAACACTCATTAGAAGATAAACTATTTGAGAATCTCCATTAACAAAACCAATGAAATTTTGAGATACCCATAAATAGAGCTAAGAATTAAGAACTGGAAGAAGATGTTAAAGCAAAAAGAAATTTACTCTAAATTAAATTTTGATAGGTTAGAAATATGATATTCCTAGTTATTTTTTAATTAGAGTAATTTGTCATACTCTACCCATTTTGAAGACTCCTATTAAGTATGTCTTACCAACAACTAACACTTGACAAATTTCAAGCTCTCTTTCTTTGTAAATCTCAACTTCATGCATAAGGCAATTCTTTATATAAAATGTATTATCTTAACAATGCAAGAATCTCTCTAGCTTCTTGTCCACTAATATCTTAATTTACATGATTTAGACTATTAGTGAAGTAAAGAAATGTTCTTTATACAATAAATAATTGTACTTAATATTAGGACCCTTGATATCAGAACATCATCCTACATATAAAATAGTCACAATGCCACACTAGGTCTCAACTAACATATTTACACTTGACCACACACATATCAAACAACACATTATGCCATAATAGGAACACATTTATCAATAGGTGCATATCAATTGAAAAAGCTCTTCTAGCTTGCAACCTTTTTTCACTAAACAAGGAAAGACTTTCTTTCTTAAATGATTCCACGCTACTTAAACTACACCAGATTTAAAAGAAAAAAAAATTAGTAATTTCTCTCATGCTTTAGTACTTAGGTTGAACAACCAATTTATGTTTTAAAGAATTTATTCGATCTTATCTTGATTCAGTAGCTATTATGTTAGAAAATCTTAAAAATATATATAATCTTTTTTAGAGAAATGAAATTTCTAATAATATAAAAAATAAAATATTATAACTTATTTATAAAAATTTCTATTTTTTCATTTAAAATTATACTTTTAAAAAAAATTCATATCTTACCGAATTCGTTTGTGGAAAAAAAAGTAAACAAAATTAAATGTTACGGAGAAGAGAAAGTTAAAGAGAGAAAGAAAAGGCGAACGAAAAATAAAGAAAAAAATGAAGAGCCTACGGGCCTTTGCTTTACACAGTTTATTTAAGTTTTCTTTATTACAAAAGTGAAAATCGTCTATGCAATTAACCTCCTTTATATAGCAGTGATATGACCCATCATATTTAAATAACAAGTTGGGAAATGAAAAATCTCATCAAAGATAATCAAGAAAAATTTCAACAAAAAATAATTATCGATAAAATTTATAAAATATTATACGCATAGATTAACAAAATACTTCAATACGTCATGTGTTTAGTGGTATATATGTTCTAATTTAGTGGTGAATTTGTCATTTACTTGGGGAAAGAGTATTTAAGAAATTTATTTAATTAGTTTCTTGTAGGTGTCATTAGCGATATATTTAAATTTTAATTTTGATAATCGTATTAACAAAAGAAACATAAGAAAGTTATAATGAATAACATAGTTACCATATTTACAACTATCTAACCATCATTGCTTAAAACTGGTTGTTTATATAGTGTTGTTTAAAATTAAAAAACCACGAGACAAAAGAATTTACTTTCTCAATTCTAATAAATTCACTAATAAGTATTTGGATTATTACTATATAGAAAAATATTCTACTTATGCTAAATAAATTCTATTAATAATTTTCAAATATTGCATTTATAGTATTTAATTTTGAAATGCTATTATACTAACCTCTTAAATGGTACAGTATGAATCAAATATTAGAAAGAGCTACTAGACGCTTAATTCCATAAGAATAATGTTCCTTTTGTTAATAGCAACTAACAAATAAAAAAGTATAAAAGAATTTTCTTTATAAATTAAAGTTTTAAAATAGTTTAGAATTTATGAGTGGAATAGAGTGAAGTGAAAATTGTTGCCTTCAAACACTTTATTTTTCTTCATATAAGAACGAAATTGTGAAAAAGAAGAAAAAATATATATATTAGATTAGTTTTGATTTTTTTTTTCAACAGAATAGTAATAATAACTTAGAGAACATGTCATAATTCAATTCTTTTGTGAGAGAGGTAAATATAATTCATTAATTAATGTTCACTTAGAGAACACAAGTCTCTCTCCAAATAGCTCTTGTAACAACCTAAAAACTTTGTCATTAACTAAAAACTTTAAATGCCTATTTATAGAAAAAGTAAGTATTCAAGTCTCATTTCCACTCAAACCATCATCTCTCTAAAACCCTTAACCCTCTTTTTCCTCTGACTTCTCTCTAAGTATCCGCTTCTATACCTCATCAGTTTCTCAAGCGGAGCCTACCGTTAGACTCGTGACGGAGAATAGAGCAAGTCTACCCGATCAAAATCTCCATTAGAGTAAGTTCGTTCTCTACCCTCTTCCCTTAGAGCCATTTTTAGGGTTTTGATTTCTTCTGCCTTATGAGCTTGCATGTGGCATCTGAGTTATCAGATAGAGCCTTTGTGAGCTCAGTTCCTTAGTGTTTTATCAAAGATCCTTTGGTGCAGATTCGAGTTCTTGAAGATCTTAGGCTTTGGGGTTGTTAGAAAGAGAACTTCTAGTGCAATTCAGGTAAAGGAAGCTGACTTGCATGTTACCTGATTCCAATTTGTTTGTGATTTAGGATTTTATTCAAATTATGTCTGTGAAAATGCATCTGTGATGGTTTACTTGCTGATATGAAACTTAAGTTGAGTTCTTGATTGTTTATTCATTATGGTATGTATGATGAGTATGAGGTAATTGATCGAATGCAAGTTTAATTTCTGGTTAAGTTAGTCATCTGAGACATGTGTAGTAGCTCTGTGGTAGTAAAACCTGGATAAATTGTCTGATAAGTTATGTTTTCTGCATAATTCGCTCAGGCGAAAGCATTTCGCCCAAGCGAGAATGGTTTCGAGTAGCAAGTGTGCTCTCTGGACTATTTTCGCCCAGGCAGGAAGTTTTCACCCAGGCGAGAAAGTATTTTCACCCAAGCGAGTAGGCGAAAAAACCCCTGGAGCTAGAGTGCTCTTTGGAGTGTTTTCACCCAGGCGAGAAATCCTTCGCTCGGGCGAAGATATATTCACGCCCAGGCAAGAGTATTTTCGCTTAGGCGAAAATGGGCAGCGCTCTCTGTGTTACTTTCACTCAAGCGAAAGAATTTTCGCTCAGGCGAGTGGTATTTTCGCTCGGGCTAGTGGTATTTTCGCTCGGGCGAAATTTGTCTCACTCAGGCTAAAAAAAATAAAAAATTTGCTTTTTGTTTCTGAATGTTTAGCTCTTTTGGAATACAATGTATGTATTTAGTAAAACAGATTAATTGATAATTTAAGTTTAATTATATTGATAGTTTAGGGATTTTTTTAAATGTTGATATTGAAGTGGAGATTGAGATTTAAAAGTGAATGAATGCATGAGTAGAGGTCTATATTGTAATGTGATATTGTTAAGAGTGTTGATAAAGTTAGTCAAAGCCTAGGCATAGTGTTTTCAGGAAAGAAAACACCTGTGTCTTGTTAATTAGGAAGTGCATTGTCTAAGGATATGATCAATAATGATTGATATCCTGACTCTACTAGTAATAGGAATCAAATATATGATCATTACTAGGTGGTGAGAGTTGAAAGAGGTCTGAACTGGGTGACTGTAGCTTAAAACATAGCTGGTCAGGAAAGTCTCAGGGGACTAACCCTGTCATACATGATTGATGATTCATTTGTGTGGGGACTGTGTGGATTCACAGTTTGGAGATGTATGACAGGTGTATATCTCGGGGTCTATTCAATGCACGAGTCTTCCGGAAGTAGAGTCATGTTTGTAGTGTGTTAGATCCTTATATTGTGATTATACATGAAATTGAATGTTTTGATTTGTTAAAATTTGGTTAGCTTGCCCTTTTCTTTGGTTGTATTATGTTTGATTTTCTATATGTGATGATCGTGTCTTAACATGGGAGCAGATAGTGCTGCAGATGGATCTTTGAGAGATCATTTAAGTTGAAGGATGCTGTTAGGACTGACTAGTATTATATTTTAAAAAAGATGTATCTGATATTGTAAATATGTTTTGAATTTTCAGTTTAGCATTATTATGTAATCTTGATGTATGTTAACTATGAAGTACTGTAAGATATACATGATATTAATACTTTAGTTGCGAAGCTTTAATTTTTTGGGGTGTTACAACTCTTATAGCTATAAAACCTTATGGAAACTATTAGATTAAAAAATGAAAAATTTAATCAGGAAATAACTCTTCCAAAAAATATTTTTAAGAATAATTTGATGTCTATTTTAAATAAAATATAAAAAAATGCAAAAATAAGCTCTGTATATTAGATAATACTTTGACGTTTCTAAATTTAATTATAATTTAGTAGATTAAATAAATAATTTTACCCGATTGAATAATTTACTACATGAATTTATCCTTCTAAATACCTGTAAAATTAAATTATTAAAATATTAAAAACACAAAGTAATCCCTATTTTGATATATAATAATTTGATTGTAGACATTGAAGGGTCTTGTTTGATATCATAAATTTTGTATTTTGTAATAACAAAATGGAGTGAATTTAATCTATAGGTACTAAATAAATTCAGTGTTTATTTTTTACAAGCAAGTCACGGTGATTTCCATTCTTAAAATTTTACACCAACGTAAAATATTTCATATTCTATTATGAATAATTAATAATTTAAGAACTAAAATAATACATAATTTACAAAAATCCGTATATCACATTCACGTATCAACACTCACACTTAATAAAATTAAACTAAGTTAAATAAAGAAAAAAATCAAACTTAATTACTGTTCAATCATTATCTAAAAATTATACTATTCAGGCTTTTTCTGTATTTTTGAATTTTTACACATTTTATCAATCTATTAGTTAACAATCACTTGCCTTAAAGAATATAATTTTGTTATGATTGAAACAACAAGATATTTCATGAAAGACATATACATAAGAAATGACGTGTGATTAACACATTCTGAAAAATGAAATTAAATAGATGGCTACAGGTTTTAGGATACTTTCTTTGTCTGAGTGTGTTGTCACTCACACTATTCCAGAAATGCATCAATGCATGCTAATTAAGAAAACACCATTACTTAGCAGTTTCAACACATTGGTCCCTTTCCACCACACACTAACTTTTATTAATAAAGAAAAATGACATTTTAATTTATAAGCATGATTAATCTGCAGCTACCATTTTGATGGGAACATGATGAAGTGGAGAGTTAGAAAAGGGTTGTTTTCTAGTGTATGCACCCAACAACCTCATTTCTCCATCATTAACTAGCCCCCAAGATCAGAATTTGTACACCTATGCATCATCCACATCACATGCAATGATTCTACACTTTTCATATTGTAAATATACAAATTGGTTCATCACAGATGAAGTTGTTGGTTGATAAATTTATAAATAGTTTGTTTGAATTATTATTTTGTACATGAGATTTTTTATTAACATGTGTTTATTATTATTTTCATTTAATATTGAGTTTGAATTTATATTAAATAAACAATTTTTTGTGTAAAAAAAATAAGTAATTTTTTATTTTTAAAAATATTTATGGATTGGCCTTGGTCTATGTGACTTTTATTGATATTTTGATCCTGTGAATTAACTTTAAGTGAGTTTTTGTTTTTCATTTTTGGTCTATATAAATTAAGATTAAATCATATAGACCGATCAAATTGACAGGTTTAGATTTTATCATATTTATTTTGTGTAAAAAATTAAATAGATTTCATTGATGAATGGAATGTTTTCTTTAAAATAATTAAAATATTTAAAATTGATGTTATCTTGTTTTGCTTTCTTCTTGTCTTTTTATCAAAATCATTTTCTTCATCAATTCTGCTTTTGGGGAAATGTATTTATAATGTAATTGAAATACTTTTTTTATCTTTTATTTCAATAGTTTCTTCAAACTCTTCATTAACAAAATCAGTGAAATCTTCGAACATTTGTATAAATAATTATGAACGTAAATATTTTATAATAAATGGAAACTTCTTCAAAATCAATTTTGATAGATAAAAATTATTTTACTCATTTATCCAAAATTTTTAAAGAAGGTCGAAGAAAAAAAAAAAGAAAAAGAAAGTAACTAGAAAGGAAGGAAAAAAAAAACAGAGGGTTCATACCTTTAAAATAAGGAATTACTTGAATCCATGAGGACCACACTTTGTCTATAGTAATTTAATGTATATAATGGAAGAAAAACTCAAATAGAATCTGCCAACATTCAATACCAGTGAATAATATAATTTAAAATAGCGGCTAGGGACCATTTGTATTAATTCATTCTGAAAAGTAAATTATTATTTAACATTTTTGTCATGATTATACCTTTTGAAAAGGTCTTTTATTCAATAATTTTTCATTAAATCATTAGATCTCGGATGAAAAGAGACACAACTAGATTAAATAAAAATGATTGGTACACATCTATTTGTTCACACTTATAGTGCATTTAGTTGAAGGGAAAGGTGAGAAACTAAGAGATAAAATTAAATAAAATTATTTGATAAAATAAGAAAGAGAAAATTAAGAAGTGAATGAATCTCATCAGTATAGTTTAATTTATTTTTCATTTATTTTTATTCATAAGTATGTCTTTATTTGTGTTTTTATTTAGCAAGACTACTTTAATTTCTATTATTCCTTTTTCCTTTATATATACATATCAACATCTTTTCCTCAACTTTTGAGAAGAAACAAAGCTCATAAAATGTATGTCTAATTTTTTTTATATAAGTAGAAAAAATTTCAAAAAAAAGAATTTAAAAATAAAAATAATTAAAAATTTAAAATTGTTACATAAAAGTAGTATAGTTAGAATCATATTTAAATATTTTATCGTTAAAGTGAAATGTTCATTTTAATATAATTATTATTCTTTAAGATAATGTTATCTTTCTATTTTTTAACTTTTTTTTTTTAAGTTTTTGATCGTTCTATCATGAGATTGATTATTAGAGCTCTCTAGTAGATTAGAGCAGAACTGTTCAATCATAAGTTTGTTTAGAGTAAGTTAAAATTCTATTAATTTTTCCTATAAGTCTATTTTTAAGCCATCTTAGTTATCTAAATATAGGTGTTTGCATGTGACCTTAGAGACTTTAAGATTAGTTTATATTAGTTTTAGGTTTTAAGGATATGTTTAGATTATTGATTAGAACTCTATGATGAATGTTAAAGTATCATTGTGGCTATTAATTTTTGGAACTCTTTTGAAGGTGTTATACTTTTAAGCAGGTAAAAGAAGCTAGTTTTCATGTCTTAATAAATGTTAGTTTTGCTTAATAAAACCTTTGGTTAAAAGACTTTAGGAGTGACGCGGTCACCATGTTTCAAACTTTTTTGGAGGTTTTGATTGATATTTAAATTGCTATTATAGATTGGATTGTATAGAGATAATGGATTTTTATGAATGTATGTTTTATATTATGAGTTTGTTGTTGAAAGATTTCTTGAATGTGATTATATATACAGATGTAGTGTTTGAAATTGGATGAGTATTGACATTGAAATAGTTGATAATTGAAATGAGCAGATTTTTAAAATATTATAAAAATAAAATTTTATCAATGGGTGTTATCTGAGATGCGCGGGGTGCATTTTGTGATAGTTGCTTTCAAGTGAAGTGGTGTCAGGAGCTAGACATGTGACGCCAAGCGCGAGTCTTATGACATTGGATGCATTCTTAAAGGAATGCTCTTGGATTCTGTGGCACCGGGCACGACTCTATTTTGGAGCCCTTTGTTTTCCTTATGCATGCTATATTATACTTTTCTTGAACTCTTATGGTTTTTAGTTACTTGTAGATTCTGTAATTACTTGTTTTTTTGTTAAGTGTGAATTGGATAATATTAGATTGAGTGAATGTTTATGAAATGGTGGAGATGACTTGATTGAGTTGAAATGAATCATAAGTGAGTTTGGAAGTAAATTTATGAGTTTGAAAGTAAGTATTGTATGTTATGATGTTGAGTTTTGTGGTATAAGACATATTATTTTCAAGAAAGAAAATATCCGTATTGAGATTTTAGGATGTGCATTGTCTAAGGATTGGATTAATAAGGAGGTATCCTGACTCTATTGGTATATTGAAATCAAATAAGTAAAGATTATCATATAGTAAGAGTCAAAAATGGGGCTCCGGCAAAAAGCTGACTTTTTCTTGGATTGGTGTTGACTCTTTTGGTGCTACTAAGAACATAATTTTGAAAACAAGAAGCGGTCGATCGGTGCGCTCATTTCGGATTGTTTTCTTTCTATTTCACTATCGTTCGTTTTTTTTTTCATTCTTTTTTGATGAGGCCGTGTACAACAACCTTAACCGCACAAGCTTGGGCTAGGCCTACCTCCATCCCTAGAGGAGCCGTATGAGGCGGAAGCTCCACATACGGTTTTGAGGTAAGAGTCGAAAAAGGTTCAGACTGGATGACTACGGTTTGAAATATAACCGGTTAGAAAATATCATATAGACTAATCTTATTATAAGAGAACGTTTGAGTCTGATTCAGTACACGAGTTTTCTAGAAGTAAAGTCAAGTATTTATGCATGATGATTTTGTGAGTTAATCTAAATTATATAGAAACTGCTTACAATGTGAAATGAGATACGTGATAAATGTTAATTTGTTTAATTTATTGATTTAAAAGAAATTTAAATTGTTAACTTACTATGTTTGTTTGTTTCGTTTTAAAACAATTAGAGGATGTTACAAGTGATACTCTTCAATATTAAAGAGAATCTTAACTAAGCAAGACTTTAGTTTTAAGAAATTTCAAAAGATATTTGTAGAATTTATAGATATTCCTTTAATCCTTAGTAATAGAAGTATATGTTGAAATATTGTATAATTATGTATATACGTATATAATGGTATGTTGCTCTTTTATATTGATATATTATCTTCTGTATTAGAAATATTAGGTATTAGAAATAGGAATGTTCCATAAGTGAAAGACACGAAAATGACAGGAAAAAAAAAAAAGAAAAACTGAGGAATTTAAGTAAAATATTTAGAATAGAATGAAAACTTGGAAGTGAGATCCTTATGGTTGCCAAAAGGACAAGAATGTTGGAAAAGATGATTTATTATGCATTTTGTAGTGAAGAATGAGTAATGAGGGAGTAGGTAAGTTGCATGTCAAGCACGGGATTTTGAAGTCAAAGAAAACCCCATGAAAGTGATGAAAAGGCCAAATTTTTCAAACCATTTTGATTCATCAACTAATCTTTCCAATATTCTTTCAATTATTCTCACTATTTCCCCAATGCTGACTCTCTTTAGTTACATTTGCAATCATCCCCTGCGTCATTGCCTTCTTATTAAATAATCATTTTTTACTTCCACTTTTTTCTTTCTTTGCTTTTCACAAACAAACAAACAAATTCTACTGCATAACATTTTTTTTTAACTTTACCAACGGTCTAATATGAGATTTTTGACATTTTCTTAGTTTGGAATTGAAAGTTTAAATATTTGTGAATAATATGATAATAAGTTACTAGCATGTAGGATAATATCATCTTAAATTTGAGTTTATATTTTAATTAAATTCTTAAAATTTTGATTTATATATATGACTAGTCAATTTCACAAATTGAAAGAGCTTAAAATCTAATGCTATGGTTAAGGGGTGACTTTAGTTCATTAATTCCTCTACTTTTGTTTGAAGTCTTCACACGCAAATTTCGGAATCTTTCTACGTGATCAAAGGCAGAAAAAGTTACATCAAACTACTCTTAATTATACATACTTTCTTTCTTATGTGTATATTTAAAAATTAATACTAAATGCATACTTTCTTTCTTTCTTTTTTATTTTATATTCTTTGTAATTTTGAAAGAGTTAAATACCATTAGATACTACTTCCATCCTTTTATGTGAAAACCTTTATATTGTCTTTTCAAAATTTCAATTTTCTGTTAAATTTTTCGCTATTCTTGTACTATACCTTTAAAATATACTGATTTTGATATTTTAAGATATGTAAAAACTCTTTAATATATGAAAATAAATATAATTTAAAAACCCGTCACTAAAAATTCAGAAAAAAATTAACTTATCTTTTCATAATATTTTTTGAAATTGTTTTTTTATTAAGATATTCTTATTTATGTTGCATTGTTTTTGTTGTCAATAAATCATAAATATTATAAATTGATAAAATTAGTATTTTCTTTCTTTTGTAGGACATGAAAATTTTGGATATATATCAAATTAAAACAAATCACGATTAATTCAAATTTAAATTTTAAAACCTAATTCCTATATTTTAGCGTGCAGATTCCAGTTGGCATCATTAGTCTCAGTCATTTATTACTTAAACCTGAAAGTTACTACTAAATAACTCTATAATTAATCAGAGCATCTTTGTGACAGAATTATTACATGAGGTTTTAATTGAATTTTATAAATTTCATTAATGTTTATTTAATTGTAAACAGAAATATATATTTCTAAGATAGAAAAATGATCTTTTATTCTTATTTAAAACTCTAGATTTTATTTGTTATGCAATGTTAACATACTTAATAAAGAGATTTCATAAGATTCAAATTTTAATCTTATAATGTAGTGTAACTACAATAAAGATGTTTTTACTATCTAGTGGTAAGTGAAAAAAAAAAAAGGACCATTGCATACACTTAATAAAAAAAATTCAAAAATATTGAATCAAATTGGTGTATGTTTTGACTCAAAATAACTATACCCAACTAATTCTTGCAACCATGATTAAGAGGCAGAGCAGCAGTAGGAATCTTCAACCCTACCATGGATCAAATTTCAAACATTTCAAACAAAAATTTAACACTCATTCAATGTTCAAAGGTGGTCATCTTCATTTCTTAAAGAAACACAAGACCCCACCATAATTAATCTTATGATTTTATCTGTGCAGCAATTTATGGTGCAGACTATATGCAGATTCCTTGGGAGGAAGAACAAGGTGCTTTGGGCCCAATGCATGAATAAAAAGAGAAAACTTCTAGAATTAAAGTGCAAAAGTTATTGTTATAATAAGTGGAGATTTTTTATACTCATGTGGAAAATTTCGAGTTCTACACTATTTTTGTCCGTGTAATCATTTGTGTTTTTTCTTTTGAATGATTTTTTATGATTCTATTTGGCATTCTATCTACCATTGTTCATATAATTTTCTTCACAACTATTCTCATGTAGAGTATTGTTAGTAATAGTAAGTTAGAATATTAGATATAAACATTTCTCTTGCTAGGAATTTAAATCATTATTTGCTGGATGGTGGGGAACTATATTAATTAAGATAACTATAAAATTAAACACTTTTTTATGATGATTAATTAATAGTTTATAATATTTTATATTGAAAATTAATATTCATGATCAGATCATGTATACCTTTTATTCCATTACAGTTAGGATAATAAAAGGAGTGGTACGTCAGTTTTTTCTTATGGCAACAAAAAATCTTAGTAAGCATTCCTAATATTTTATTATTACTAATTATATTAATATTTTTTCTTCATTTTTGTTGAAAATTATATGTTAAATAAAAAAGTTCTCCCAAAAATATATATATATATATATATATATATATATATATATATATAATAAAAGTTATATTTTAAAAGGTTGAGTTAAATTTAAATTTTATTTTCTAATTTAGTACGAAGGAAATGTGTTAAAAAAATTCAAATAATATAACCAAATTAAAGTATATAAAATCACATTTTATAAAGTAACTTTACGAGATTAAATTTAATTTAAAATCTATTTTTAATTATGTTAATATTAGTAATAGTTTAATTTATCTATATGTACGCCTTTTTTACTATAAATATTTTTTTAGAGTTTGAGTTGTTGATTCATTTACTTATTTTATTAGGTTAATATAATTACTACTTTTGATATTGTGATTCTTATTTATTATTATAAATTATATGTTTAATGGTTAAGAAATTTTGAATTTTTTTTCACTATTTTACATTTTGTTTAGATAAAATTTTTCATAATTTGTAAGATATTCGTTTATATTAAATTTAAACTGTTCTTATTTTAAGTTAATTTATTTTTAAATGTTTTTAGTCTGATAAATCAATTACTATCAACTGCAACAATTTATTTAAATATTAAAAGCTTAATAATTAAAAATATCAGTTGATGATGTTTTTAAGTGAATGCTAGTTGATGTTATTTTTCAACTAAAATCTTCCAAGACTTTCACATTTGATATTGATAATATTTTTCTTAATTTAAATATTGATGAAAATATTTTTATAATTAATATTAACAAAAAGTAATTATAGTCAAAGTTGATTTATACTCAAATTTGTTATCATAGTTGATATTAGAAAAAAGTCCTGACCAAAAGTTTTCCTAGTTAATATTAATTGTGTATAAAAAAAAGCAACATTTATATCGCTGTTAAAAAAAATAATCTCTACAAATATTGATACAAAATAATTACAGTAAATATTAATAAAAAAAACATTGATTGACATTCTTAAAAAAAATATTCATGAGAAAATCTTAATCAATATTTATTATAAAAGATATAAAAAATTGTTTAAAAATAAAAGTGATATAATTAAAATAAAATATAAATATTTTAATGTTAAAGTAAAAAGTTATAAATAAAAAATGTTAGTTATTCAAATTTTATATAATAATTTTTTTAATTTTTTTTATCTGACATCTTTTCAAAATTTTGATCAACCAGTTTATTCTTTTGAAGATCATAACTTATCTCAAAATTCTTAGTGAAAAAATATAGTAAAATTAGTCAATCAAACTTTTATCAGAATAAGTTTTTTTTTTTACCTATTTTTCTTTTAAGTTGAGAGGTTTTGTATATTTTGAAAAACTTGGATGTGTGTATGATTCATAAGGTCAAAATAAATCTTTATTAGTCTAGGATCATAGAAATATATTTAGATCATTTAATGAGGTTTGATGTCCAGATTTGGTTTATTGTGAGTTTTGTAGAGTTGAAATTTTTGATATTATATTTAGCAACTTAAACAGGTAGGTAAGGAAAGTTAGTTTTATAGTTTGGCAAACCAATTTTTTGTTGGATAAGTCAATTTTAAATAATTTTTATTGAGTGAGAATGAATTTTCTAAATCTTGAATAAACATTTTTAAATATTAAAATTATTTTATCTTTTAATATATTATTATATTTGACTAATATATTGTATTTAAATATTTTATAATATAATAGTTGATAAATTTTAATTTATTGACATTTAAATGAGTTGACTATATATAAATAAAAAATTGTTAAGATTTAATTATAATATGTTATAAATATAATTATTTAAAAAGATAATACTATGTTAAAATATTTAGATTATATATTTATTTTAATAAGTCTGAGAAGATTATTTAATTCTACTAACTACTAATGTACACACAGTATAATTGTACTAACACATCTGTATAATTGGCAGGTGTTTGGCTTTCACTTAACTTTATAGCATTAAAATAATAAAAAATTGAATGAACCCTAATTATAAGACTTAAATTAGAGATATTATATCTTATTAAGGTGGCTAGTGACCTTTGCTCCAATGTAACTCAAATATTGTTTACATATATAATATTCATATCCAGACAAATAAGTTTGTGCATGATGTAATCATAATAAATGATTTTGTCAGAGTGATAAATTCTCATAAATATGTATGCAGCATTATAGGCTTTCAAAGTTAAAAAGAAAAAAAAAAAAAATATAAAAAAAAAATTAAAAACAAAAAATATCAAAAAACAACTAAAACATTTTTTATAATAAACTTATA